>ERZ795058.2027-NODE-2027-length-25131-cov-6.351731_pt1 | contig 25131 bp, 19 predicted proteins | sample MGYA00375142_ERZ795058 | MGnify/ENA primary metagenome ERZ795058 (study PRJEB30187, sample SAMN05720210) | activated sludge metagenome | isolation source: anaerobic digester from wastewater treatment plant | place: Japan | collected 2015-04-20 ... | reverse complement strand
CACAACCTCCCACCTTACCCGGTTCGGCGGCGAATGCGAACGAGATTCAACCCGGTCGGCACTTCGCGCTATTCGGCGGGCGGCCCTCCCCGCTAGGATGTGACGGCGGAAGGTCGGCGCATGTTCGAGTTGACGCAGTGGCAGGACTGGGCGCGGCTGGCGATGATCCCGGTGGTCGGCGGACTCATCGGCTGGGCGACCAACTGGCTGGCGGTCAAGATGATCTTCCGGCCGCGCCGGCCGCGGCGCATCCTCGGCTTCACGCTGCAGGGTCTGGTGCCCAAGCGCCAGCGCGAGCTGGCCGTCAGCATCGGCCAGACGGTGGAACGCCACCTGATCTCCCATGACGACATCGAGTCGATCCTGCTGGGGCAGCGGACGCAGGATGCGATCGACGGGCTAGTGCGCGACAAGTTCAATCGGTTTGTCGATCGCCGGTTGCGCCGGCTCAATCCGCTGCTGGGCGTGATGCTGCGCGGGGAACTGCGGCGCAAGGTCGAACGGCTGCTGGTGGCCGAGGCACGGCGGCTGGCGCCGCGCGCCATCGGCCAGGTGATCGACCGGCTGGAGGACGAGCTCGATTTCGGCGCGCTGGTCGAGGAAAAAGTCCGCCAGTTCGATGTCGTCCGGCTCGAGACGATCATCTTTGAGATCGCCCGGCGCGAACTGAAGGCGATCGAGGTCCTGGGCGGCGTGCTGGGCTTTCTGATCGGCCTGCTGCAAATGGCGATCCTGCTGATTTGAGGCCGAGGGAACATGGACCGGCGGAGACGGACAGAAGTGCGCGGCGGCTGGGGAGCGAGCGATTGCGGATCCTGATGCTCAATCACAATCTGCGCGGCTGCGGCACGTGGCACCGGGCCTGGCGGCTGGCGCGCGAGCTGGCCGGGCGCGGCCATGCGGTGACGCTGTGGACCGCGGCGCCGCGGCATTTCTACCGTCCCCAGCGCATGACGGAGGCGGGCGTGCGGATTGTTGAGACGCCGAGCTGGGCGCCGCTGGCCGGGGCCGACGACGGCTGGGGGCCGCTCGACGCCGCCTGGCGCGCGGGTCGGGCGCTGCTCGATCCCCACGACCTTGTCTACGCGTTCGCGCATCCGCCCAACGTGGCGCTGCCGGCGTTCGTGGCGCACCGGCTGCGCGGCCGGCCGCTGCTGGCCGACTGGTGCGACTGGTACGCGGGGGGCGTGTTCCCCAAGCGCGAACGGATGCGGCGCGAGGGGCTGATCCCCCCGGGCGAGAAGTTCCTGCAGGCGCGCGCCGAGCGCTGGGAACTCGCCCTGGAACGGCGCGTGATGCGCGCGGCGGGCCGGCTGACGGTCATTTCGCGCCGCCTGCGCGAGGTCGCCCTGGCGCTGGGCCGGCGCGAGGCGGAGATCCTGCTGCTGCCCAACGGGGCCAACCTGGACGGCATCCGCCCCCAGGAGCGCGGCGCCTGCCGCCGCGAGCTGAACCTGCCGGCCGACGCCCCGCTGCTGGGCTACATCGCCAATTATCATCCCGACCAGGAACTGATGGTGCGGACGCTGATGCGGGCGCGCGAGCGGCTGCCCGAGCTGCGGCTGGTCGTTGCGGGGCCGCCGCTCGCGCCGGCGCTGATCCGCGACCTGCACGCGCGCGAGGCGGTAATCGAGCTGGGCCGGTTGCCGGTCGACAGGATGCAGATCGTGCTCGGCGCGGCCGACGCGCTGCTGCTGCCGCTGGAGGACAACGAGCATAACCGCGCGCGCATGCCGTTCAAATTCACCGACTACCTGGCGGCGGGGCGGCCCGTGGTGACGTCGCCGGTGGGCGACCTGGCGGACTATTTCGGCGACGCGGCGGCGCCCATCGGCGCGGCGGCGCCGCCCGAGCCCGACGCGCTGGCCGCGGCGATCGCCGAGCTGTTTCACGACCCGGCGCGGATCGAAGCGATGGGCCACGCCGCCCGCCGGCTGGCGGAGCGCGAATTCAGTTGGCCCCGGCTCGCCGAACAGTTGGAGCGGTTCATCGATCAATGGCTGGCGAAAGAGAAATGACGCCCGAACCTACCCAGGAACCGTCGCCCACGACGGCCCCGACCCCGGCAGCGCCGCGGCGGCGCTGGCTGCGCTGGACCGCCGCGGCGCTGCTGCTGCTGGCGCTGCTGACCGCGGGAGCCGCCGTGGGGGGATGGGAATACCTGTCCTGGTGGGGCGAGCGGCCGTACGGCTCGGCGGCCGAGCGCTCGGTGACGATCGTCGCCGGCACGTCGGCGCGTGCGATCGCCCGGCGGATGCACGAGCTCGGCCTCGTCAGCCGGCCGGAGCTCTACCTGCTCTGGCTGAAGCGCGAGGGCAAGCTGGCGTCGCTCCACGCGGGCCGGTATCGGCTTCGCGGCCCGATCTCGCCGCGAGAGCTGACCGAACAGCTTCGGCGCGGATCGTTTCAACGCAAGCTGACGATCCCCGAGGGCTGGACGGCGCGGCGGATCGGCGAGCGCCTGGCCAGCGAAGACTGGATCACGACCGGCGCGCTGTGGCTGAGTGTTCTGGAACAGCCGGGCGAGCTGCCGCGCGCGTTCATCGACGCCACCGGGATCGAACCGACCAGCGGCACGCTGGCGGCCGCCGGCGGCGCCCCGCTGCTGGAGGGTTTCCTCTTCCCCGATACCTACCTCATCGAGGCGGGTTCGCCGCCGCGTGCGATCCTGCAGGCGATGCTGGAGGAGTTTGCCCGGCAATGGCGGGCGGCCGACCCGGCGCGGCGGGGGGCGCCGGCGCAAGACCTGACGCCCAGGCAGATCGTGACGCTGGCCTCGATGATCCAGCGCGAGGCGCGCTCCGCCGGGGAGATGCCGCTGATCGCCTCGGTTTATTACAACCGGCTGGCCCGGCGGATGAAGCTGCAGTGCGACGCCACGGTCCACTACGCGCTGGGCGACGTCTGGGAGCGCAAGCTCACCTACGCCGATTTGGAGGTCGATTCGCCGTACAACACGTATCGGCATGAGGGCCTGCCGCCCGGTCCGATCGCCAACCCCGGCCGGGCGGCGCTGGAGGCGGCGCTGCGTCCGGCCGAGACGGATTATCTGTATTATGTCTACGCGGGGGGCGATCAGCACATCTTCAGCGCCACGTGGCGCGAACATCAGCGGGCGGTCCGCGCCGCGCGCCGCCGCGAGTGAAGCCCGTTCGTGCATTTCGTGCCATTCGTGATCCAAAGTTCGCCACCGTTTTCGCTTTCCTTTCGTAATCTCTTCGCCTATGCTGAACGCCGACACCGCCGGTCGGGGCCACGCCGGGCCCCGGCCTGGATGATCCGGGGGAGCTGCCGCCATGTACCTGACCCGCCGCCAGAGGGAAATGCTCAACGTCATCGAGCAGTTCATCGAGGAGAACCGCTACTCCCCCACGCTGGAGGAGATCGCCGACCAGCTTGGGCTGTCGTCGCTGGCGACGGTCCATAAGCATCTGCAGAATCTGGAGCAGAAGGGACTGATCCGCCGGCAGTGGAATCACAGCCGGGCGATTGAGGTGACCAGCAAGGCGCGCGTGCGGGGCAATGGGCTGCCGCTGATGGGCGAGGTGGCGGCCGGGCTGCCGATCGAGGCGATTGAGAATCCGGAGTACATCGATGTTCCGCGCGAACTGGTCGGCCGGCGGGAGAGTTTCGTCCTGCGTGTCCGAGGCGATTCGATGATCGACGACGGTATTCGCGACGGCGATCTGCTCGTCGTCGAGAGCCGCCGCTCCGCGCTCCCCGGCCAGACGGTCGTGGCCTTGATCGATGGCGCCGAGGCGACCGTCAAACGCTTTTATCCCGAAGGCGAGATCGTCCGGCTCCAGCCGGCCAACGAGACGATGTCGCCACTGCGCTACCCCGCCGCGCGCGTGCGGATTCAGGGCATCGTCGTCGGGCTGATGCGCAAGTATTGAGGCTTTCCGCCGTTCGCCTCCTTTTCGCTCCAACGCGGTGGGGCTTTGGGTTATGCTGGTGGCGCATTCCCGCGCAGTCGCGTGGTCCGAGACCCTCTCCCCGACACGCATGAAGCGCCATGACCCCCGCGGGACTTCCTCCGCTAGAAGCCCTGACCGTCGCTGAAGCGGCGTCCATCCTGGGCGCCCGCTACGACCCAATCCACGCCGAGCGGACGTTCGGCGCGATCTGCACCGATTCGCGCGCGATCGCGCCGGGGCAGTACTTCCTCGCGCTGCGCGGCGAGACGCACGACGGTCATCGCTTTTGCGGCGCGGCCGTCGAGCGCGGCGCCGCCGGCTTGATCATCGCGCGCGATTTCTGGCCCGCCGATCCGTTGCCCGACCACCTGCCGATCCTGCGCGTCGAGGATACGCTGTTCGCCTACGGCCAGCTTGCCGCCGACCGCCGCCGGCGCTGGGGCGGGCGTGTCCTCGCGCTCTCGGGCAGCGCCGGCAAGACGACCACCCGCCGCCTGCTCGCCGCGGCGCTGGCCCGCCGGTTCCCCACGCTGGAGCCGCTCCACAACTACAACAACCTGATCGGCGTGCCGCATACGCTCCTGCGCTTGAACGCGGATCATCAGGTCGCGGTGCTCGAACTGGGCATGAATCAGCCGGGCGAGCTGGCGCGGCTGACCCGGATCGCCGACCCCGACGCGGCGCTGCTGACGCAGATCGGCCTGACCCACGTCGGCATGTTTCCCTCGGTCGACGGGTTGATCGACGCGAAACTGGACCTGTTCCGCAACACCGCCGCCGGCCGGCCGCTGGTGGTCAACGCCGGATGTCCGCGGACGATGATGCGCATGGCCGAGTTTTCCAGGGATTATCCGATCACGTATTTTCTGGGCGAAGGGCCCGCGCGCTACGAAGTCGAGCCGGCGGTGCGGATCAGCGAGGTGCGCGCGCTCTCGCCCGTGCATGCGCTGCCCGACGTCGGTTACCGCTTCAATCTGGAGTTGCCGGGCGGGGAACTGCGGGATCTGGAGCTGCGCCTGTTCGGGCGGCATCACCTGGAGAACGTCGCCGCGGCCGCCGCGCTGCTGCTGGCCGGCGGCTACGATCCGGCGTGGATTGCCGACGCGCTGCCGGAGTTTCATACTGAACCGCTGCGCGGGCAGGTCGTCCGGGCGGGCGAGCTGACGCTCATCCTGGACTGTTACAATGCCTCGCCGCCGTCGATGCTCGGCGCGCTGCAGAGCCTGGCGCACCTGCCGCTGATGGGCCGGCGCGTGCTGGTGCTGGCCGACATGCTGGAGCTGGGGGCGGAGAGCGAAGTGGCGCACGAGATGCTGCTCGGCCCGCTGCGCGAGATCGGGCCCACGCCGTTCTTCGGCCTGGGCACGTATTGCGCCCACCTGGCCGAAATGCTGTTCACCGAAGGGTGGCCGGCCTCGGGCTTCGATGAGCAGAGCGCGCTGGTTACGTCGCTGCGCGAAACAGTCCGGCCGGGCGACGTGGTCCTGTTCAAGGGGTCGCACGGTTTCGCGCTGGAGCGCGTCGCGCAGGCGCTCGTGCCCGATGTCCCGATCCTGCCCGACGGCCATTGAATCCCTGAGCTGACGACGCATTCCAGTCCACAAGAACGGCGCCCGCGCCATGCTGATCCTGTTCCTCGACCTGATCGAACGCCTGCTCAAGGAGGACTACGACATGGGGCCGGCGCGCGTGCTGACGTTCATCACCGTGCGCGCCGCGCTGGCGCTGGCCCTCGCCTTCGCCATCTCGCTGCTGATCGGTCCGTGGGTCATCCGCCGGCTGGCGGCGCTCAAGGCAGGACAGGTGATCCGCCACAGCCGCGGCGACAACGCGGTCGATCTGGCCGCGATGCACGGCGCCAAGGCCGGCACGCCGACGATGGGCGGCCTGCTGATGCTCTTCTCGCTGCTGCTGCCGGCGCTGCTGCTCTGCCGGCTGAACAATATCCACTTCATCCTGTTGCTGACGATGACGTTCGGCTACGGGGCCCTGGGGTTCTGGGACGACTACCTGAAGATCGTGCGCAAGCATCACGGCGGGGTCAGTCCGTGGCGCAAGATCGCGGTGCAGGCGGCGCTCGCCGTCGTCCTGGCGTTCACGCTCTATGCCGGCGATTGGGGGGTCTATTATCATCCCGCCGACGCCAGCGGCTATCCCTTCCTGATGCTCCCCTTTTTCAAGTACCTCTATCTGCCGCTGGGGCTGTTCTTCATTCCGTTCGTTGTGCTGGTGCTGCTGGCGACCTCCAACGCGGTCAACCTGACCGACGGCCTGGACGGTCTCGCCATCGGCATTTCGATCGCCAACATCGCGGCGTTTCTGATCGTCGCCTATCTGATGAGCCGCGCCGACTTCTCGCGCTATCTTTACGTTCCGTATATCCCCGGCGGTGGCGAGATGGTTGTTTTTCTCGCCGCGCTGCTCGGCTCGTCGCTCGGTTTCCTGTGGTTCAACGCCCCGAAAGCCGAAGTGTTCATGGGCGACACCGGCTCGATGATGCTCGGCGGGGCGATCGGCACCACGGCCGTGCTGCTCAAGCAGGAGATGCTGCTGCTGGTGATCGGCGGGATGTTCGTGATCGAGGAACTGTCGGTGGTGCTGCAGGTCTGTTGCTTCAAACTGACGGGAACGCGCATTTTCCGGATGTCGCCGCTGCATCACCATTACGAGAAGCTGGGGATGCCCGAGAGCAAGATCATTATCCGGTTCTGGCTGGTCTCGTGGATCCTGAGCATGGCGGGTCTGGCGATGTTGAAGTTGCGGTAAGCGGGGGGGCAACAAACTCGGCTTCCGGCTCTCGTCTCTCGTCCTCGGCTCTCGACAACGCCAGGCGCCGGAATCTACGGCCACCCCCTTGCGGGGGTTTGGGGGGATGGGGGAGATGACGCGGGGTTCCGGCCGGCGGCCGTCACCTTGTGCTTAATTCCGGTCGTCCGCTCCGCGGACTGATGCGGTCAGGAGGTTGGAACCGCCTGCCACGCGGATGGCGCTGTCAAGTCGTAGACGTCTGGATTGCGGAAGGCGTCGTGGAAGCTCACGTCGGAACAGCTTGTGAAAAACCGGAGGGCTTCAGCCTTCGTCGGTCCGCAGGACGGCCATGAAGGCTTCCTGCGGGATCTCGACGCGGCCGATCTGGCGCATCCGCTTCTTGCCGGCCTTCTGCTTTTCCAGCAGCTTGCGCTTGCGCGTGATGTCGCCGCCGTAGCATTTGGCCGTCACGTTCTTGCGCAGCGCCTTGACCGTCTCGCGGGCGATGATCTTGCCGCCGATGGCCGCCTGGATCGCCACCTCGTATTGCTGGCGCGGCACGATCTGGCGCAGTTTCTCGCACAGTTGCCGCCCGCGCCACTGCGCGTCCTCGCGGCGCACCAGCGTCGAGAGCGCGTCCACCGGGTCGCCGTTGATCAGGATGTCAAGCTTGACCATGTTGACCGGCCGGTAGCCGATGATCTCGTAATCGAACGAGGCATAGCCGCGCGTCGCCGACTTCAGCTTGTCGTAGAAATCGAAAATGATCTCGCTCAGCGGCAGCTCGTAGGTCAGCATCACGCGCGACGTGCCGAGGTACTGCATCCCCTTCTGGATGCCGCGCTTGGCCTGCGCCAGCGTCATCAGCGCACCGACGTAATCGGCCGGCAGCAGGAAGCGCCCCTCGATATACGGCTCCTCGGTCAGCGCGATGCGCGTCACGTCGGGCAGGTCGGCCGGCTTGTCGATATGCACGACCTCGCCGTTGCTCAGCGTGACCCGGTAGCCGACGTTGGGGCAGGTCAGCACCAGGTCCAGGCCGTGTTCGCGCTCCAGCCGTTCCTGGATGATCTCCATGTGGAGCATGCCGAGAAAGCCGCAGCGGAAGCCGAAGCCGAGCGCCTCGGAGTTCTCGCGTTCGGCGATGAACGACGCGTCGTTCAGGTTGATCTTCTCGATCGCGACGGCCAGATCCTCGAACTGTTCGGTGTTGGTCGGAAACAGCCCGGCGAAGACGAACGGCTTGCTCTCGCGATAGCCGGCCAGCGCCGTGGCGGCGGGGCGCTGCGCCTGCGTGATCGTGTCGCCGACCTTGACGCTGGAGATGTCCTTGATCGCCGCGATGATGTAACCGACCTCGCCCTCGTGCAGGCGATCGGTCGAGACCATCCGCGGCGAGAAGTAGCCGACCTCGGTCACGTCGTAATCGCGGCCGGTTTTCATGAAGCGCACCTTGTCGCCCAGGCCGATCGACCCCTCGAAGACGCGGATGTAGGTGACGACGCCGCGGAAGTTGTCGTAGGCGGAGTCGAAAATCAGCGCGCGCGTGGTGTCGGCGCCGGAGGGCCTGGGCGGCGGCACGCGCGCGACGATCGCCTCGAGGATCTCGTCGACGCCGGCGCCGGTCTTGGCGCTGGCCAGGATCGCCGTCTCGGTATCGAGGCCGAGCGCCTCCTCGATCTGGCTTTTGACGCCCGGGATGTCGGCGTTGGGCAGATCGACCTTGTTGATCACCGGAATGATTTCCAGGTTGCTGTCGATGGCCAGATAGGCGTTGGCGATCGTCTGGGCTTCCACGCCCTGCGCGGCATCGACCAGCAGCAGGGCCCCCTCGCAGCCGGCCAGCGAGCGGCTCACCTCGTAGCTGAAATCGACATGGCCCGGCGTGTCGATCATGTTCAGCTCGTAAGTCTGGCCGTCGCGCGCGCGATACATCATGCGGACGGCCTGGGCCTTGATCGTGATGCCGCGCTCGCGCTCCAGGTCCATCGTATCGAGGACCTGCTCGCGCATTTCACGCTGCGAGAGCGTGCCGGTGCGCAGCAGCAGCTGGTCGGCCAGCGTCGACTTGCCGTGGTCGATGTGCGCGATGATGCAGAAGTTGCGGATGAGGGGGTTGGAATTCAAGGTTCAAAATTCAGGGGTCAAAGTTCAAGATTCATCTGTAAGAGGGATCGGAGCGGCGTCGTGCCCATCGTGAGCGATTGGGGCTGTTCCATGAGGAAGTGGACGGGCCGCGAATGGTGCGCGGTTCCGCAAACCTACTCTTTTACCGTGGAGCGGGGGACTGATTCAAGCGCCAAAGGGAAGTAGCGGCTTGCCTTGAGGTATCCTGGACCGTCGCAAAGGAGCTCGAAGAAGAGGCGCAAGATGGAACCCGCGGAAGGAATCTTGAACTTTGAACCTTGAACCTTGGACGCTGAATCTATGCTAGACTGATCCTAACCGCTCGGGAGGAGCGAAGCTTTTTGTTCCTGCATCTGGACTGCCGACACTACCGGGGCGACCGGCCCTGCCTCCACCACCGCCCGTGCGAGGGCTGCCCGCATTACGCGCCGATGGGCCCGCGCGTGCTGATCATCAAGCTGGGGGCGCTGGGCGATGTCGTGCGGACCGGCTGCCTGCTGCCGGCGCTGGCCGGCTGGCCCGAACCGCCCCACGTGACCTGGGTCACCGCGCCCGCGGCGCAGCCGCTGGTCGAGCGGCTGACGGTGGCGGGGCGGCCCGCCGTTCACCGCGTTCTGCCGTTCACGACCGAAACCCTCGCGCACCTGGAGCTGGAGCATTTCGATTGCGTGCTCTCGCTGGACAAGGAACCGGGCCCCTGCGCCCTGGCGATGCGCATCGAGGTGCGCGAACGGCTCGGCATCGGGCTCTCGCGCTACGGGACGGTCTATCCGCTCAACGAGGAGTGCGAGTACTACTTCCGGCTCGGGCTGGACAATGAGGAGAAGTTTTTCCGCAACCGGAAATCGTATCCGCGCCTGTTGTTCGAGGCGCTGGGCTGGGACTACGGGGGCGAGCGCTACGAGCTGACGCCGACCGCCGCCGACGAGGCCGAGGCCGACCGCCGCCTGCGCGGCGCCGGGCTGCCGGCGGGCGCCCCGTTCCTGGCGGTCAATCCGGGGGCGGGGGGCGTCTTCGCCAACAAGGCCTGGCGCACCGAGGGCTACATGGAGCTGATCCAGCGGCTGCGGGCGGAGCGGCCCGAGCTGCATTTCGTGCTGACGGGCGGTCCGGAGGACAGCGCGCGGCTGGACGCCATCGCGGCCGCCGTCGGGCCCGATCGCATGCATGCGCCCGGCGCCGATCTGCCGCTCGGGCCGTTCGCCGCGCTCATCGGCCGGGCCGCCGTCCTCGTCTCGGGCGACACGCTCGCCATGCATCTGGCGATCGCGCAGCGGCGGCGCGTTGTGGCGATCTTCGGCCCCACCTGCCCGCAGGAAATCGAGCTGTTCGCGCTCGGCGAACGGGTGGTCACGTCCGCCGACTGCGCCCCGTGCTACCTGCGCCAGTGCGACAAGACCACCACCTGCCAGGACCTCATATCCACCGCCGAAGTGCAGGCCGCCGTCGCGCGTCAGCTCGAGGCGGCGGCGGCCGCCGCCCATGCGCCCGTTGAACAGACCGGCGCCCGCGAAATTTCCTGACCCGCCATCCCACCCTGGAGCAGCTCAACCTGATGAACCCCGGCCGTGATTCTGTTCTACGCGCAACGCCGGCCCGCCGCTGGCTTGTCGCGGGCCTGTTGATCCTGGCGTGCGCGTCGGCGCCGGCGGCCGACCCCGATGCCCCGGCGGCGAGCGGCGCCGTCCCGACCCGCGAGGAGATCCGCGAAAAGGAACTGCAGCTCCTGCGGCGGCAACTGACCGAACTGCGCCGGAAATATGAAGAGAATCTGATCTCGCGCCTGGTCTACGAAACGCAGGTTCAGGTCGCCGCGATCCGCGGCTTCCAGATCGAGGCGCCGGTCCAGTTCAAGCCGCTCACCAACCGCGTCCTCGACCAGATCCTGATGGAAACGGTCGAGCGCTCCTATCCCGGCCCGACGCTCACGCTGCACGTGTGGCTCAACGAACTGTTCGGCGCGCTGCCCGAAGGCATCGACCTGCTCAAGCTGTATCGCGACTTGATGGGTGAGCAGGCTGCCGGGCTCTACGATCCGGAAAGCAAGACGCTCTTCGTGCGCGAGGACTTCCCGATGGAGCAGGCGATGGGCCGGCTGATCCTGGCGCACGAGATCTGCCACGCGCTCCAGGATCAGCAGTTCAGCCTGGCCGAGATGGGCGTCGAGGACACCGGCAACGCCGACCGCTCGCTGGCGACGCTCGCGCTGGCCGAAGGGGACGCCACGCTGCTGATGGGCGAGCACATGGCGCGCTACGGGAATCCGCTGAGCCTCTTTTCGAACCTGCCGGACATGATGCTGATGAATCAGGAGCAGCTCAACCGGGCGCCGCGCGCGATCCAGCGCGAGCTGCTCTTCCCTTATCTGGACGGCATGCGGTTCTTTGAGGAGCTGAACGGCCGACTGCCGGCGGACTCCGAGCACGCCGGCCAGGTCGCCGACTCGCCCGCCGAATGGCGCAACTGGGTCTGGCTCGACCCGCCGGTCTCGACCGAGATGATCCTGCATCCGGAAAAGTATCTGGCGCGCGAGCTGCCGGTCGAGATTGAGCCGCTGGGCGAAGACGACGAGCACTCCGCCGAGACGACCATCGGCGAATTCGGCATGAGCCTGCTGCTGGAGGCCGCGCTCGGCCATGAACGGGCGAACGAGGCGGCCGCCGGGTGGCACGGCGACCGGATCCGCCTGAGTCAGGAGCTCGACGGGGAGGGCCAACCGGCGATCCGCCGGCTGCACTGGGTGACGCACTGGGACTCGCCGGGCGACGCCGATCAGTTCGCCCAGGCGCTGGTCGATGCCTTTAATGAACGGATCGACGGCCTGACGTGGGAGGAGGCGGGCCCCGAGCGGAAGGCCGACGCGCCGTCGGCCGAACTGACGCTGACGCGGCCGGGCGAAACCTCGGTCGAACTGGTCGGCCTGTTCCGGCTGAATGGCGCAGGCGAGGAGGCCGCGCCGACGTCGTTCGCCGCCGCCGGCGGATCGGCGGGCGTGAAATGAACGCAATCCGTCAGATCTGACCGATCCGACCGATCTGACCGATCCGACCGATCTGACCGATCCGACGGATTCCGAACCGGATCGGGGATCGCATTCGCCCGCCCCGGCTGGCACAATCCGGAGATGATCCGCCGCCTGACAGAATCGGACCGGGCGTCGACGCTGGACTTGCTCGGCGCCGCGCCCGAGGCCAACGTTTTCCTCGTCGGCGACATCCACAACCACGGCTTCGACGCCCCGTTTCAGCAGGTGTGGGGCGATTTCGGTCCCGATGGGGCCTTGCGCGCCGTCCTGCTGCGTTATTATCGCAGTCTGGTCTTCTACGGCCGCGGCGGCTTTGATTTCCTTGGTCTCGCGCAGCTCATCGAATCGCTCGACGCCGGCATCCTCTCCGGCGAATACGATGCGGTCGCCCCGTTCGAGCGGATCGGCATTTACCAACCGGCGCGGCGGCTGCTCCTCTGCCGCCTGAGTGAGCCGACGGCCGGCGCGAGCCCGCGCGGCGCGCCCGAACCGCGCCGGCTGGGACCGGACGATGCCCCGCGCATTCACGAGCTGCGCGAGCGGATCGGCGAGTTCACCCAGACCGTCGGCGTCGAGGAGGTGCGCGCGGGCCTGGCGCGGGGGACCGATCGCAGCTACGGCATCGAGCTCGACGGGCGGCTCGTGTCGGTCGCCACATCGACGGCCGAGAATCCGTTCACGGCGATGATCGTCGGCGTCTGCACGCATCCGGCGCACCGCCGCCGCGGCCTGGCCAGCCGCTGCATGGACCGCCTCTGCCGCGATCTGCTGCGCGATGGCCGCACGCCCTGCCTGTTCTACGATAACCCCGAGGCGGGCGGCATTTACCGGCGGCTCGGGTTCCAGGAGGTCGGCGCCTACGGCATCCTGGAACGCGCCTGATCGGGCGCGGGCGCCGGGACGGGGCGGGGCAAAACCGGCGGGGCGCGGGCCCCACACCGGCGGCATCGCGGCGCCCCAGCGCGCGCAATCGCCCCTTTGTGATTGCCACTTCGGGCTGTTTTCCCGAAGATTTGCCGAAACCACCGCCGGCCGACGGGGAAGGCGACGCGTCCGCGCGCCAGGCCGCTCGCGCCGGCCGCACCGCAGCCCGCAGCCCCGGAGAACCGCATGAGCTCCCCCCGCCGCCCGGACGTCGCCGCCCTTCAGTCGCGCATCGAGAATCGCGAAGCCACCGTCGGGATCGTCGGCCTGGGTTACGTCGGCCTGCCGCTGGTGCTGGCGTTCTGCCGCCAGGGATTGCGGACGATCGGCTTCGACATCCTGGCCGACCGCTGCCGGCAGCTCTTGGCGGGCGAGTCCTACATCCGTCACATCGCGTCGGCGGAAATCGCCGAACAGGTCGCCACCGGACGGCTGGACGCCACCGACGATTTCGCGCGCGTGGCCGAGACCGACGCGCTGCTGATCTGCGTGCCGACGCCGCTGACGCGCCATCGCGATCCCGACCTCTCTTACATCACGGCCACCGGCCGGGCGATCGCGCCGCACCTGACGCCTGGCTGCCTCGTCTGCCTGGAATCGACCACCTACCCCGGCACGACCGACGAGGAACTGCGTCCGATACTGGAGGCGAGCGGCGGGAAGGCGGGGATCGATTTCTTCCTCGCCTATTCACCCGAGCGCGAGGACCCCGGCACGGCGGAGCACTCCGCCGCGCGCATCCCGAAGGTCGTCGGCGCCGACGACCCGGCCAGCCTGGCCCTGGCCCTGGCCCTGTACTCGCATGTCGTGCCGCGCGTCGTCCCCGTCCGCGACACGCGCACGGCCGAGGCCGTCAAGTTGACCGAGAACATCTTCCGCTCGGTCAACATCGCCCTGGTCAACGAGCTGAAAGTGATCTTCACGCGCATGGGGATCAACGTCTGGGACGTGATCGATGCCGCCAAGACCAAGCCGTTCGGCTACATGCCGTTCTATCCCGGGCCCGGTCTGGGCGGTCACTGCATCCCGATCGACCCGTTCTATCTGACCTGGAAGGCGCGCGAATACGAGGTCAACACGCGGTTCATCGAGCTGGCCGGCGAGATCAACTCGCAGATGCCGGAATACGTGGTCGAGCGGCTGGCGCACGCGCTGAATGATCAGGGCAAGCCGCTGCGCGGCTCGCGGATCCTGCTGCTGGGCGTGGCCTACAAGAACGACGTGGACGACGACCGGGAAAGCCCGAGCTACCGGCTGTTCGAGCTGCTGCTGAAGGCCAGGGCCGAGGTTGAGTATTACGACCCCTACATTCCGGTCATCCGGCCGACGCGCGAGTTTCCGCACCTGGCCGGCCGCGAAAGCATCGTCTGGTCGCCCGAGACGCTGGCCGGATTCGATGCCGCGCTGATTGCCACCGCCCATACGCCGGTCGATTACGCCGAGCTGGTGAGGCATTGCCCGCTGGTGGTCGACACGCGCAACGCCACGCGCGACGTAACCGAGGGCCGGGAGAAGATCGTACCGGCGTGAGCCGCTGACAACCGGGCGGTCGCTGGGCGGGTCGCCGAGCGGCGGGCCATGCGACGCGCGTAGTCCGCGGCGCGCGGGACCGGGTCGGCGGGCGGCGCCGGGGGCGCTCCCGAATCCACGCCGGGAGCGAGCTAACGTAAAGTTCGCCAATAGGTTGCGCGCCAACCGGCCGCTCCGCGCGGGTTCCGGCGCTGGCGGAATGCGATTTTGACTACGCGCATCTTTTTGTGCTATGATCGACGATACCCGACCAGGTGCGGGCCAATGGCGACGAACGAGAAAAAGCTGACGATGGAGGACATCGCGAAGATCTGCGGTGTCGCCCGCTCGACCGTCCATGCCGTCTTCACGAACAAGCCGTGGGTGACCGAGAAGACGCGCAATAAGGTGATGGACGTCGTCCAAAAGCTGAATTATTCGCCCTGCCCGATCGCCAAGACGCTGGCCAGCGGCCTTTCCGGCCTGGTGGGGGTCGTCATCCGCGACCTGACCAACCCGTTCTATGATCAGTTCCTGGAGCGGGTCGAGGATTTGCTCAAGGATTACGTCATCGTCTACTTCAACACGCGCCACGATCCGCGGCGCGAGGCGCGGGCGGTGGAGACGCTGATGGGCTACCGCGCCGACGGGCTGATCATCGCCCCCGCCCGTCCCGAACTGGGGACGACCCACCTGACCAACTGGGTCCGCCAGGGGCGCGCCCTCGTCTCGATGGATCGCCTGACCGGCACCGACTCCAACTTCGTCGATCTGAACGACCGGCACATCGGCTATATGGCGGCCGAGCACCTGTTCAGTCACGGCCACCGGCGCGTCTGCTTCTTTGCCGGTCCGCGCCAGCGCGAGCACCACGACGATGAGCGGGTCGTCGGCTTCAAGATGTGCATGCTCGATTACGGCATCGATCCGTATGACTGCGACACGATCCGGGTCGGCCTGGGCTGGGAGAACGGCTACCGCGCGGCGAGCAAGCTGCTCGCGCACAACCGCGACGCGTTCACGGCGATCATCTGCGGCAACGATTATGTCGCCGGCGGGGTCTACAAGGCCGCTTACGGCCACGGTGTGCGGATCCCGGACGACCTGAGCGTGATCGGCTGCGACGATATCGACCTGGCCTCGGTGCTGGGGCCGTCGTTGACGACCATCAATCTGAATGTGCGCGATATCGGCGAGAAGGTGGCATTGACGCTGCTGGAGCAGATCCGCGGCGGCGAGGATTTCAAGTGCGTGTCGATCCCGGTGTCGCCGGTGCTGGTGGAGCGCGAGTCGGTCAAGTCGCTCAGCCGGATCGCGCCGCGTCAGGCCCGCGCCCGCGGTTATTGAACTCGGTGCGAGCGGCGCGGGTTCAACGAAGTTCCCACGAAGTCATGCAAGAAGGATGCGGGTTCTTCCTCCGCGTCTCCGCGTGAGACGATTTTTTCTCGGTTGAGCGGTCCGGCCGTCGGCGCATGCGTCGGTCTCCGGCTCCGCCGCGTCCCGGCCGGTCATTCGCTGAGGATCAGCTCAATCTGCGGCTTCGCCTTGCGCACGGCCTCTTCCACCGAGACTTTGCCCAGCCACACTCCGTCCAGTTCCAGGCCGAGGACCGAGCTGTATTCGCCGAAGCGCGGGCCGAACGGCGGCGAGACCGTGTTGGGATCGGTGGCCGTCGCCAGGATCGCCTCCGCATTGGCCGGCATCCCCTCGTTCCCGGCGCGGATCATCTCCGCGGCGATCCGCTTCTGGGCCGGGATCAGGTAAACGACCTCGCGCGCGGGCTCGTCCAGCGTCAGGTATTTGATCAGTTCCCACGCTTCCTCGGGATGCTCGGTCTCGCGATTGATCGCGAAGCTGTGCACATGGACGACGTTGCCGGTCGTGCGCCGGCGGGGAAGCTCCGCCACATCCCAGCGGAACGGCGCGCCCTGAAGTTCGCGCACGCCCCAGTAACCGAAACTTCCCATCGCGATCCGCCCCGAGGCGAACATGTCGATGCTCAGTTGCGATTGCAGCGCCTGGCGCCCCGGCGCCACGCGGTAGCGGAAGATCAGATCCTGAATGAATTGCAGCGCTTCGATGGCGCGCGGGTCGTCCATCGTGAACCGGCGGAAATCGTCGTCGAACATGTTGCTCTCGTTCTGCAGCATGAACGGCAGAAAGCCGGGGATCCAGGTCCAGACGTAACAGCCCCAGATGTCGGTGCGGCCGTCGCCGTCGGTATCCTGTGTCAGGCGCCGGGCTTTCTCCAGATAGTCGTCCCAGGTCCAGCCGGGTTCGGGATAGGGCACCCCGTAGCGATCGAAGATATCCTGATTGTAGAAGAGCATCTCGACGTTGATGGCCTCGGGCAGGGCGTAGGTCGCGCCGTCCCACTGGATGCCGCTGAGCGCCGAATCGAAGAACTGCCCCATGTCGATGCCATCGCGCGCGATCAGGTCGTCCAGCGGCAGCAGCGTGCCCTTGTCCGCGAATTCAAACAGGAACCAGTTGCCGGCATAGAGGACGTCGGGGGCGTCGCCGCCGGCCAGGCGCATCGAGAAGGCGACGGTGACGTCGCCGGCGACCGGCTCGATCTCGACGCGCACGTTGGGATGCAGTCGCATGAAATCCCGGGCGAAGCGGCGCTGATTCTGGACCGCTTCGGGCGTTCCCCACAGGCCCCAGCGCAGTTCGATCCGCCGGTCTTCGTCTTCGCCCCCGCAGGCCGCCACAAGCAGAACGGCGACTCCGGCGAGGAGTCGCGCGACGACCCCGGCCAAACAGCGGCCGGCGGGTCGATGAGGCGATTGTCGCCGAGGGTCCCGATGGTTCATGGCGTCGTTCATCCCCCGGGCGCTATCCCTTGATGCCCGTCATCGTGATCCCCTCGACGAAGAACCGCTGGGAGAACAGAAACGCCAGCAGAATGGGGAGCGTGACGATCACCGTCGCGGCCATCAGCAGGTGCCAGTCGGTGGCGTAGTAACCCTGAAACGTGGCCAGGCCGAGCGTAAGGGTCTGTTTCTTGATCGAATACAAATAGATCAGGGGGCCGAAGAAATCATTCCAGGCCCCCATGAAGCTGATCAGCCCGATCGTGGCGAGAGCCGGTTTGCCGAGCGGGAGAATCACCCGCCAGTAGATGCCGAAGGCGCTGCAGCCGTCCATCACCGCCGCTTCGTCGAGGTCGCGGGGAATGCGCATGAAGAACTGGCGGAGCAGGAAGACCGGAAACGCGCCGCCGAAGAACGCCGGGACCACGAGCGGCAGGAAGGTATTGGTCCATTCGAGCCGGCGCATGATCGCGAAAATCGGCACAAGCGTGACCGGCGCCGGAATGATCATCGTGGCCAGCAGAATATAGAAGACCAGGTCGCGGCCGCGGAAGCGCAGCCGGCTGAGGGCGAAGGCGGTCAGTGAACACGAGAGGAGGACGCCGAACGTGACGAGCCCGGCGATCGTCGCCGTGTTGAGCAGAAACCGGAAGAACGGGAGCCGGTCGAAGACTTCGGCGTAATTCTCGAACCGGAAGTCCTCCGGAATCCAGATCGGCGGAAGCATGAAGGTCTCGTGCGGCGCCTTGAGCGAGGTCGAGACCATCCAGAGGAACGGCGCGACCATGACGACGGCGCCGGCCGTGAGCACGGCGTAGAGCAGGAGCAGAAACAGCCGCCGGCTGAGTTTATGCGATCCGCGCCGCATGCGATTCCTTCCTGGTCTGAGCGAAGCGACAGAACGGACGTCATGGATGGAAGGGCGATGAGGGACCCGAATCAAGTCGGGTTCTGTCTGCTCAACCTTCCGAGCCCGTCGTTCCTGTTCTCCGCCGTTAAGCCCCTTCGTGCCGTTTTGTGTTTTTCGAAATCAAGAGTTCCTATTGGTAATGCACCCAGCGCTGCGTCAGCCGGATCGAGAAATGCGTGAAGCCGCCAAGCAGGACGAACAGAACGTAGGCGATGGCGCAGGCGTTGCCGAACTTGTAGAAGACAAAGGCATTTTCGAACAGATAGAACGCGATCGTCCGCGTGCTGCCCATCGGGCCGCCCGAGGTCATCATGTAGATCTGATCGAAGGTCTGAAAGCAGCCGATGACGGAGGTGACGACGACGAACAGGATGATCGGGGAGAGCTGCGGCAGCGTGACGTGGAGGAACTGGCGGCGGCGATCGGCGCCGTCGATCTCCGCCGCCTCGTAGTAGACGGCCGGGATGTCGTGCAGCCCGGCCAGAAAGATGATCATCGGAAAGCCGACCCCTTTCCAGACGCTCATCAGAATGACGGCGGGCATCGCGAAGCGGGTATCGTTGAGCCAGTCGGGGGCCGAGATGCCGATGCGCTCCAGATAGAGATTGAGCAGGCCGAAATCGCCGCTGAACAGCCAGCGCCACAGCGCCGCAATCGCCGTCATCGAGCAGATCACCGGCAGGAAATAGATCGACTTGAACAGCGTCTGGCCGAACGACACCTGGTGCACGGCGGCGGCCAGCAGCAGCGCCAGCGTCGTCCCCAGCGTCACGGTCCCCGCCGTGAAGTAGGCGGTGTTGAACAGGGTCGCCCACATCCGGCGGTCGTGAAAGAGCAGGTTGATGTAGTTACGCAGCCCGACGAACTCGGGCCGGCCGAACAGGTCCCAGTGGGTGAAGCTCAGCGCGAAGGCCGCCAGCATCGGGATGCCGAGCCACAGCACCAGCCCCAGCAACTGCGGCGCCAGGAAGAGGTAACCCTCGATCTCGTTCCGGTAGTGCTTCCGGGCCATGGTGGGTGCCCCCGCCGCGCGCCGCGCCGGACCGGCCGTCATTCATATTGCGCCAGTTGCGCCAGGCTGGTGACGCCGGAGCGGTTTTCTTCCAGATATTGGTCGTAAAGCGCCATGGCGTAAAGGTAGGCGCCGTCGTGCTTGATGAACGTCTCGCCGCTGCGCCATTCGCGCGTGCTGTAGTACCAGTCCCCGTCGTCGATGCACAGCCCGTTGACGATCGAGAGGTACTCGATCTCGGGCTGCTCCCAGCCCCAGTAGGTCCAGGTCCTAATGTGGCGCGCGCCGGGGAGATTCATGATGAGGGCCGCGGCGGTCAACCGCCGGCCGGTCGCCGCCGGCAGCGTGCTGTTGCGCGGCACGCCCGGGTGCAGGCCGGTGATCCAGTTCAGGCAGCCGGTCGCCATCCGTTCGAGCGAATCGTCGCCGGTGATCCGCGCCAGCAGGATCGCGTCGGTCGCCATCGTGCCGAACTGCGTGGAGGCGTAGAAGTTGTAGGGCGGGTAGATTTCCGGCGGCACATCCTCGGTGTTGTCCCACTCGCGCGCCCCTCCCTGCGGCAGGATGTGAAACGCGTTGCGCTGCATCATCTCCTGATACCACTGCTGGTTGAAATCGCGGGCGAGCGACTCCCACCGCGACCGGTCGGGATGGTCCGGGAAGGTTCGCAGGCAGTACCACAGGCCCTCGAAGTAGGGGATGCAGCGGCCGCAACTCCGCCCCCACTGGCGCGGGTTGAATTCCCTCAGAAAGTCGTTGAGCGTCCTGAACAGTGTTTCCTGGACCGGGTAGGTCGGCTGGTATTGATGGATCAGCGCCATGAACGCGCTGGCCTGGTCGGGATAGTAGATCCCCTGATTGCCCAGCCACTGATACGATTTGCGCGAGCGATTGAAGGCGTCGAGCGCGCGCGCCGGCTCCAGATCCTTGAACACCACGGCGTAATTGAGCAGGCCCCAGATCCCCTCGAACGTGTTGTGCGGACCGTCGCCGCTCTCCGCCCCCTGCACGCGGTTGGGATGCTGGCAGATGATCTCGCCCGTCTGGGCGTTGTGCAGCAGCATCAGGTAATCGGCGGCGCGATTGGCCGCCTCGCGCAGACGATCGCGGTCCGTCAGCGTCAGATCATCGGCGAAACGCTGATACGCTTTGGACAGCCCCGCGAGGAACGCCCCGTGCGAATACGCCTCGCCCATCGCCGAGTTGCAGTCATAATAGCCGCCGCCGACATCCTCCGTCGCGCGCCGCGCCTCGGCGTTCAACAGCGCGATCCCCTCGAACGTCCGCTGGTAATGCAGCCGCGGCTCGATCAGGAAGGGTTCGGACACGAGCGGCGCCAGCTCTCCCGCGTCGCGGTCGACCAGCGTCACCTCCAGCGAGTATGTCCCGGGCGTGGTCCACGAACTGAATTCGGCCTCCCACAGCAGGCAGCCGAAGGTCTTGGGCAGCGGCATCAGGGGTCCGCTGAGCACGGGCTCGCCTTCCTGATTGAGCAACCGCCAGGAGCTTGCTTCCGCGTCGAGCGATTCGGCGTCGGAACGGGTATGCAACCGCACCAGCGCGCGCTTGGAGGCGCGGCTGTCGTAGCCGAGCGTGCTGTAGAGCAGCATGAAATCCTCCACGACAAAGGGATTACGCAGGGCGGCCAGTTCGAAATCGTCGAGCTGCACCGGCGCACCGCCCTCGGTCACGACGGCCACGCTCAAGCGGACATCCGCCGCCAGCGGGCCCGCATCGAAATCCAGCTTTCGTTCCTGATTGACCAGCAGCCGGCCGCGCAGCGGATCGCGCGGCGTGCCCGTTCCGGCCAGATCGAGCTGCAGCAGGAGTTCATCCCGCGCAGCGGCGGCGATCGGCAGCGTGATCGGCGAAGGCCGATCGCCCGCCGGTTCGGCAGCAGCGGGGCCGGCCGCCTCGGCGTCGCCCGGGACCAGATGAATTTCGCGGCCGACGGTCGCTTCGGCATCCGTCAACGCGACGATAATGCGGTCCGACCCACCCCAGCCGGCGGCCGAGGGAGGCGCCATGCGCCAGCGCGCCCGCAGCCCATGGCCGGCGTCCGCCGCGAGCGGCAGCGGACGGGTCAGCACTTGCCCCGGCAGGGCGTCTTTCGCGGCGAGGGGCTCCCCTTCAGAGAAGCCGGCTTCGGCCAGGGGCGCCTCGCTCGGCGGCGGAGCCACGACCAGCGAGAGTCGCTCTTCGGCGCGGTGTTCGCCATCGAACGCGGAGAACCCCAGCGTGTAAAGCCCGGGCGCCGCAAAGGTAACTCGCGTCGTCGTCCGGCCGCTGTCGGAGAAAGTTGCCGCGGCCGGTCCGTCAATCATCTCCCAGCCCAGGCGCAACCGGTCGGTCGGACCGTCGTCGCGGACAAACGCCGTCAGTTCCAGCTCCGGCATCGCGACCGGCAGCAGCACCGGCGCGATCGCCACCCGCGGCGCCGGGTTGAACACGGGCGCTTCGAGCCGCTCCAGCTTCACGTTGTCCACCAGGCCGGGCGCGGCGCCCTCTTTCGGGCTCGACTGCGTCACCAGCCCGATGTAGCGCCCGCCCCGGAAGAGATCGGGGATCACGAACGAGCCGCGTTCACGGCCGTTCAGCAGCAGACGCCCCACCAGCGGGTGCGCCGCCGTTCCCCGGCCGCTGAGTTCAATTCGCGTCGGGATGACGCCCGCGGCGTTGTAATCCTCCGGAACGATGTCGCCGATCAGCGCCGGGTCGTCGAAGTAATTTCCCTCCTCGCGCTGATACACCAGCGTGAAGCGATTGGGGTCCTTGCCGCTCGGATCGGGTCCCTGGATGCGCAGCACGACGCCGCTGGCCATCATGCCCGTATCCTTGCGCGAGAGAATCACCAGCCCCGAGTGGGGGTTCCAGGGAGTCGGCTGCAAAACGCCGCCGGGCGGGCGCAGCTCCAGTTCGAAGGCGTAGGCCTCGTCCGGATCGAGCTCATAGTCGATGAGGGTCTTGAAGTGATCCCAGCCGCCCGGGGCAATCTCGCCGCGGCCCCCCTGTTCATCCGCTCCCGCATGGGCGAGTCCCTTGGGGTCCCACCAGGTCGCCGCGACCTGGCCGCCCAGCCCGTTGTTGAGCGGCGTCCCGTGCAATGCCTCCCCGGCGGGGCGGCCTTCAAAGTCCTCGCTGAACAGGACCGGTTGCCCGGCGCGCGCCGTCGCGGCGGCGAACAGAATGAGCAGCGCGCACCCGATCCGGTGGCTCGCGCGCATCCGCGGCTTGCTGTGTCTCATGATGAACTCCCTGTGCTGGAAATCGTCTAAATACGTTTCTCGTCGCTCGTCCTCGTTTCGAGCAGTTCTACCGTCCCTGATTTCCCGCCACCGAAGCAGCGGGCTGAAGTCTGCCGTCCCTGACGGGACGGGCCGTGGATTCGTCAAGGCCGCGGCCGTTGGAAGGGGTCAGCTAAGGCCCCCGCTTGTTATCTCTCCCAATTCGTCCCTCTTCCTCGTCCTCGTGTTCGCTCCCGAGGGCCTGCCCCATCTTGTCCCCTCGTTGTGAACCCTCGGTCCCGAGCAGCTCGTGATCGGCCCGAACGCCCCGCCCCACAATTTGGCGCTCGTCCCTGGCTATTGAATACCTCCTAAACTTAGTCCTTTATTGTAACCCATAGGTTCAAAAGCAACTCATGAACGTCCCCGGAGGCCGACCGACATTCATCCCTTGCTCAGGCATGCCGCTTCCTCCCGCTGCGCCGCGTCGGCCCGCTCGCGGCATGCCTGGCAGCACGCTTCGGCCGAATCGGTGGCCGTCAGGTTCAGCACCGACTCGCGCTCGACGAGCATCGGCGCGACGGCGATCGAACGCGGCTGGAACGCGCTGCCCTGATTCATCTGGCGCAGCAGCATCCGCGCGACCCCCTCGCCGATGCCGCGCGCGTTCAGGCGCACCGTCGTCAACGACGGGCCGAGCACGGCGGCCAGGCCGATATCGTCGCAGCCGATCACGCTGACCTGATCGGGGATGCGCAGGCGATGCACATAGGCCGCTTTGTAGACCCCGCCGGCGACGTAGTCATTATTGCAGATGAAGAGCGAGGGACAGCGGCGAGCGCCGCTGAAAAATTCGCTGGCGGCGTGGAATCCACCCTCCCAGCGCCAGCCGACATGCTGCACCGTGCACTCGGCCGGATCGAGGCCCTGCTCGCGCAGGCAGGCCTTGAACCCGGCCACGCGCTCGTCGTCCCGGGCATCGTCGCGCGGCGGGCCGGCCAGCATGCAGATGGCGCGGTGGCCCAGGCGGATGGCGTATTCGGTCGTCATCCGGCCGATGTCGAAATTCCTGAACTCGACATAACTGCATTCGATCCCCGGCAGCCGGTCCAGCGAGACCAGCGCGCCGCCGCGCTCGACCCAGTCGCCAAGATGATCGGCCGCGCGCTCCGGTTGCACCGGAGCAATGATCAGTCCGTCGGCGCGATAGCCCGCCAGCGTCCGCAGCGCGTGGATCTCCTTGTCGATGTCGTGGCGCGTGTTGAACGTGATGACCCGCAGATCCTTCAGGACATGGTCCATGTGCTTGAGGAACTGATCGTAGAACGGATTGGCGAGGTCGCGGATGACGACGCCGACGAGGCCGGACTTCTTGCGGGCGAGGCTCTTGGCAATCGGGCAGGGTGAGTAATCGAACCGCGCGACCGCATCCAGGACTTTCGCCCGCGTCCGGGCCGAGACGCCCGGCTTGCCCTTGAGCACCGCGTGGACCGTCGAGCGGGCGACGCCGCAAATGCGCGCAATATCGGCCATGGTCAGGTTCGTGCGGCTCACCGGGGGCCTCCCGTCAAAGCCCACCGGGGACGATGGGCCTGGCGCGGCGGCAACCGGAGCCAGCAGCGCGGGGCGCCCCGGGCTTGCCGAATTGGGCCGTTGCAGTGATCAGGAGTCATGTGTCCGAAGATCCGCTCCACGAGCTGAACGAGTCCTGACAATACGCGCTTTTTGGACGCCGCGTCAAGGCTTTATCCAGGATTCCTGCGTTCGCCGTCTCCCCGAGCACGTTCCAAGATCATTATAAATGCATTATTTTCAATTATTCATGATCGAATGGCCACCATCTGGAGGTCGCTCTCCGATCTCCCGCGAGCGGCCGCGAAAAAAAACTTGACTACACGCGTAGTATGAACCATACTGCCCACCATAGCAGGACCCGTCCCCCCAGTTCGCGCGCACAAAAGGATACTCAGATTGGTTGATCGAAACCGCCGGCTTGGCCACCCGACCCGGCTTTGACATCAAATAGGATGCAAGTGTCTTCTAAAAGGAGCCGTCATATGCTGAGGCGACCACCGCGCACCGGCTTTACGCTGATCGAGCTGCTGATCGTCGTGGCGATCATCGCGATTCTGGCCGCGATCGCCGTCCCCAACTTCCTCGAGGCCCAGGTCCGCGCCAAGGTCACCCGGGTTCACGCCGACTTCCGCACCCTGGCCACCGCCCTGGAGGCCTATCAGGTTGATAACGCCCATTATCCCCCCGATCGTGATGAGATGACACTGGCCGGCGTGCCCGTGCCCAACGGCTACGCGTTCAACTTCCTGACGACGCCGGTCGCCTACCTGTCCTCGATCCCGACCGACAAGTTCTTCGACGTCGAGATGTGGCCGACCGAGCCGCCGCGCTACTGGTATCAGGGCGAGGGCTGGCGGAATCATCCGGTCGTCAAGGCCCGGGCGATCCACGGCTTCCGCGGCAAATGGATCGCCAGCTCCCACGGCCCGGACCTGTTCTGCGATTTCGGCGAAACCGCTCTCCTCGCCGGCGAGGTGCCGTTTATGACCGTCGCCACCAACGGGACGACCGTGATCCGGCGCTACCCCGAAATGATCTACGACCCGACGAACGGGACGGTCAGCAGCGGCGACCTTGTCCGCTGGGGACCGTAAGGAGCTGCCATCATGACGCAACCCTCGCGCACCGGCTTTACGCTGATCGAGCTGCTGATCGTCGTGGCGATCATCGCGATTCTGGCCGCGATCGCCGTCCCCAACTTCCTCGAGGCCCAGGTCCGCGCCAAGGTCACCCGGGTTCACGCCGACTTCCGCACCCTGGCCACCGCCCTGGAGGCCTATCAGGTTGAATAGAACTGGTTTCATAACTGATTGACGAGCATCATGATGAATCCAATGAGAATGA
>ERZ795058.2024-NODE-2024-length-25147-cov-13.940818_pt1 | contig 25147 bp, 20 predicted proteins | sample MGYA00375142_ERZ795058 | MGnify/ENA primary metagenome ERZ795058 (study PRJEB30187, sample SAMN05720210) | activated sludge metagenome | isolation source: anaerobic digester from wastewater treatment plant | place: Japan | collected 2015-04-20 ... | reverse complement strand
ATCAAGGAAGCTGAAGATATAAAAAAAACTCACTGAACAGCAATTGTTGATAAAAATATAGCGGAAGATAGTCCATTGGATATACATTTTTTAACAGAGATTATCAGTTCAAGATATGAAGAGATATTTAGCAAAATAAACGATCATTTAAAAAAAATAGATAGGGATTGAAAATTAGCTTGAGGAATTATATTAATATGATGAGGAGCTAAACTACCTAATTTAGATTTATTAGCAAAAGATAACTTTAAATTAGCTACCTTCTATTGAAAAGATAATCAATTAAATTTGTGAGATATTTCAAACAATATTCAATTTACAAATATATTATGAACTTTTGTACGATCCACTAAATATATGGATTGAAGAAAATGATCTAGAATAAAATTTAATTTTAGCAGTATATGGGAAGCTATAATAAAATTCTTTAAAGATTTATTCTAAATATTAAAACATTTATTTTTATAATATTATTATATCAAAATGATTATAAATGAAATCAAACCTGATTTTATCCCAGGAGCAAAGATTAAAGTGCTATGAATTGGAGGTTGTGGAAACAAGGCCGTAAATAGAATGATTAGTGAATGATTAGAAAAAGTAGACTTTGTAGCAATCAACACTGATGCACAAGATTTAGCTAATAATTTAGCATCAAAAAAAGTCAATATATGATTAAATCTTACAAAAGGTTTATGAGCTTGAGCCAATCCAGAAATAGGAAGAAAGGCAGCAGAAGAAAGTGAAACAGACATAAAGAACATGTTACAAGATACAGATATGGTTTTCATAACATTATGAATGTGATGATGAACATGAACATGAGCATGACCTGTAATAGCAAATATAGCAAAAGAAATGGGTATTTTGACTATATGAGTAGTTACAAAACCATTTAGTTTTGAAGGTAAAAAAAGAGAAATACAAGCAGAGGAATGATTAGCAAAGATAAAAAATGCTGTAGATACCCTAATTGTTATACCAAATGACAAAATTTTCAATGTAATTGATAAAAAAACAACCTTTAAACAAGCATTTTTGATGATAGATAAAATACTATATTCAGGTATAAAATGAATCTCTGATTTAATTACAAAACCATGAGATATCAATATAGACTTTGCAGATATAAGAGTTGTAATGCAAAATTCTTGAAATGCTTTATTGGGTATTGGTTATGGTGCATGAGAAAAGAGAGCAGTAGATGCAGCTAGAAAGGCGATAGAAAATCCATTACTAGAAACAAATATAGACAAAGCCAAAAATGTTATATTTGCAGTTGCATGAGGGCTTGACCTAACACCAACAGAAGTACAGGAAGCAGCTAGTGTTATTGAAGACATAATAGATCCTGAAGTAAATATGATTTGGGGGATGAGTTTAGATGAATCTATGGAAGATGAGGTTCAAGTAACAATAATAGCTACAGGTTTTGAAGAACAAAGCAAAGATCCTATAATAAAATCTCCAAATAGAGATATGCTTTGAAGACCTACAGCACCAAAAAAGGTTACAGAAAGCTTTATTGAAAGAATTGTAAGAACAAATAATGAAGATGATAATGATGAAATAGATACTGAAGAAGACAATAATCAATGGGAAGGGGAAGATCTAGAAACACCTGCATTTATGAGAAAAAGATTAAATCCAGAAAATTAAGAAATGTCAATCAATAAATCATTACAAAGATAGTGTTTTTTGACTTTTTAGAATAAAGACTGTAATATAATATTGTATTATATATTTAACAAAAAAACAATGCAATTAAAAATCTCTAGTCCAGCAAAAACTATATTTGAATGAGAAATAAAGGAGGTAATTTTACCAACTGAAATTGGTGAAGTTAAAATATTGCCATGACACACACCAATGGTAACTGTTTTAAAACCCTGAATAATAAATTTAATTCCAGTTGGAAGCATATCTAGCAACGATTTTATTGTTTGAAAAAACAATTTAGTATCATTGAGTATTTGAAAAGGCATGGCTTTTGTGGATGGCAAAGTAGTAAAAGTTGTTATTTCTAGTGCTACAACAATCCCAACTGAATCAATAAAAGAATTAGAATCTAAAAAACTTAAAATAGAAGAAAAAATAAAGAGCTTAAGAAAATCTGGAAGTTTGGAAGAAATAGAAAGATCGTTAATCCAATTGGATAAAATAAATGCAGATATAAGATTGAAAAATCTTAAAAATTAAAAACAGTTTTAGTAAAAAAAATAAGCAAAAAACTTCGTGAAACAATCTACGAAGTTTTTTTATTTATTCTCTTCATCACACAACCCCTAGATATGCAAGTAAAAATTAACAAAGAACCATTAAAAATTTCAAATATAATCTTTCTTGCAAGTGCTAGTTCTCACCCTCCTGTTGCAGGCGCGAATTCGAATTCGCGCCTACATTATATGGGGTTTTACTCCACAACTTGTCATTTCGACTAAGTGAACGAAGTGAACGCACGGAGAAATCTCTTTACAACACTAAGGAAATAATCAACCCTACCTAAACACAAATTTTCTCCCTCTTTCTAACTTTCATAACCCCTTAGCTTCTCCCAGGATAATTAGAACTATATCTAGAATTGAATTCATATACTTCCAATAAATTTCCAAATGAATCATAATTTTTCTTGAAAACAGAGGCTGACAAACCTTTGGAAGATTTATTTATTTCACTATAATTATTTTCTTTATATGGCAACACTCAAACTAAATAACTCCAATCTCATTGCTCATAAACTCTAAAATATATAGAACTACTAAAATTATTTTTTAAAATAAACTTCATCGAATTTTCAAACATAGCTGCATCATCTCACATAATCTTATCTCAGTAATAATAAGCTCGCCATTTACTATGAGAATATCTTTCAATAACATCTAAATTTGGCATTATCAAAGATAATCTAAAAAGCTGTGTGCTAGCTCCACAAGATCATCAAAAAAACATATAATTATTTCATAAAGTTCATTTACAAGCACAAGGATCATATGATATAAGTGAATTTAAATTTAATTCTTCTCATGCTTTCAGCTCCATTCAATCTAATTTTGATATAGCTAATCTATAATTTGTAATCGAACAATTTCATCTATTCCCCAAATAAGTAGGCACAACATAAAACGAAAACCTATCAAAAAGTAATTTAGCAAAACTCTCTTTGTCTATTCTAATGGTTTGTCACTTATTTTCCATGTAGGTAACAACAATTTTTTCATGCATAGTAGATTTATATTGTCTATATCTGTCTATATCTGACAAACTATAAAGAACATCAGCTGGTTTATAAACGAAATGATCTAAATGTTCTCCATAATATTGTGAAAATCAATTTAATCATTCCAACAAATAATCTAAAGATTTATTAACATCAACTTTAAAAGTATTATAATCTAAAAAACAAATAGGAGAAAGCTCAACAAAAGATTTAGAGTAACTAATAAAACATTTATTATCTTTTGTTTTATTAAAATCACTTAAAAACTTAATAAATGATATTTTTTTATTAGAATTAGCAACTAAAACAATATCATCAACAAAAAGGCTAAAATCAACAGAAAAATTATTTGCATTTGTAAATACAGCTCCAAAAGCAAGTATAGAAAAGAAATAAACAATAGTTTTTAAAACTTTTTTCATAATTTATATCCAAAATAAACTATTTCCTTTATATTATAATTAAAACAAAGTTTTTTGTCAAAAAATATACCATGAAATATTGCTTTTATATACTGTTTTCATATACTGTAAATACATTAAAAACAACATTTATTATCAAAAACAAATCATGTTCTTTGCTATAATATGAAAAAATAAACAAATAAGTTTAGCTGAACTAGAGCTTATTAGACCAACTAAACTAAAAGAAATAACAAATATTCTTTTTACCTTTGATACAGATTTTCCAAAACTATTAAATAAATTATGAGGGATTATTAAACGATGAGAAGTTATTGAACACGAGCAATTAGCACAAGAATTAGAGTGAAAAAAAATAATTTGAACAAAAGATAAAGACTTTTGAATTAAATTAAAAAGACAATTTAACATCAAAAGATTCAAGCTAGTAGACCGGATAAAAACCGACCTTGATGTAAAAAACAAATGAATAGAAGTAATAAAGTTTCAAGATAAAATCTGAGTAGTAAGATGATATCAAAATATAAAACTATATGAAAAAATTGATTTTGACAAACCTTCTCGTAGTATGAAAATGTGAATGATGCCAGCAAAACTTACCCACATTATGCTCAACATCTGACTACAAAACTACTTATTCAACGGATCCAATCAACTTTATAAACTTGATGAACCCCGCAATACTGCGGGACAAGCTTTATGAACTTTATGAACCCGCCTACCCCGCAATACTGCAGGGCAAGCTTTATGAACTTTCAAACTTTATAAACTTTTAACTATCTTTGACCCCTTCGCATGATCTGGAACAAGCGGATTTCTAGCAAATTATTTATGATACGATTTTATTTGATCAGATATTGATATTACACATTTGGAAAAAAACAAAATACGACGAGACAAGCAATCAGAGAAAAACAATAAATCCTTTGAAATATTTCAACACGATATTTCTGAAAGTTTGCCAAAAGAAAAAATAAATTGAAATATTTTGATAGTATCAGAATGACGACTATGACCAATGGTTACAGACAAAACACCAAAAAACGATATAATAAAATATCAAAAAAAAGTTTTAGAATTATATAAACAATTTATATCAACTATCTCAGAAATAAAAGAAAAAAATAATGTAAAAGCTATTTTTACAATACCATATTACATCAATCAAAATAATTTTTTGGAAGAAGAAATCAGCGATTTCAGTCAAAAAAAATGACGAAATTTCTGATCAATAAAAGACATTTATAGTAGAGAAAAGCAAAAAGTAGCTAGGAAAATAATTATTTTAAAATAATTTTTATTCCTTAAAAATTGCTCATGATAGAGAAAAATACATCTAAAGCAGAAATTTGAAAAAGTATTAGAATGAATATTCTAATTGCTTCGCATACACATCAACTAAATAACATTTTAAAAGAATTGGAGCTTAGAAAAATCACAAAAGAGGAATTTTTAGAAAAACAAAATGCAGAGTTTAAAAGACATCAAAATTTAGTTGAAGCATTAAAACAAGACATAGAAGCCGAGAATAAATATAACAATTCTAGTACTTAACTCCAAACAATTTCCAAATAGTTTTCTGTAAATTAATTAACGGAATTATTAAAATTTTCTTGAAAAATTTATAAATATTTTTTTGAAATAGAATCACAGGTATCAATATTCAAATTATAGATCATGCAATAATATCTGTTGGTCGATGAACACCTACCATTACTCTAGAAACTCACGTAATCAATGAGAACAAAACAAACACTATTCAGATATAAATGAATTTTTTATCTTTATTTCTAGTTCACCACAATATAATTCATACTGCAATTCCCATAGACATAGCAGCATGATCAGAAGGAAAAGAACTTTGAGGCAAAAACTTATGTAAAATCGTTTCTATTTTTTCGTATTCTAATCATAATAAAATATTTGGTCTAACTTTATCACAAAAAAATTGTACAACAATATTGAACAACATCGATAAAACTCAAGACCAAAATATCCATAAAGCAGATTCTTTGTAATAATCTTTATTTTTGAAAAGACCAACAAGATATAATATAACTAACAAAACAGGATAAAAAAACACAAAAACATCCGCAGTAATAGGAATAGATATCAATAAAAAATTATGATACTTCATATATTCGTTCAAAAACAATAACAAATTATATCACCAAACAGGCTCTTGCATAGTAAACATATTACAAATTATGAATTAAAAAATTTACAAAAATCTTTGAAAGGGCAGTTTTGACATTTAGGATTTCTAGCTGTGCAATGATAGCGTCAAAATAATATCAATCCATGATGTGCTATAGACTTGTATTTATCTGGTACTATTTTTTCAAGTGATTCTGAAGTTTTTTCTGGTACTTTTGTATTTACCAATCACAACCTATTTGACACCCTATGTACATGTGTATCTACTGCAATTACTTTTGTTCAAAATAACACATGGGAAACTACCTTTGCAGTCTTGATTCCAACTCAAGGTAGAGTAGTCAAGGACTTTAAATCTGAAGATAATATTTCAGGATTTTTATCTAAAATCTCACAAGTAGCATAAATATTTTTTGCTTTTGTTTTGTAATAGTTAATAGAGGATATAGCTTTTGTAAACTTATCTAAACCCATTTCCAAAACATCTCTTGGCTCAAAAACAATTTTGAATAATTTGTCTGTAACTTTATTTACCTGTTTATCTGTAGCTTGTGCAGACATAATTACCGCCAAAAGTAATTGAAAACCATTTTGATATTTCAGTTCTGTATCAGCATTTGGATATAATTTATCCAAGGTCTGAAATATAAAATCTATATTTTTTTTAGCCATAAAAAAAACATCTAAACTAAAATTCAACGAACTTATTTTTATGAAAAAGGTTTTTATATACAATAGAAGTTGAAAACAAAGACAAAACATATAATAAAATTTGCATTCTCTTTTCTCTTAAAACATCTATTTATCGTTAGAATATAGACAATTTTGTAAATTATCAGACGATAAAACTCATTATTAATACAAAATTTTCCATGTTTTAATTAAAAACATTTGCTAACAACACAATTGAAACAGGGGTATAAATAAATGTCTAAAAAAGGTTTGACAATAACAATAAGATAATTATAAAAGAAATATTTTAGCAGATTAATTTGAAAATGAAGTTAAACAACAATATATTTTGGTCATCAAAAAAAAGTAATAAAAAACTTGCAAAATAAAAAAATTTTCTTATAATGATAATACACACGAGACAGCATTCCATTCGGAAGTCTGTCCACCCACATGTGACGACCTCACGTGTGGTTTTTTTTGAAATAAAAAAATTGTTAATGTTTACATAGATGGATTTAATCACTATCATTCTTTAATCAAAAAAATTGAAGAAGAATGATCAAGTTGGTCTAATAAATATAAATGGTGTAATTTAAGAAAGTTAGCAGAAAGTTATTTAAATGATGATGAGAAATTAAATAAGGTTTATTTTTTTACAGCACTTTCAGAATGGGATAAACCAGCCAGAAAAAGACATAAAACTTACATTCAAGCTCTCAGAAAAATGTGAACTGATGTAATTTTATGAAAATTTAATAGAGTAGAAAAAACTTTCAAAAACTGAAAAAATGTTTTAGAAGAAATCCAACCAAAAGATAATGATGTTCCAGACTTGCTAAAATTTATAACTTATGAAGAAAAAGAAACAGATGTAAATATTGCCCTAAAAATATTTGAAGATTGAGTTTTTGATAATTATGACAAAGCTATTATAGTTTCATGAGATAGTGATATCATACCAGCTATAAGAAGAGTCCGTGATCTATCAAAAAAGTGAAAAATCTGAAATAAAGAATTTGTTTCTCTACTTTTTCCACGATCTAAATGAAAAATGATAGTAAAAACCTGTAGTTCTCGTTTAAATATCGATTCTAAACATATTGAAAATAGCTTATTACCAAATAAGATAGATATTGGAAATTGAAAACACATAATCAAACCAAAATCTTGGAAATAAATTACATTTTTATTTTATATGTACACATTACTAGAGATATATATCCAATTCAAAGTAATAAAATTATAAAAACAAATAAACTAAAATTTATTTCTACTTGAAGTTTGAATGAATTTAATTAAAAGTAATCTGTCTAAACAAGGTATTAGTCTAGTAAAAACTAGGCAGGAAAGTCCTGACATCAAAAAAAGATTAGCATCTAATGGATGCTGGACCGTCCCGACCATCGGGAGCAAACGAAAGTGCCACAGAAACGAAAACTACCCAGCACCAAACTTTAGTGCTAGGGGAAAGATGCAACGTGAAGGTGTCCTTTTAGGGCTACTTCTACTCAGTCAAACAGATTGTTTGAAGAGGGGTAAACCGTAATCGATGTAAGCTTATTCAGCACTAAATTTGTATAATATAAATTTAGAATTGTACAAATTTAGTGCTGAAGTAGTGCACAATACTATCTACAAGATAGTTTAGATATATTATACCATAACACATAATCAGGCTTATAGTTTAGACAAATTTAAAAAACGAAAATAGAATAGGGATATAGCTCAATCGGTAGAGCAGTGGTCTCCAAAGCCGCGTGTCGGGGGTTCGAATCCCTCTATCCCTGTTTTTTGTTTACTTTAAAAAACTCCGTAGCTCAGTGGTACCCCGCAGGATTGCGGGGCAAAGCTCCGCGTCGCGGGTTCAATTCCTGCCGGTCCTGTTTTTTTTTGTTTATTCAAAATTCAGTAGCTCAGTGGTATCCCCGCAGAATTGCGGGGCAAAGCTCCGCGTCGCGGGTTCAATTCCTGCCGGTCCTGTTTTTTTTTGTTTATTCAAAATTCCATCAAAAATAAACAAGAATTTTTACTAAGATAAAGACCAAATAATAAATTAATAATTGATTATTTTAATACTTCTTTACTTGCTTTTCAATACAAAATAAATAAAATTCAAATCAATATAAAATTTTAAATTTTCATGATAAACTTATGGCTAAAGAACAAAATGGCAATTTTGAAGCACAGCTTTTTAAAGCAGCAGACAAACTAAGAAAAAATATTGATGCTGCAGAATACAAAAATGTCGTGCTTGGATTGATTTTTCTCAAGTATATTTCCGATAGCTTTCAAGAACTTTATGATCAACTCGCAAATAAGGCTTTTAGTCCTTATGATGATCCAGAAGATAGAGATGAGTATACCGCAAAAAATGTTTTTTTCGTGCCACAACAGGCGAGATGGAATCATCTCCAAGCAAGAGCAAAATTACCAACAATAGGAATTGAACTAGATCAAGCTATGGATGCGATAGAAAAAGAAAATCCTCAGCTCAAAAATGTTTTGCCAAAAGTATTTTGAAAGCCAAATTTAGATGTGATGTCTCTTGGTGGTTTGATTGATCTAATTTCCAATACTGAACTCAAAGAACAAAGCCAGTCTTCCAAAGATCTTTTTGGGAGAGTTTATGAATATTTCCTTGGAGAATTTGCCAACGCTGAAGGGAAAAAATGAGGACAATTCTACACACCAAAAGCGATTGTAAAGCTAATGGTAGAAATGATAGAGCCTTATAAGTGACTAGTGTATGATCCTGCTTGTGGAAGTGGTGGAATGTTTGTGATGAGTGAAAAATTTGTCAAAGAACATCAAGGAAATGTGCAAGATATTACGATTTATGGGCAAGAATCCAATCAGACTACTTGGAAACTTTCAAAAATGAATCTTGCAATCCGCCATATCAATTCAGAGTTTGTAGCTTGGAATACAGAAGGAAGTTTTCTCAAAGATGCGCATCCAGATCTCAAAGCTGATTTCGTTTTAGCAAATCCGCCTTTTAATCAGTCTGATTGGGGGCAAGAATTGCTCCAAGGAGATGCAAGATGGCAATATTGACTTCCTCCTGCATGAAATGCAAACTTTGCTTGGATGCAACATATGCTTTATCATCTCAAGCCTACAGGAGTGATGGCAACGGTGCTTGCAAACGGAAGTCTAAGTTCCAATACGGGAGGAGAAGGAGAAATTAGAAAAAATCTGATCCAAAACGGACTGGTAGAATGTATTGTCGCCTTACCAAAACAGCTTTTTTATAATACTGGAATCCCTGCTTGTATCTGGTTCCTTAGGAGAGGAAGAAAAGAAAATTCTGACAAAATACTTTTTATTGATGCTTCTGAATTAGGGTTTATGAAAACAAGAGTTCATAGAGATCTCTCGGATGAGGATATTGCAAGGATTGCAAACACTTATCATAATCGAAGAAAGGGAGAACATTATGAAGATCAGCTTTGATTCTGTAAATCTGCAAATCTTGATGAGATTGAGGCTCAAGGTTTCGTTTTGACTCCTGGTCGTTATGTAGGGATTCCTGAGGAGGAAGATGATGGTATTCCTTTTGAAGAGAAAATGAAAAATCTGACTTCTACTCTATCTGAACAGATGAAACAAGAACAAGTTTTGAATGAAGAAATAAAGAATCAATTATGAAAAATTTGATTTAGTTTATAAAAAATTTAAGATGAGTAATTATGTAATTCCAAAATTACCACTTGATATAGATGTAGAGACAAAAAGAATTTTGAAAAAAGTTTCTACAGCAAGAGCGGCTTTAGCAGAATTAAATGGTACAACTAAATTAATTCCAAATCCCACGATTTTGATAAATTCCTTAACTTTACAAGAAGCTAAAGATAGTTCTGCTATTGAAAATATTATAACTACTCATGATGAACTCTATAAAGCAGATATTAAAATATGAAATATTACGTTACAAACCAAGGAAGTACAAAATTACAGACAGGCTTTATTATTTGGGTATGAATTAGTAAAAAAACATGATTGTATTCTCATTAATGATATTGTCAAAATTCAAGAAAAACTAGAACATAATACAGTTTGAATTAGAAAAATAGAAGGTACTGTTTTAATGAATGATAAAACAAATGATATAGTGTATGAACCACCCCAAAATTATAATGATATTGTAAATTACTTAACTAATTTAGAAAATTTCATAAATTCAGATGATGATGTAGATCCACTGATAAAAATGGCAATAATTCACCATCAATTTGAATCAATTCATCCATTTCATGATGGGAATGGCCGTACTTGAAGAATTATCAATGTTCTTTATTTAATTCTGAAAAAATTATTAGATTTACCTGTTTTATATCTCAGTGGATATATTATAGCAAATAAATCAGAGTATTATCATCAGATTCAAGAAGTAAGAGATAGCTGAAATTGGGAAGATCGGATATATTTTATATTAGATTGAGTAGAAGAAACAGCATTAATGACAACAAATACTATCAAAAATATTTGGGATATTATGTGAGAAACAAAAAAATTAATGAAATCTCAATTAAGCTTTTATAGTAAAGATTTTTTAGAATTGTTATTTAAGCATCCTTATACAAAAATAGATTTCGTAGTAAAGGAATTATGAGTTGTTAGACAAACTGCTAGTAAATATTTGCAAGAATTAGAAAACCTATGAATTGTTGAAATGGTACAAATACAAAAAGAAAAATATTACATTAATGTTAAATTGTACGATCTTTTAAGAAAGTGATTCTAAACATTTAACATGAGGGATCTGTCATGTTAAAAAAATCAAAAAAAATTAACATGAGAGATGTGTCATGTTAAAAAAATCAAAAAAAATTAACATGAAGTGTCTTTAAATTGTGACCAATTGAAAATCAAATTTAATTTATAACAATTTGAATGATTAAAAATAGTAAAGCAATGACAAAAGTACCAGAATGATGGAAAGAAACGACTTTGGGAGAAGTTTCTGAAATAAAAGGAGGCAAAAGGCTGCCTAAAGGAGATATTCTTGTTTCATATAAAACACAACATCCTTATATCCGTATTACAGACTTTGAGAATCATAAAATTAAAAAAGATCAGTTACAATACGTAAGTGATGAGGTATACAAAAGCATATCTAGATATATTGTAAATACATGAGATGTAATTCTTTCAATTGTTGGAAGTATTGGCCTTGTTGCTTATATTGATGAATATTTGAATAAAGCTAATTTGACAGAAAATTGTGTTAAAATTATACGTTTAAGAAGTGTAAATCCATTATTTTTATATTATTTTTTAATTTCAAATTTAGGACAAAATGAGATAAATAAAAATACGGTTTGAGCTGTGCAAAAAAAATTACCAATTTATGGGGTTCAAAATATAAAACTCACCCTTCCCCCACTTCCAGAGCAGCAAGCCATCGCAAAAGTCCTTAGTTCCTTTGATGATAAGATTGAACTTCTCAGAGAAGAAAATCAGACTCTTGAGCAGATGGGACAAGAGCTTTTCAAGGAGTGGTTTGGGAAGTGGAAAGTAGATGATGATTTACCTGAAGGGCGGAGAGTTGGGAAAATTGAAGATATTTTTCATTTCTTAGAGTGACCATGAATTAGAAATTGGCAATATACTGATTCATGAACAAAGTTTATAAATATAAAATTAATTCAAAATCAAGATATTTTAACCAATAATGCTAATTTTGTTTCTAATGAAGAAGCTTATTGAAGATATAAACATTTTCTTTTAGAAGAAAGAGATTTTGTTTTATCAACTTCTTGAACTTTGGGCAGAAGTGCTATAATTAGAAGAAAACATTTGCCTTTGATGCTAAATACGAGTGTTATTAGATTTAGACCTCTAGATAAGAAATCTTATTGATTTATGTATCTATATTTGTCATCAAGAGCGTTTATTCATCAGTTAGAATCAATGGCATCATGAAGCGTACAATTAAACTTTTGACCGATGCATTTGAAACAAATAGATTTAATTATACCAGATAATCTAATAATTGATCAATTTTGTAAAATTACAAACAATTTATTTGAAAAAATAACAAAAAATTTGGATCAAATAGATGAACTTTCAGCTACTCGTGATCAGCTTTTACCAAAGTTGATGAGTGGAGAAGTGAGGGTGGAGTTTTAGATTGATAAACTAAAAAGTTATGTCAGAAAAAAAACAATCTGAACAAATGGCTATATCTGAAAGGCAAGAATTTGTTCAGATTAGACAACATTATATTGATTCAGCACACAGATCTTCTAATGTTTTTGATAGTACTATGATTACATTAACAACTGCTGCAATATGAGTATCTCTATTTATGCTAGATAAAAAAATGAGCGATGTTTCATTTTTATATTTTCTTATAAGAAGTCGAGTATTATTATGAGTAACATTGTTATTAATTCTATTTTCTTTCATAATAAGTGAAAAAGCTCATCGATTGTCTATAGATTTACATGATATGCAATATATAAAGAATGATTCAAATAAAAAACAAGAAGAAAAGATAGAATGTAAAATAAAAACTATGAACCAGATCCTTAGTTTAATGAAACATATTCAAATAATTACATTAGTATGTGGTATAGTATTTTTAGTTTTATTTTTATTAAAAAACATAAAATGAATTTAGAAAAAAATTGACACTTATGTAGTTCTTATCCTAAAAATTTTGCAGTTTCAGTACCTAATCCAATAAAAATGGAAGAAGGTGCGCCTGCTGCTAAAACACCACCAAAACCTGTAGAAAAAGGTACATCTACTGCCAAAACACCACCAAAACCCGTAGAAAAAGGTACATCTACTACCAAAACACCACCAAAGAAATAGTCAGGTTTGTTTTTTTAAATATGATTGATTTAGAAGAGTATATTATAAGATTTTAAAAAATTATAATATAAAAACAAAAACAGAAATAAAAAACAATTTTATCTTTTAAATAATATTATCATGGTCTATGCCAATAAAACCTATATTGCATTTGATGCAGATAATGACATACATTATTATCGTTTAATGTGTGCTCGAAAACACAATGATAATACATCATTCAATTTTTATGATGCTCATGATTTGAATAATCTTAGAAGTTATGCATCAGAAGAGCAAATTAAAAGAAAACTATCAGAAAGAATGCAAAATGCCAAAATCTTTATACTCTTAGTCTGAGAAAACACAAAAAACCTCTTTAAGTTTGTACGCCGAGAAATTGAACAAGCGATAAAGAAGGGACTACCTATTATTGTTGTAAATCTCAATGGGAAAAGAAGTATGGACACTAACTTATGTCCTGCAATATTAAAAGATGAACTAGCTATTCATATTAGTTACAATCAAAAAATTATTGAATATGCTATGAATAATTGGATAAATTCTTTTTATGAATTAAAACAGGAATGAAATACCTGACCATATTATTATAAACAAAATATTTATCAAAATTTATGATTGTAAAATGAAGCGACAATTTAAATCATTATTATCAAAACGGAAAGATATATGAAAAGATTTTTTATCTATTCTTGGTATAATCCGACTTATTTTTGAAATTCTTTTATATTTTTTTGCGGAGTTAGAAAAGCATAAAAGTATAAAAATTTTTATCGTAATGATTTTTATGTCGATAGTTATATCTTTTTATCGTAATCGGCCTAAAAAATATTGTAAAAGAAAGTTAAGAGATATAGATTCTTGGATTGAAATAAAAATTGGAGATATATTTAAGAATGAATGAGCCATAATTGTTCCAATAAATGACTATTTAGATTTAAAATTATGAGGTAACGTAAAAAGATCAAATAGTATACAAAATAGGATGATAAAAGATTACTTTTGAAAAGTAGAATACTTAGAATCTGAATTATCGGAATATTCAGATAAGCTACCACTAGATATTTGAACTATAATTGATATCTGAGATATGTGATTCCCCAATAAAAAACATTTTTACTTGTTAATTAATTCTAAAAAACAAAAAAATAATCATGTTTCTTGTAATACAGATGATTTTATGGTCAGTATAAATAAATTATGGGATTACATTGCTGATAATTGAAATAAGTGAGAGATTATTTCTGTGCCATTAATCTCAGCGCAGCATAATAAAGATTCCAACTTAACCAGAAGTGTTATAATAAAACAACTTATTGACTCATTTATAGAAGCAGCAAAAAGTAAAAGTATAATCGAAAATGTTATTATATCTATATATCCAGACGATTTAACTAAATGAGATATAAATTTTCAAGAGATATGTGATTACTTAACTTTTCAAACTAAAAATTATAAAAAAATTGAATATGATACAAAGTCAGTATGAACCCCATACACTCCATCAACAATAAAAAAAATTTCATATTAAAATAAATATTTACCTGCTTATGAGCCTTAATGAACGAATCTACAATAGAAAATCTCCTTATCCAGCTTCTCCAAGAGCAAGGCTACACTTATCAACACGGCTCATCTACCATTCCTCAAGCCGATCCTCAATTGAGAACTGCCCGAGATGAAGTCATTCTTTCTCCAATTTTCAAAAAACAACTAAAAATCATCAATCCAAGCGCTTCTGAATCTGCCTTGAAAGAAGTCTACCAAAAACTCACTCATTTAGACGCTTCAGATCTGCTTTCCAAGAATGAACAATTCCATCAATGGCTCAGAGATGGAATCAAGATAGAATCTTTTCACGATGGAGAAACTGAAAACGAACACATCTTCCTTGTAGATCAAGAACATCTAGAAAGAAACGATTTCCGTGTGATCAATCAGTTTACTGTCAAAGAAAATAATCTAGAAAAAAGATGTGATGTCGTGATATTTATCAATGGGATGCCACTCGTCCTTATCGAACTCAAAAATCCACTTGATGAAAATGCTGATCTCTATAGAGCTTATACTCAAATCCAAAATTATCAAACCGCAATTCCTTCTCTCTTTCAATATAACGGACTATGTGTGATTTCTGATGGGATAGAAGCTAGAGTTGCTCCTTTTTCTGCTCCTTTTTCTCGCTACCTTGCTTGGAAAGAGCCAGTTGGTTCTCAAAAATGATGAATAATTACTGAATTAGAGGTTCTTACAAAAAACTTACTTGATCCAGCTACTTTACTTGATGTAGTTATTAATTATACTGTTTTTGAAAACGAAGAGCAAAAAGATGAAGAAACTGGACAGATTTTTATTGATAAACTCAAAAAAACCGCCGCTTATCATCAATATTATGCTGTTGAAAAAGCAATAGCTTCCACACTCCAAGCAGTCAATGGAGACCGCAAAATCGGAGTTGTGCGACATACTCAAGGAAGCTGAAAATCGCTTTCTATGGTTTTTTATGCAGGGAAACTTATCACTCATCCCGAACTCAAAAATCCAACTTTATTGGTAATTACTGATAGAAATGATCTTGATGATCAACTTTTTGGAACTTTTTCAAATGCTCGTTGATTACTTAGACAAACACCTCAACAAGCAGAATCTCGTGAACATCTCAAAAGTCTGTTGAAAGTAGCTTGATGAGGAATAGTTTTCTCTACTATCCAAAAATTTTTCCCAGAAGAGGGAAATGTTTTTGATACTTTATCAAAAAGAGAAAATGTTATTGTTATTGCTGATGAGGCGCATCGTAGTCAGTATGGTTTCAAAGCAAAAGCAGTATTAAATGAAAAAACAAAAGAATCAGAATTGAGATATGGGAATGCTAAATATCTTAGAGATGCTTTGCCAAATGCTTCATTCATTGGCTTTACAGGGACACCTATTGAGAGAACAGATAAATCTACCAGATGAGTATTTGGTGATGATATTGATGTCTACGATATTAAACAGGCTGTAGAAGATGGAGCAACCGTTCCTATTAGTTATGAAAGTAGATTACTAAAAATCTGAATTGATCAGTCAGTTTTAGAAGAAATTGATGCTAGTATTGAAGAATTTAACAATGTAAATCCATCTGATAAAAAAGCTATACAATCTAAACTTGCCAAAATTGAAAATCTAATTGGAAATCCAGAAATATTAGAACTTTTAGCTAAAGATTTTGTAATGCATTTTGAACAAAGACAAGAAGTTTTTGAAGGGAAAGCAATGGTAGTGGCAATGAGTAGAAAAATATTAGTTCGTATCTATGATCAAATTGTAAAACTTCGTCCCGCTTGGGAAAAACAAGGCAAAATCAAAGTAATTATGACTTCTTCTAGTGATGACCCCGCAGAGTTCCAACCACATTTTACCACATCCAAAGAGAGAAAAGCTCTTGCTATAGCTTTCAAGAATCCTGAAGATCCTTTTCAGATTGCTTTAGTTTGTGATATGTGGCTTACTGGATTTGATGTTCCTTGTTTACATACAATGTATTTAAGTAAAAGGATGCAATGAGCAGCTTTAATGCAAGCAATTGCTAGAGTAAATCGTGTTTATAAGGATAAAGCAGGAGGTTTGATTGTTGATTATATAGGAATTGCTCAAGATCTTAGAGATGCTATGTCAGTATATACTCAAAGTGGAGGAACAGGACTTGCAGTCCATGAAAAAGAACAAAATATAGCTGAACTTTTCACAAAATATGAAGTGGTAGAGCAGATGTTTCATGGTTACGAATGGAAAAAATATTTTTCAGCCTCCCCTCAAGAAAAATTAAAAATTCTGATCGGAGCTTGTGATTGGATTGTACAATCTAAAGATCTCAAACAAAGATTTTTGAAAGAAACATTGATCTTAAATAAACTTTTCACTTTAGCAGTCCCTTCTCCAGAAGCCGATCAACTCAGAGATGCTGTTGCTTTTTTTCAAGCAATAAAAACCAGAATTATGAAGATTTCCAGATCTCGTGTAGAGAATATTAAACTAGAAACAACCATTAAACAAATTTTAGATTCTGCAGTTTTCCATTGAGAAGTGATAGATATTTTTGAAGCAATAGGAATGGAAAAGCCGAATGTTGATTTACTTTCTGATGATTTCTTATTGGAAGTAAAAAATATGAAACATAAAAACCTAGCTCTTGAACTTCTAAAAAGAATTTTGAACGATGAAATTTTTTTAAGACAAAGAACAAATATTGCTCAAGCAAAAAAGTTTTCAGAACTGATAAACTGAGTTTTGAAAAAATATACAAATGCTCAAATTGATAGCGCTCAAGTTATTCAAGAGCTCTGTGATATCGCCAAAGCCTTACATTTGGAAGATCAATCAGCACAAGAGCTTGGATTGACAGCAGAGGAATTTGCTTTTTATACCGTTCTTTCCCAAAACGAGTCCACAAAACTATTGGAAGATGAAAAAATGAAAGAACTGATCCATGTCATTGTAGCTCGTGTCCGTAAAAGTGCAACCTGACTTTGGCTCAAAAAATCCGATATTCAGGCAAAATTAAGAGTAGAAGTGAAAAAAATTCTTCAACAATATGGCTATCCACCTGATCTTGCAAGAATGGAAGCAGATAAGGTGCTTGAACAAAGCGAACTTCTAGCGGAGCAGATGGCTCGTCAAGGATAAAATGTCTATTTTTTATCATATTTTTCAAATAATTTTAATTCTTATTTTTTAGTGATTTTGAAAAAATCTGTTTGATTACTATAATCATTTTATTATTATAAAAATAGAAAAGGTCGTAGCTCACCGGTAGAGCAGTGGTCTCCGAAGCCATTGGTAGTAGGTTCAATTCCTACCGACCTTGATTTTTTATAAAAAACTCAAAATATGATTAATCCTCAAATAGAAGAATCTTGGAAAAAAGAACTATGGGATGAATTTCAAAAACCATATTTTTCAGAAATAAAAAATTTTCTACAAAAAGAAAAATCAGAGTGAAAAACCATATATCCAGAATGAAAAAATATATTTAATGCATACAATAGCACTCCGTTTGACAAAGTAAAAGTAGTTTTACTATGACAAGATCCCTATCATCAACCATGACAAGCACATGGACTATGTTTTTCCGTTAAACCATGAGTGAGATTTCCCCCATCATTACAGAACATATTCAAAGAATTAGAAACAGATATATGAATCAAAATACCAACAAACTGATATTTACAAAAACGAGCAGAGCAGTGAGTTTTTATGCTCAACGCTTCACTAACTGTTAGAAGGGGAGAACCAATGTCTCATTCACAAATATGACGAGAAAAATTTACAGATGCAACAATAAAAACATTATCAGATAAAAGAAACGGATTAATATTTGTTTTACGATGATCTTTCGCCTGATCAAAAAAGACACTAATAGACACAAATAGACACCATGTTTTAGAAGCACCACATCCATCTCCATTAAGCTCTCATAGGGGTTTTTTTTGATGTAAACATTTTTCTAAAATAAATGAAATACTCAAGAATAATTGAGAGAAAGAAATAGATTGGCAAATAGAATAATTTATTACCAAACACATTATCTTTTTCAAACAACAAATAGTTGAAAAATAACATATTTTGACAATTTTTTATTTTTAATTATACTTATTCTAGTTATTAAATTATAATTAATAAAAAATGACAAATTACGTAAAAAACATAAAAGAATCAACATTAAAAAATAAATTTAATTTACCAAATAATTTTGATATTAAAAATTTCAACATAGCAATCGAAAGGTCTTTTCATGAATTCTTGAAGTCTAAGGACTTTAAAAAATTAGATAATAATACAAAAATAAAAGATATACAAAACAAATTTAATGAACGATTAGATAGAAATCTAAACAAATTATATAAAATTAAAAAATTAAAAATGGATAATACAAGAAAATTTAATTTCCAATTACAAAATTTTAATACAAAATTTTGTTTAAAAACTTTAACAAAAAAAACAAAATGAAATCCGAGTTTAGAAGAAGGGGATTTAGATATCAAAACTGAAGAACATTTAAATAAAATATTTAAAAAAATAGAAAATAGTAAAGATTTTGATCCAAATTCAGAAAAGGTTTTAAAAGATTATATAGAAAAATGAATATGATTTTGAGTAATAAAAGAAGTATTCAATATCTTATGGAGATTCATTAAAGGCGGTAATAATGTATGATTTTCAGAATTTTTTAATTTATCAACAGATATTAAAAAATTAGATTTAGATAATAAAAGTATTAATGAATTAGATTCTATGATAAATAAATTTGAAACACAAATAGAAAAAACATTAGACATAAAAAAAGATTTAAAATTAACATACATATTAAGTGAAATCAAAAATAAAAAATTACTTAAAAAAAATCCAAGTCTAAACAAAAAAAGATTATTGCAAAAAAATTTAAAAATAGGAGATGTTGTTTTATTAAACAAAAAGGCAGATAAATTAAATATATGAGGCAAGGCATTTAAAGCACACATATGAAGTAAAGCACTAGAAGCATATGATAAAAAATATGACACAGATTTCACGCATAGCATAATAATAATATGAACCGATCCAATAAAAATTAGACATTCAACTATGCTTACTCAAAAAGATGATAAGTGATGACATGTAGAAGAAGTTGATTTATATAGTTATTTAGAAAAATCTTGAACCAAATCTTTCGATGTACTGGCTCTAAGATCTGATGAAGACACAAAACAAAAAATATTAGAATTTAGTGAAAAAAAATTATGAAAAAAATATGATAATAATGCAGCATTATGATGATGATTGTTTTGAATAGATTCAATGTGAGCAAAAACTCGATGATGATTTATAAAAAATAAGACTTTAAAAAAAGATGATGTGTATAATTGTGTAGAAATTATTGCACAAGCTTTAGAGCATGATAAGTTGGATAACATAACACATCCAAATGAGTTTTTGGAATATATGAATATTTTTCAACCAACATATATGACAACTATTGTACTATAAAACTAAACCAAAACCTTAATTATTTTTTCATCTAGGTATTTTTTTAATGCATCCAGTCACTCAAGTCATGGATAATGTTCCAATAACCATTCTGCTCATTCTCTAACCTTTTCTACGAATTTCATATTCATCAATATTTCCAAAGGCAAATCTGTTTGTCACGATTGCATCGTTCATAATATTTCTCAAGCACCACGACTTTCTAAATCTAGTTCTGCTAGTTTGAATCAGTCATTTGTTTCTTCCATAGCTTTCAATCTCTTGTAAGAATCTCAAGATTTGTTTTTAGCTTCTAAAAAACAATATGATTGTAAATCACTTCTTCATATTCTTCACCTTAGTTGATGAAGCTGAGAAAGTCAAAACCTTTCAGCATTTTTTATAAGCATCACCGTTGCTTGAGGAACATCTACTCAAACTTCTATCACAGTTGTTGAAACTAAAATATCATATTTATCTCATTGGAAACCCTTCATCACTTCATCCTTTTCTGTGGATTTCATTTTACCATGTAAAAGTCATATCTTATCTTTTATTTCAAAAAATAATGATTTAATATTTTCAAACTCTACCGTTGCCGCTTTTAAATTTTCCATTTTTTCTGATTCTTCTATCAATGGTGTCACTATAAAAATCTTTTGTTTTTGCATAATTCTAGTCAATATCCATGGTTTTAATTTCACAAATTCTGATTCAGAAATTATTTTTGTATAAATTTCTTTTCTTCATTTTGGCATTTCATCAATCACACTAACATCAAATTCTCCAAAAAATGCTAAAGCCATTGATCTTGGAATTGGAGTAGCAGACATTTGTAAAATATGAGGATTAGCAAATTTATGGAAAACAGCCCTTTGCTTAACTCCAAACTTATGTTGTTCATCTATAATTGCAAACTTCAAATCCTTAAACTCCACATCATCTTGTAAGACAGCATGAGTTCATACCAAAATATGAATTTTTCAATCTTTCAAATCTGATTTAACTTTATCTTTTTGTCATTGTGTTAAAGATCATTTCAAAATCTCAATACGAAGTCATAATGGAAGCAATAATTTAGCTAAAGTTTTATAATGCTGATTTGCTAAAACCTCTAATGGAGCAAGAAAAACAGATTGAGCTCAAAATTTCTTATATACATAAAAAGCAACTATAGCCGCAACAACGGTTTTTCAGCTACCAACATCTCATTGCAAAAGCCTCATCATTGGTTTTCAAGAATGAATATCTTCTATAACTTTTTTTATAACTTTTTTTTGAGCACCAGTAAGTTGAAACTCCAATCTATCCACTATAAATTTTACTATAGCCCGGTCTTCTTGACTTCCATTCAAATCTATATCATTTTGCCTATACTCATTTCTATTTATAATAGAGTGTAACTGCAATCTAAGTAATTTATCAAAAAAGATCCTATATTTTCCTTGTCTAACATTGTCTATATTGTTTGGATAATGTAGGTTTTTTATTGTAGTCTTTATATCAATCAAATTGAATTCTTGTAAAAAATCTTGAGGTAAGTATTCACTAAAAGTAGTTTCGATTTCCGGCAAAATATCCCACATTTTTTTAGCAAACCAAGAAGGCTTAATTCAATTCAATTCTGAATATATAGGATATATCCTTCCAAAAGAAGGATCGTTTTGTTGGTCAACATTATCATCAATAGCCTCTGTTTCTAAAATTTCAGGATTGGAAAAACTAAATTTACCATACTTAAAATATGGTTTACCAACGATTATATACCAACTATTTACTTTTATTTTGGAAGCCAGAAAAGCAGAATTATAAATCACTATTTCTCATCTATTTCATTTTTCATCATTAAATTTTATAGTAAAAGTTTTTCTTGCTCATCTTTGAAAAAATCTTTTATCAGTTATAAATCATTTTACAGAACAAATTGCTTTATCCAAAATATTAATCTGATCCAAAGTAACAAGGTTTTCCCTATTTTCATAATCTCTAGGAAAATACTGAAAAAACTCCTTCAAATTATTTATTCAATTTTTTTGAAGTATTTTAAGATATCTATCGTTAGTTTTAAGCTGTTTCTTCAGACTCATCATCATTCATTTTGTAAAAAGGTTTGAAAGTTTGTCAAGTTCATATCCTACCACCCGGGTGCTGTTCGCGAAGCTAGCCAATTGCACCCGGGTGGTAGGAGAATACAATTTTATAAACTTGTAACTTGCAACTTTCAACTTTATAACTTTTAACTCACATGTTACTTTATAAACTTTCACTATTAATTTAATAATGTTTTCTATTTGAAATTCCAACCAATTTTTATATATTCTAAATGAATAAAAATTCAACTTTTTTTATTTTTGTCATATTAGATAAAAAATGTTTAAAAAAACAAAAAATGTACGAATATCAATTCTAGTTCTACTGCTATTAGTAATCATATATCAAACCTATCAATCTACAAACATTGATAAAAACATAATCCAAACAATCAAAAAACAAGAGGAAGTTTCATTAAATTTATTCATAGATAAATACACACACAAAGAGTTTTCTAAAATAGATGTAATAAACGACAGTAAGTTAATTGGATATGTTTTTATTTGAACTGGAGAGGGAAAATCTTTTATGACAATACAAAAAACATTAACAGAGGAAATTTACAATGTTTTTGAATCTAAAAAACCAGAAAACACATCTTTGATAGATTTATGAATTGAACTAGACTGATCCACAGAAATAAACATAAAATCAGAACAAGAAAGTTTTTTGACTTCGATTCTCAAAGAAGTAGTACCGCTACTCATATTCTTTGTACTTATATTGTTTTTATTCAGGTTTTCTCTACCAAAATGATGATGACTACCTTTTAATACAAAAGCTTGAAAGGAAAACATAAAAACCAAAGAAAATACAAAATTTTCAGATGTTGCCTGAATGGAAGAAGTAAAAGAAGAATTATCAGAAATAGTAGATTATCTAAAAAACTCATCAAAATATCAAAAAGTGTGAGCCAGACATCCAAAATGAGTTTTATTATACTGACAACCTTGATCTTGAAAAACCTTGTTGGCAAGAGCTGTTGCATGAGAAGCTTCTGTTCCATTCTTTTCAGTATCATGATCAGAGTTTATGGAAATGTTAGTTTGAATGTGAGCAGCCAAAGTTAGAAACCTTTTTCAAAAAGCAAAAACAGCATGAAAAGCAATTATATTTATAGATGAAATAGATGCTATTTGAAGAAAAAGAGGACTTTGACATACTGGATGACACCAAGAACAAGAACAAACCTTAAATCAAATCCTCACAGAAATGGATTGATTTGATAACAAAACAAATATCATCGTAATGGCAGCTACCAACAGACCTGACATACTAGATCCAGCCTTATTGAGAGCGGGTAGATTTGATAGAAAAATATTGGTTTCTGCTCCTACTTATGAAGAAAGAAAGGAAATATTTGAATATTACCTAAAAGGTAAAAAAGTAGAAAAAAATCTAAATCTTGATTCTCTAATAAAAAGAACTAGTGGTCTTGTTTGAGCTGACATAGAAAATATAGTAAATGAAGCAGCATTAAAGTTAGCAAAAGAAAACAAAACAGTAATAGGTGAAGAAGAGTTTGAATATGCTTTAGAAAAAGTCTTAATGTGACCAGAAAAAAAGGTAAAAAGCATGCAAGAAAAAGAAAAACAAATAATAGCATATCATGAATTATGACACGCTGTTACATCACATTTATTGGAAAATACAGATAAAGTAGAAAAAATAACTATCGTTCGTAGATGACAGGCATTATGAGCAACCTGGAAAACACCAGAAGAAGACAAATATCTTTACTCAAAAAACAAAATTATTGACGAAACAATATCTTTATTATGATGAAGAGCAGCAGAAGAGGTATTCTTTGGAAAGGATGAAATCACGACATGAGCTTCAAATGATCTTGAAAGAGCGACAAAAATCATAACTGATATGGTTATGAAATATTGAATGGACGAGGAATTATGACCTGTATTTTATTTTGATGGATCAAGAGAGGAATATTTACCATACAAAACATACAGTGAAAAAGTTGCTGAAAAAATAGATGAAAAAATTAAATTGTACATCAACAATTGTTACTTAGAATCAAAAAAAATAATCACAAAAAACAAAAAACTAATAGAATCTATGTCAAAAGTTTTGCTGGAAAAAGAATACTTAACCAGAGAAGAATTCGTTGAACTAATGGAAGATAGTATAAAATAAAAATTATTTTAATTCTAAAAATTATTATGAACAAAGCAAAAAACGATCAATCTAAAAATTCCGTATATGTTTTAGATCGATACACAAACAAAAATATAAAAGTTATAAATATAGATGAAACCTCACTACAAGAACTAAAAACATGAGACAAGCTTGTCTACAACATGGAAGAAAATAACCAAAAACCCTCTATATGAATTTATATTTGACATGATATAAATACTGATAGAATATGACATTTTACAAAAATTCTAAAATGAGAGGAGTTGGATTTTTTTGAAGAGCAAAGTAAATTTGCATTACAGATATTTCCTTTATTTAAAAAAAGATTTAAGGCAGAATTCAAAAATTCCATACCTGTTACAGCTAGATTTCATATATACTTAGATCAGCTATACTTTTATTTTTACTCAGAAGAAAGATATATATTTACTGATTTCGTGAAAAAATTAAGAGAAAAAATTTGAAAAAATATTTTTTTATTCCAAGTAGGTGCTAGGGATATGGTAAAAATGGATCCTAGAACAGATATACTACCTTGTGGAGCTGATTGAATTATACCCATGCACTGTAAAACAACACTACCTCTTCCTAGTATAGAAATGGAAAATTTAATACTTCAAAATCT
>ERZ795058.2018-NODE-2018-length-25214-cov-7.143925_pt1 | contig 25214 bp, 21 predicted proteins | sample MGYA00375142_ERZ795058 | MGnify/ENA primary metagenome ERZ795058 (study PRJEB30187, sample SAMN05720210) | activated sludge metagenome | isolation source: anaerobic digester from wastewater treatment plant | place: Japan | collected 2015-04-20 ... | reverse complement strand
GTAATTCTTCTGCTTTATGTAGGCGTTGCCAACGTTGAAGAAGGCCTTTTTCTGGACATCGCGGTCATCGGACTGTATCGACCGCTGGTACCCCGCAAGGGCGTTATCGTAGTCCTCCAGCATGTAATCGGCGTCGCCCATGTTGAAGGATAACTTCTTTTTATCATCTTCGCCCGGTGCGTACTGTTCAGCCTTCTCATAGTAACGCTTGGCATTGTTGTATTTTTTCTGCTGATATTCATCGTTCCCGCTGGATACAGCGTCACGATAGGGATCAAGCCAGGCGATGGAAACGAAGGCAAGGGCAAGGAGGACCTGTAATGATTTCGAACGTATCATATATCCGACCCCCCTGCCTCCCTGAGGGGGCATGAATCGATCAGGATGCGTTGCGCAACATTTTCTTTTGAATTCATATGTGTCAGAAAAATCCGGCTTATATATAGTAAATACAATCTGTAAATATTTTCAATTGTAGTAGCGGCATGTCAAAGAATTTTTATCAAAATGAAGTATATCCTTTATTCCCCCTCGGGGGGACAGGGGGGTCATTTCAATCAATATTTCATAAGAATGATCACTGGTAAAAATGTTACAGCAGGTTACGCGGGTTTCCCCCGATTCAGTTTTCGCCCAGGGCGTACCGGTTGCCGCCGGCGCTCCTGCTGGCCTTGAGGGCGTGGTCCGCCTTTCGGAGCAGTTCCTCAGAATCCTCCGCGTGCCGGGGGTATGAGGATATGCCGATTGAGGCGGTGATTGGCCTGCCGTCGCCGTTTTCACGGTCGGCCGCAAAGGAGGAGAGTATCCGCTCGGCGATCTTTTTCGCTCCTTCCACCGATGCCTCGGACAGGATGATGCCGAACTCGTCGCCGCCGCAGCGGGCAATGGTGTCGCAGCCGCGGCAATGCTCCTGCAGGCTTGCCGAAACCCGTTTCAGGACATCGTCCCCGGCGTGCCTGCCGAGGTCTTCATTGATCATCTTCAGGTCCCTGATCTCGATGAGAAGCACCGAAAAATCGCCTTTCTTTCTCCTGGCCGCGCTGATCTCCTGCTCGACGCGCTCCCGGAAATAGCTCCGGTTGTAAAGTCCCGTCAGCCTGTCGACCAGGGACGTCTGCCGGTAGGGGTCCGGCTCCTGGGAGGCCTTGATCCTCTGGCGGCGGTCCGCCGCCTGGTCCAGGAGGGAGAGGAGGTGGCCGCGGTCAAGTTCCGGGGGCACGAAATCATGGGCGGCTTTCTTCATTTCATCCGCGTTGAGGGAGGCTAGGTCCCCGCCGCCTATCATGACAATGTCGGGGCGGCCTTCGGCCTTTCTGACGGTCCTGACGAGCTCCCGGCCGGCCGACACCAGCATCGCCATGTCAATGACGACGATGTCGACGGAGTCTTTCCGTGTGGCCTCGGCAACGGCGCGGACAATGCCGGTCCTGCCCGAGCAGACCGCGGCGCTGTACCGGCTTCCGGCCAGATATTCCTGCACGCTGGCGGCCAGGGTCCTGTTGTCAGTGACTACCAGCACGTTAAAAATCGTTTCCGCCCTGTGCATGCGGCTCCCTCCCCCGAAAAGCGGGAAAAACCCCGGCGGCGGCCCTTGTTCAGAACGGCACTTCGCGGCATATGACCGCAGGTCCCGCGGCGAACCGGTCAGGCCCGCGCGTTCTGCCCTTTAAAAGGGATAGGATTTTTCCCGGCGTTAAAAAGAATAGTACAGGGATAAATTGCACCTTCGGATTGTCAATGATTTTCCTTGCAAAAACCGGGCATATCCAGATGCCGGAAATGACCAGCGCTTCCGGGCCGGGGCAGATTACCTTCTCCGCTCCGGCAGCATCAGTTCAAAGGAGATAAGCAGGAGGAGGATGAAGACGAAGACCTGGTACTGCTCGCGCGGCTCCTTGATGATGCGCGAACCGTACTTGTTACGGCGCTGGTCGCCGACGATCTCATTGATGAACTTGAGGCCGGAAAAGCTGTCCGAGATGTCGATGTAGGCGCCGCGGGTGGCTCCGGCGATGCGCTTCAGGAATGAAACGTCTTTTTTCGTCTTCACCAGCCGGCCCCGGTCGTCACGGTAATAGCTGTCCGGGGACGAATCATTCCCCTGCGTCGGGATCACCTCGCCGCCGGTGCCGCCGATGCCGACGGTGTAGATCGACACGTCCATGTCGCGGAACAGCTTCGCGGCCTCCTCCGCGGCGCCCTCGTGGTCCTCGCCGTCGGTTATGAGCACGAGGAGCCGCGAGGTGAGGCGCTTCTTCTGGAAAACGCGGTACGCCTGCTTGAGGGCCATGCCGATGTCCGTCCCCTTGAGGTTGATCGAATCGGGCGACGCGGCGTCAAGGAACATCATGAAGGCGCCGTAATCGTTGGTCAGGGGACACTGGAGAAAAGCGTCGCCGGAAAAAAGGATCAGGCCGACGCGGTCGCCCCTGAGGGATTCCACGATGAGCCGGATCGCGTCCTTTGAGCGCTGCAGTCTGCTCGGCTTCACGTCCTGGGCGAGCATGCTGGGGCTCACGTCAAGGGCTATGAGGACGTCGGAGCCCTCGTTGTTCACCTCGCGGGCCAGTTCGCCCCACTGGGGCCGGAGCACGGCAAGGGCAAAAAGGATGATGGCGAGGATGATGAGGACCTGCTTGACGATCGCAATCTTCCCGGAGCCGCGGATCAGGTACTTCCTCGCGATCCCGCGGCTCATGATCTCGATGGCCCGCCGCTTCCACGCGATGTAGAAGGCGAAAAGGCCCAGCACTACGGCGGAGACCGAGACGACGTAAACCAGGTATGGATAATTGCCGAACTGGAACATCACGGCACCTTCCTGTACACGACCGACCTAAGGAGTATCTCGACGAAGAACAGGGCCGCGGCCGCCACCAGGAACCACTGGAACCGGTCGTAGAACTCATGGTACTGCTTCAGCTCGACCTGGCTCTTCTCGAGGCGATCGATGTCCTTGAAGTTCTGCCAGAGCACGCCGCTGGACGTGGCGTTGAAATACTTCCCGCCGGTCAGTTCCGCAATGTTTTTTAGGGAGTCCTCGTCCATGTCGAGGACGACCTGCTGCTTCATCCCCATGAACCCGGTCGGATACGGGACCGCCTCCCCTTTCTTGCCGATGCCCACGGTGTAGATCTTGATCCCCATCTCGGCCGCGGCCTTGGCCGCCGTTTCCGGATCGATGCTGCCCCGGTTGTTCATGCCGTCGGTGACGAGGAGGATGACCCTGCTCTTCGCCCTGCTGTCCATCATGCGGGCCGTCGCCAGGGCGATGGCGTCGCCGATGGCCGTGCCGTCCACGTGCACCGACTCGAAATCGACCTCGCCGGCGATGTCCTGGATGATATCGTGGTCCAGGGTGAGGGGGCACTGGAGGTACGCTTCGCCGGCAAAGACCACCATGCCGATGCGGTCGGTCTTCCGCCGCCCCACGAAGTCCCTGATCACCTGCTTGGACACGGCCAGGCGGTTCTTCGGCTGGAAGTCCTCCGCCAGCATGGAAAGGGACACGTCCATTGAAATCATGATATCGACGCCCAGGTTCTTGATGCTCGAATAGTGGATACCCTTGCCCGGCCGGGACAGGGCGATGATGAGGAGAAGGATGGCGGCGAAGCGCAGGGCCGGAAGAAACCGGTAGGTCTGCGCCCGTATCGATTTTCTCGTCCGCACCACGGTCTCCGACGAGATGGCCACGGCGGCCTCGCGGTCGTAGATCCTCCGGAACAGAAACCAGAAGAGCATGAGCCCCCACGGTATCAGGAGAAGCAGGAACATCGGATTTTTAAACTCGAGGTAGGACACCGCTCATCTCTCCTGAAATCTGTTTCGCCAGGTCGACCGTTTTCGCCAGGCTCGCGCGGAGCAATTCCGGCGACGGCGTGAACTCCGCGAACTTGGAAAGGTCCCACAGGTTGAAGCCGGCCATGATCTGGCCCGCGTATGCGTCATGGATGTTTTTCGGGAAGACCTTTTTGATCTTCTTTTCTATTTCATAGGTGGTCATCTCAGCCGCGTCGAAGCGGAACTGGAGGGACAGGAACTTGCGGAAGATCATGGATATGCCGAAGACGAACTCCTCGATCTTCCCCTCGTCAATCAGCCGGTCGCCGTTGAACTGTTCTATCTCTTTCATGAAAATATCGATGGGGGGCACGACGACCGGGGCAGACCGCCGTTCTTCAATCATCTTACGTATGTAACGCCAGGCGAAGAAGCCGGCGACGGCGAGGACCGCCAGGACCAGCACAAGGATAACCAGGCGCCACCAGTTGCCGCCGAGGGAGAGGGGCGGCTCGATCTCCTGGTACTCGCCCTTTTCGTTGACCGCGGCGACCGTCACCGACGGGGACTTGTACCCAATGGCAATGCCGTCGGCTCCCCTGATCTCGATGTCCGGGAGTTGCCAGGTGCCGGGGCGATAAAAGGAGATCTGCACCGTCACGGTGATGTCGGTCATGGCTGCATCTGACCGGTCGTCCTTCTTCACGGTATGGATGACATAGAGGGGCACGTACTGGGCCGGGTCCTCATCGGCTTCTTCATCGCCCTCCTTGCGTGGCGGGGCCGGGGTCTTCTTTTTATCGGGAAAGACCTCGCGCTTTTCGGGGGGAACGATGGTGACGGCGCCGAGGCCCTTGCCCGCCACGTTCACCCGGTAATCGAGGACGGCGCCCACCGTGGCCTTTTCCGGCGTGACCGTGGCCTTGATCCTGGGGGCGTTCACTTCGCCTGCCATGGCCGACGCGGTGAGCAGGACGGCCATTAATGTTATGATCCTCTCCTTCATGATGCTACGCCCTCGTCAGTCTGGTGCGGTTGCGCTTCTCGAAGAACTTCAGGATGGGGATCTCGATCGGCTCCGCCGTGCTCAGGGAGATGGCGTTGAACTCCGTGAGGACCGGGAACCTCCCCTTTTCGGGGATAGCGTCGGAGAGGAAGACCTTGCCGGTTTCCAGGTCCACGAACTCTGTGAGGCCGAAGAAGCGTATCTCCTTCTCCATGGGATCGGAAACCTGCACGGGGATGATGTCGTGCTTGCGACCCAGGAGCTTCATCTTGAGGATAAAGCTGTCGTCCCGGTCGAGGAAATCGGAAATGATGAAAATAATGCTCCTCTTCTTGAGGACGCGCTGGATGAAATCGACGGCGCCGCCGATGTCGGTCCCGCGGCCCGCGGGGCGGCACTTCAGTATCTCGTCGAGGACCTTGAGGATGAACTTGCGCCCCTTCTTGGGCCTGATGTAGCGCTCGATGCGGTCCGTGAAAAGGCAGGCGCTCACGCGGTCGTTGTTGATCTGGGCCAGGTTCAGGAAGAGGGACGCCACCTCCAGGATCAGGTCGCGCTTCCGCGGACCGCCGCCGAACTCGGTGGACCCCGACATGTCGATCATGAGCACCACCGAGAGCTCCCGCTCCTCGATGTACTGCTTCACGTAGAGGTTGCGCATGCGCGCGGACACGTTCCAGTCGATGCTCCGGATGTCGTCGCCGTACTGGTATTCCCGGACGGAATCGAAGGACAGCCCGTGCCCCTTGAAGGCGGAGTGGTACTCGCCCATGAACAGGGTGTTGATCTTCTTCCCGGGCTGCAGCCGTATCTTCTTTAAGAGCGTGAGCTCCTGCGCTTCCACTTACGGGACCTCCACGGAATCGAAGAGCATCTTCACCACGTCGTCGGCGTTCTTCCCGTCCGCCTCCGCCTCATAGGAGAGGATGATGCGGTGGCGCAGGACGTCCGCGCCGATCTCCTTCACGTCGTCGGGCGTGACGAAGCCGCGGCCGCGGATGAAGGCGATGCACCGCGACGCCTTCATCAGGGCGATGGAGGCCCGGGGGCTCGCGCCGAACTCGATGTACTTCTTGAGCTCCTTCCGCGACGGCTTTCGGGTCTCGCCCACGATGGTGACGATGTAGTCTATGAGCTTGTCGTCGATATATATCTTTTCGATGATTTCGGCCTTCTTCGCGATCCTGTCCGGCGCCAGGACTTTTTTCACGTTGTCCACCTTGATGTCGCTGAAGCGGTTCAGGATATCCTTTTCCTCCCGGTGGGTGGGGTAGTCCACCAGCACCTTCATGAAGAAGCGGTCGAGCTGCGCCTCGGGGAGCGGATAGGTCCCCTCCTGCTCGATGGGGTTCTCGGTGGCCAGGACCATGAAGGGCTTCTCCAGGGTGTAGGTCTCCTCGCCGATGGTGACCTGCTTCTCCTCCATGGCCTGGAGGAGCGCCGACTGCACCTTGGCCGGGGCCCGGTTGATCTCGTCCGCCAGGAGCAGGTTCGTGAAGATGGGGCCCTTCTTGGTGAAGAAGTCCATCTCCTTCGGGTTATAGATGCGGGTGCCGATGAGGTCCGCGGGAAGCAGGTCCGGCGTGAACTGCACGCGCTGGAAGGACGTGTCGATGGCCCGGGAAAAGGCCCGGATGGCCAGGGTCTTGGCCAGGCCCGGCAGGCCCTCGATGAGGACATGGCCCCCGGAGATATATGATATGAGGATCCGGTCGACCAGGGCTTCCTGGCCCACGATGACCTTCGCGATCTCCTCTTTTATTTTAACCACAAAATCATTTTCAGCCTTCACCTTTTCGGTGAGCTTTTCAATTTCGGCATAATCCATAGGATCACTCCCCAAGCTTATTAACAAAGTATATCTTTATTACGAAATGTAAAAAACCATATTTTTTGTCCACCAGAAAATGCGCCCCTGTCCCCCTGAAACCAATTTCCGGACGCATTATTGAAATAGAATAATAGGTATGCAAGCGGCATTGATTGTTACAAGAGTATAATTAAAATAATCGCGAACACGAGCCAGGCGGCCATTGATGACACTGAGCGAACGCGCACAAATTATATGGGGCCGGGGGGCAGCTTTCGCGAACAGGGGGCAGGCTGCCCCCGCCCGCCATCGTACAGGACGTACTATTTCGGCGGGTGAGCGAAAGCTGAATCATTCTTATCGCTTTTTCTTTGATGGCGGTGGCGGCCCTGGGCTGCAATAAGGCCATATCGGTGGACTGCGCCACTAAAATGAGGGACGTGGCGGCCAAGGACAAGAACGCCGGCGCAACGTTCACCGTGAGCTGTCCCGCCAACTGCGCGGGCGGGGTCGTACGGGGCACCGACACCTACACCACCGACTCGTCGGTATGTATGGCCGCCATCCATGCCGGTGTCATAGCAAAGGACACGGGCGGCAATGTCAAGGTCCTGGTTGTCAAGGGGCTGGACAAGTACGCCGGGAGCGAGCGCAACGGCGTCAAGTCCGACGGCTGGAAGGTCTCCTGGGGAGACACGGCCTTCCAGGTGGCGAAGTAAGATGCACCCGAGATACGATGTGAAAAGAAAGACCCGGGAACAGCAAGATTTCCCGGGTTTTTTATTGCCTTCATCTAATTACATAATCCATCACTCGCGAAAACTCAAAATTCCAATAAATCGAACAAAAATCAAAATTTGTCATGGCGTCGGGATTAATTGCATTTGCCGGTCCAATTTTGACTTGATAAAAAATCAAAATTTCTTCCTTATTGTAGAAAAAGCTGCCGCATCTATCTCACGCGCACCTGATGCATGTCATGCAATTATACGTGGAGCACTATAAAAAGAGGAAGGAGGAACATCATGTCTTATAGCAAGGATTTCTTGAAGGCCCTCGAAGTCGGACGGCCGCCAAACATAGTGAAGCTTTTCCCCAATTCCAAGGCGCTCATCGTGAGCGGCAAGGTGATAGACCGGGCCATGATCGCGAAGGGGAACGCCATCGCCATTGCGGCCAACGTCCGCAACAGCTTCGTGATCCGCGGGACACTGATGGCCGCCCAGCGGGCCAACGCCGCCGTCATCCTCGAGATCGCCAAGTCCGAGGGGGGCGCCAAGGCGTACTGCGCCGTCAACTACTGGAACATGGCCGCCCTCATCGACCAGGTCTGCAACGAACTGGGCATCACCGTGCCGGTGGCGATCCACGCCGACCACTACGGGATACAGAACGACAAGGACCTGGCGACGGCCAAGACCGAGATACCGACCATGTTCGAGGCCGGGATCACGTCGATCGCCATCGACGCGTCCCACCTGACCGACGACAGGAACCTGCTGGCAAGCATCGAGCTCAACCCGCTGGTCCCGAAATGGGCCGGCCTCGAGACCGAGGTGGGGGAAATCAAAGGCAAGGAAGGGCTGTCGACGCCGGAAGAGGCCCTCTTCCTGATCCAGGGCCTGAACGCCCATGACATCTTCCCCGACTGGATCGCCCTGAACAACGGCACCACCCACGGCATCGAGGAAAGCGACGCCGGGATACAGGTCGACCTGACCGCGAAGATCCACCAGGCCATCGAGAAATACAAGGTGTCCGGCGCGCAGCACGGCACCTCCGGCAACAGCTCGGAGCGCCTGCGCCAGATCGCGCAGAAGACCAGGACCACCAAGGCCAACGTGGCCACCGCTTTGCAGATGATCTCGTGGGGCCTCGAGGTGAACGATTACGGCAACGCCCAGATGGACGCGAACAAGAACTTCAAGAAGGTGAAGGGCGCCGGCGTCACCGAGGAGATGTGGGAGGAGATGGTGAAATACGCCACGGAGAAATCCCTGAAGGCGGGCGATTACAAGAAGCTGAACCTGCCCTTCGAGAACAAGCTATGCGGCCTCCCCGCTGAGGTGCGCGCCCGGATGGCAAAGGGCGTTGAGGACTTCGTGTATAACATGGTCGTGAACGTGCTCAATTCCAAGGACACGGCCCCCCTCGGCATCGATGCCATCCTCAAGGCCAACTCCTACGACCTGGGGCCCAAGGCTTCCCGGATGGAAGATCCGAAGGAATGGACGAAAGAAAAGATCGCTGAAAAGGCCAGGGCCTTCGTCAAGGTCCAGGACGGCAAGGACCACAGCGACTAACATTGAATACCGTTTTTTCCACCCCCCCCAACCCCCCGGAGGGGGACTTTTATAATAATTGTTGATTTACAAGCCCCCCTCCGGGGGGTTGGGGGGCGAATGGGGCACTGCTAATTTCTTGTAACAAAATCCGAATCAATTTTTTCTAAAAAAAATGTGCACTTACTGAGGAATGATGAATTACCTTGCAGTTTCAATAATAATAGGCTTACTGATCCTTGTCCACGAACTGGGCCATTTTATCGCGGCACGCGCCGTGGGCGTGTCCGTTGAAGTCTTCTCCATCGGATTCGGCCCCGCGCTCTGGAAAAAAAGGGTCCGCGGCACCGAATACCGCCTCTCCCTGGTCCCCCTGGGAGGATACGTCCTGCCCGCGGTGAAGGACGAGCATGAATACTTCCTGATTCCCATCAGCAGGCGGATCATCTTCTCCATGGGCGGTCCGATGGCCAACCTGGCCCTGATCATTCTCCTGTTCGGGGCACTCAACATCGTCCAGACCGGGTTCTCTCCCGCCGGTGTTTTATTTCAGCCGTTTATCCAGTCCGCGGACCTGATACAACGGATCTTCATCGCCTTCATAAACCTGTTTGCAAAACCGGGCAGCATATCGGGCATCGTCGGCATACTCCATGACGGCGGCCGGTTCATCGGCGGCGACGGGGCCAACGCCGTCAGGCTGGCCATCATCATCAGCGCCAATCTCGCCATCTTCAACCTGCTGCCCCCTGCCGGTGCTCGACGGGGGGAAGATACTCTTCTGTATTCTCGAAAAAATCAGCATCCGCCTGAGGCCGCTCTTCGTGCCGATCATGGTGGTCGGGTGGCTGCTCATCATAGGACTTATGATATACGCGACAGTGATGGACGTGGGGAGGCTTATCAGCTACTCCTGACGCGGAGCGCCACGGGCCGACCGCGACGTCCGGTCGCTTCATATGAGGACATTATGAAGCTATTTATTACAACCGCACTCATCTCCGCGCTCTGCTCGACGGCGGCCCTTGCCCTCATGTCGGATTTCAACGGCAGCTACACGAAAGTGCCCACCTACATCGACCCCTGGTGCGGCAGGTCAATCGAGATAGAGAAAATCCGTCACAACAAGTTCCGCATATCCCTCGAGCTGATCACCGGTGAAAAGTCGGTTTACGAGCTGACGGGGAAGATCGACGGCGACACCCTTGATTTCCGCAACAGAAAGGGCGACAACCTGTATGGTTACACCTATACACTGACCAACAACAAGAACACCCTGGTCATCGCCCTGGCAACGCCGGACAAAAAGCTCGTTTGCCAGTACAACCGGGACAGGAAAAAAACTCCCCTCATTAATTGAGCCAGAACAGGTACCGCAGATTTCTTCCGAACGGCCCAAGCCCCCGGTCGATCTCGCTCTTCATGCGCTTGAGACGAGACCTGACGAGCGACGGCTTTTTGCCGCAGCAATACTACTCGCCGAAGACCGAACGGAGCATCCCCTTGAGATCATTGGTTTTCTCAAGCATCAACAGCCCGTTGAGTTTATGACGATATCCTTCGGGCGGTCGAACATCCTTCCGAAATCAAGGTATCCCCGCGGCATCGGATCAAACCCGAGCTGTTCCAGTTCGGCGGCATCGGCCAAGCAGGCCAGCCGCGCCTGTTCGGCGCAATCGAAGGCGGCAAGGATCTTCTTTAATTTCTCATCAAACCCGCAATATGCTTCACCTGGGCCGTCAGGTTGGTGAGATAGGCGTTGCGCTCCTGGTAAATGGTCCCCTTCTCGTCGTATTCCTTCCGGGCCATCGTTTCGATGGCTTTTTCAATGTCTCCATGGGCATCGCTTATGTACTGCTCGATGAGCTTCCGGTACTCGAAGGTGGCCGCGCGCGACCTGACGAGGAACTCTGACGCGTCGTCATCCGAAAGGACCCAGCCGTGGCCGATGCAGATCATCGCCGGGGCCAGGGCGATCATCTTATCCAGGGAGGCCAGGTAGTCGTCAAACGATGACAGGAACTCGACCTGGGGCTCTATCCCCTCCTTGCCCTGCGGCACACCGGCCGCCTCTCCCGGGAACAGGGCCTTCAACTGGGGGATATAAAAAGCGAGGGAATCCCTGGTGTGGCCCGGCACTTCGTAGACCCGGCACGTGAGACCGCCCAGGTCGAATTCATCGCCCTCTTTCAGCGACAGGTCGAATTCCATGGGCCTGATGCGAAGGTCCTCGTCACCGGCGATGTCCTTAAAAATAGCCCGCTGAATCTCGGAGAGACGGTTCATCATGGCAATGACCGAATCCTTCTGAAGAAGCGGGGCCACCCGTTCATGGGCGCCGACGGCAAGGCCCGGAATGTTCTGCTTCAGATAAAAGGCCGACCCCAGGTGATCATAATGAGAATGGGTGATAAAAAGATAGTCAAGGCGTTTCGCGTCACCCAAAATTCCTCTTATCGATTTCAGATAGAGCGGGCCCATGAGGTTGATGCCCCCTTCGATCATGGCGCACTTCGAATCGCCGGTAATCACGTACCCGGGATACGCCAGGTTTCCCGCCACGTGTATGCGCTCATGTATCTTTCCGCTGGCTATCTGCTTCATGATTTCTTCCTTCCTGTTCAACTGGATGCAATTATTTTACAACAGATAATTGACGCATACCGTCAAATGGTTTTTGTTTGAATGGTGTCAGAGCAGCCGGATTGAGAAATACGGAGGCATGGATACCGATCTTACCGGAATAGTTATCGGTATCTTGAGGACCATATTTGCTTTGGCCGCCTCTTGTACACCGGAATTGTCCGATAGTTATCGGCACCCCACTCACAGTGATCCTTCTTTTTTACTATAAAACCGATTGTTATCGGTATATACAAATTCCGCAAGAATATTAAAGATCACTCCAAGTGAAAAAACCATAAAAACCCCGGCCGGGATGATGCCCAACCGGGGTATAATGTCGTTTATCAGCCACTTACGCCGCCGTTTTACGGCTTAGCATGAACTGCTTGAAGCCCAACACGATAACACCGACAGAAAGGCAGAGAAGGATTATATCGCCGGCGGACAGCATCCAGTTTCCCTTCGGGATATACTCGTTCATCAGAATTACCAAGAGGGCCACGATGGTGGTTACCAGCATGAAAACACCGGGAATCAGAACAAAAAGATACTTTTTCCCTTTTTTCAGGAGCCAGATGCTAACCGTGATCAGGGACAGGGCCGCCAGAAGCTGGTTCGCGGAGCCGAAAAGGTTCCAGAGCTGTTTGAAGGCGTTGAAGTAAGCCAGTATAAACATCAGTGCCACGCAGAGCAGGGAATTGAAGATATATGTATTGAGTATCTTCGGCACGTTCTTGAACATCATGCGCCAGAGCTCCTCAAAGAGGTACCGGTTGAGGCGGACCGCGGTGTCAAGGGTGGTCACGACAAAGCCCTCCACCATGAGGATGCCGAAGACCGCGCCGTACACCACCGGAAGGCCGACCGATTTGTTCATCAGGCCGCCCACGCCCAGGGCGAAGGCCAGGACCGGGTTTGCCTTGACCGCCGGGTCCACGGGGAAGACGATGTTGCAGAGCTTGTCATAGCTGATGCCGCAACCTATGGTGATGATGACCATGACGGCCAGGAGGGCCTCGAGGGACATGCCGCCGTAGGCGACGATGCGGGAATCGGGTTTCTCAAAGTTCACCTGCTTGGCCGTGGTGCCGCCGGCGACCAGGGCATGGAAGCCGCTGATGGCGCCGCAGGCCACGGTGATGAAAAGTATCGGCCACACGTACCCGAGATGCTGGGCCCCCACTTCGAGGTTGAGCATCGGGGCATCAACCGTGGCGCCCTGGAACCCGAGGACAAACCCGCCGATGAGCATGGCGAGAACGCCGCCATAGAGCAGGAAGGAGTTGGTGAAGTCCCGCGGCTGGAGCACGATCCACACCGGAACGCCGGCGGCGAATATCGTGTATATTGACAGGATAACTATCCATACGAAGGAATCAATTTTAATCGGGAACATCAGTCCGATCTCAATGGAGATCGCGCAAACGGCAATCGCCACGATGGCCATGATCCAGGCGTTTGCTTTGCGTTTATAGAGGAAATACCCAAGAAAGGGAGCGCAACAGGTTATGACGATGACCGAGGTCGAGGCGATGCCGCCGATGACGGCGTAGGTGACGCCGTTCTCCACCACGGTGCGGATGCCCAGGTCCCCGGCGCCGAAAAACTCCACCGGGTATTTCGATGAAAGGGCCGTGGTCGTAAGGGTCAGGAACACCGAGGTGACCATGAGAAGCATGATGATGGTGAAGCCGATAAACAGGAGAAAGCCTGTGCGGCCCAGGGTCTTTTCCGCGATCTCAGCGACGGACCGTCCCTTCTCCCGCATCGAAGCCAGGAGCACCGAATAGTCATGGACCGCTCCTATAAAGATTGTGCCGATTATGATCCATAACCATACCGGCAGGAACCCGAATATAAGCCCCACGCAGGGCCCGATTATCGGACCGCCGCCGGCGATGGAAGCGAAGTGGTGTCCGAAGATGACGATCTTGTGGGTGGGGACGTAGTCCACGCCGTCTTCGAATTCGACGGCAGGGGTCTTGTGGGTGCCGTCCACATCGAAATTCTTTTCAATAAAACGGCCGTAGAAGAAATAACCGATAGCCAGCGCGACGATGGAAATTCCCAGGACAAGAAGCAGATTCATTGGCAGGCCTCCGAAAGAGGATTAAATGATGGGTACACTGTTGTGAAAAATATTGTTCACGTCAATTAAAAAAGGCCAAAAAATGATGATATTCAAATTTGAACTTTACACGACAATGCTATGATCCAATCATTCTGATTATCGCCATTGCGTTGAGGACCGCCTTGGGGACAAAGGAGGATTTGACAGCGTACTCCTGTTCCTTGGTGCCGTCATCGGAATGCTGGGAACAGTGGGGATTGCCGCCGGCGGGCCCCAGGCCGTCTATCGTCGGCATATAGTCCCAGAAGTAGTTGCCGTCGGAAAGGCCGCCCCGCTTCTCGAGATTGACGGTTAATCCGAGGAGCCTGCCGGCGGATTCCCAGAAGGAGTGGAGCTTTTCGGACGCGGGATTGTCCGGCCAGGCCGGGACCTTGCGCACCAGTTCGACTGCCGTGCGGCAGGCAAAGCCTCCATCTGCGCTTTTTACGCTGGAATAGCCGTCCAGGGCCATGATGTCCGCGAGGGCCTTGTCGAACACGGCCGGCGAGAAGGCCCGCATCTCCGCATGGGCCTCGGCGAAATGGGGCACCCGGTTGATCTGGGAGCCGCCGGCGACCCGGCCCACGTTCACCGTAAGCTCATGTTTGTAGTCGGTAACGGCCTCGATCCTCCCGATGACATCCGCCAGCTGCGCTATTGCGCTGGCTCCATTTTTGTGCGATACCCCGGAATGGGCCCCCTTCCCCTCCGCGGTGATTTTTATCTCGGCCCTCCCCTTGCGGGACGTGACAACGCTGAAGATGTTGTCCCGCATCCTTCCGGCCTCGAATATCAGACAGCCGAAGGAATTCGAGCCCACGAGGCGCCTGCAGAGGTCGCCGAAATCCACGGACTCCGTTTCCTCGGAGGCGTCCATGAGGATGGACCATGTGACGCCGTCAAAAACCTCCGGCGCGGCGTGCTTCAGCGCCTCCAGGGTCATGAGAATCACCACGGTGCCGCCCTTGATGTCCTCCGTGCCGGGACCGTAGATGCGGTCGCCGTCAACGCGCCAGCGGAAGTTGTTCCGCTCCTCCTCTTCCGGACTGAAGACGGTGTCGAGGTGGGACACGCAGCCGATCACAATCGGCGATCTTCCCGGCCTGGAAAGGATCAGGTGTTTTCCATAGGAGGGATTGACCGACTGCACCCGTTCATCGGCAAAGCCGAGGTCCCGGAACACGCCGGCCGTGTAGTCGCCAAGACGATTCACGCCGGCCGGGTTCAGGGTAAAGGAGTTTATCCCTATCATCTCGCGAAGGATGTCCATATAGCGGGGCATTCCTTTTTCAAGATAGGAGCGCATCGAATCGGCGGTTTCTTTTGCAAAATAGCTCATATATGAGTTCTCTCCGGGAGAGCACCCCCTCTTATGTTGCCAGATTTTACTCTGACACCATTATTTCTGGAATAATACCGATAACTATCGGTATAATGCATCAATTCTATTGTCTATCAAAATCTTAACTCATGTTCACCGATAACTATCGGCACAATAGCCCGGGCATTTACTCTGACACCCACGACTTTGCTCTGACACCATCAACCGGCAAGTATTTTATTGAGGGTATCGGCATTTTTAACAGCGTATCCGCAGGGATCATTATTCCGTCCCAGTTTCTCCGGATAAAAGAGGCCCTTCCAGTCATCATAATGCCAGCCGGATGTTCCCATGAGTATTTCTGGCCTGTTCACGATTTTTTCAGATGGGAGGGTGATTGTTTTCTGTTCTTGAGAAGAGCCCTTTTCGTCCATGCCGTTATCCAATGTGGATGATGCCGGATGAAACGTTATCACCTTGAGAAGCCGAGTCAAGGATTTATTATTTTTTTACATCATGGCAGATGCCGGCCCTTGTTAGTTCTTGACAGAATACAAACTCGTCGGACATACTATAATCGCCTGAAGCACCTAATCCCCGACAGGATACAGATATGAACAGCACGGTAAAAGGGCTGCGCCCCATACTGATCGAAGCAACGACCCTCCCCGACGCGTGGTTCCAGGCCGTTTACAAATGCCTCGAAGTTGGGCGGGATTTCATCATCGACCGGGGATCATACGCGGGCGAGAAGCGCCTCGAGTTCGATTTCATCACCGTGCACATCAAAAGACCGGGCGAACAGCCACTCCTGCCCCAGATACCGGGCCAGTATAATCTGCCCAACCCGGTGGCCGACGATTATCTTACCGACTATCTTCCGTACCTGATGACCGGAGAGGCAAAACCGGGCGAATCCTATACCTACGGCCAGCGCATCTGCAAGTATCCGATACCGACCGGCTATGCGGAAAAATACAACACCCATGGCTATGAGCATATCCTTATCCAGGACCGTGATGTCTGGGAAGATCGTAAGATAATTATCGAGGAAGACGGCAGGTTCTACATCAACCAGATGGAGCTCTGCATATGGACCTACAGGAACAAGGGCCACCGCAACAACCAGATGGTGCTCCAGGTGGCGCACCCGGCGGACATGATTCTCCTCGATCCTCCCTGCCTGCGCCTCATAGACACGCGCATACAGGACGGCCGGCTCAATTTCATCATATACTTCCGTTCCTGGGACCTCTGGGGCGGCTTCCCCGCCAACCTGGCGGCCATGCAGATGATGAAGGAATACATGGCATCGGAAATCGGCGTTGAGGACGGCGAGATCATCGCCTGTTCCAAGGGCCTGCATATATACGACTATGTGTGGGAGCTGGCCGAGTGCATCCGGGGAAAGACGATCGAGGAATTTCGCACCGGCACGTGAGTAATGAATGGAAATACTTCATGATATCATTAAATGGATCAACGGCTACCTGTGGGGGCCCCCGATGCTGGTTATTCTCTTCGGCACCCACCTGTTCCTTACGCTCAGACTGAGATTCATCCAACGCTATGTCGGCCTTGCCATTAAGCTCTCATTCTCCCGTGACGCCGACGGACACGGCGACGTTCACCACTTCGGCGCCCTCACCACTGCCCTGGCCGCCACCATCGGCACCGGGAACATTGTCGGCGTGGCGACCGCCGTGGCCCTGGGCGGGCCCGGCGCTGTCCTCTGGTGCTGGCTCACCGGCGTGTTCGGCTACGCCACCAAGTACGGCGAAGCGGTGCTATCGGTCAAATACCGGGTCAAGACTTCCGACGGCACCATGCTGGGCGGGCCGATGTACGCCCTCGAGCGGGGCCTGGGGAAAAAGTGGCTGGCGGTGCTCTTCTGCGTGTTCACGTCAATCGCCGCCTTCGGCATCGGCAACATGGTGCAGGCCAATTCCATATCCACCCTGGCGCAGGAGACCCTGGGGGCGCCCCTCTGGGTCACCGGCATCTTCGTAACCGCAATTACAGCTATAGTTATCCTCGGCGGAGTCCAATCCATTGCCAGGGTATGCACGCTCCTGGTCCCTTTCATGGCCTTCTTTTACATACTAGGATGCCTTATCATCCTTTTCATAAACCGCGCGGTGATGGTCGACACCCTGGTCCTTATCGGGCAATCCGCTTTCTCGCCCCAGGCAGCCGGCGGAGGCTTCATCGGCGCATCGGTCATGATGGCGGCGCGCTACGGCATCGCCCGGGGCCTCTTTTCCAACGAGGCCGGCCTGGGGTCCGCGCCCATCGTGGCCGCCGCGGCAAAAACGAACAACCCGGTCAAGCAGGCCCTGGTGTCCGCCACCGGCACCTTCTGGGACACGGTGGTGGTCTGCGCCATAACCGGTATGGTCCTGGTGAGCACCATCATACGTTTTCCCGGCGACTTCGGCTCGATCAACGGCGCGGTCATGACCAAGCGGGCTTTCGCCGAAATCCCGGTGGCGGGACCGATAATCCTCACGGTGGGGCTCCTCACCTTCGTGTATTCGACGATCCTGGGCTGGTCATACTACGGCGAGCGCTCGGTGGAATATCTCTTCGGCAAGCGGTCGATCGTGCCCTACCGCGTCCTCTGGGTCGGCGCAGTCATGGTGGGCTCCGTGGTGTCGCTCCCGCTGGTGTGGGACCTGGCGGACATGATGAACATGCTCATGGCGATCCCGAACCTTATCGCCCTGATCCTGCTGAACGGCGTCATCATCGCCGAAACGAGGAAATTTCTCTGGGACGGCAGCATTCACGACGTGGCAGAGAGTTTCCATGAGTATGTTCCGGATAAAACGAAAACCGAATAAGCGGCCGCCGCTGTCATTTCCACGATCCCGCGAAAATGATGTAAGCCGTTACTCACCCATGGTTTTGAGGCAACTGACGGCGCGGCGTGCCTCGCCGCGCACCCGCTTGTTTTTATCCTCCAGTGCCGGCTGGAGCGCGTCGATTGACGCCTGGCCGGCAATCCTGCCCAGGGCCCTGACCGCCTCAAGGCGCACATCGTAATACTTGTCATTAAGAATTTTCGACAGGACCTCCACAGACGACGGGTCGCCGAAGACGGCGATGGACCGCGCGGCCTCGATGCGCACCCCTTTGTAGCGGTCCCGGCATGCCCGGTGGAGGAGCGGCAGGCCTTCCGCGATCCCCTCGACGCCGATCTGTTTCGCCGTTTCGATCCGGTCCGGCACCAGGCCGCCCATACCGCGGATGAGGCGCGCGTACCGCGCGTCATGGAGGGCCATCCGGACGCGGGGTGAATCGACATTCTCCAGGCACGCCCGCGCCGCGCCCCGCACGCCGGCGTCTGAATCCGCCAGGAGGCCGATCAGGTGGTCTACGGCGGCATCGTTGCCGATGCAGCACAGGGCCTGGGCCACCTTGATCCTCATGTCGGGATGCCGGTCGTTCAGGTATTCGGCTATCCGGGGCACCAGGTGAGGGCTTCCCGTTGACCCGGCGGCCTCCATGGCATTGAGCTTGACGATCCCGTTCCGGTCTTCCAGGGCCAGGACGACCGCTTCCATGATGGGACCGTCCACGTCGCGGCCGCGGCCCGCGATTATTTTCAGGAGACTGATCTTTTCCTTCCTGCCGCCCTCCGATATCAGTTCTACCAGGTTCTTTGACAGAAGGGGAGCGCCGAGGGCCGCGAACTTAAGCGTCGCGGCCGTCCTCACCCGTTCATCAGGGTCATTGAGCATTTTTTTCAGGTGTTTGATGATGTCGTCGCCAATTGATTTCTCTCCCGCCAGAAGGAGGAAGGCCCGGTAGCGCACGGAAGGGCTCTTATGCTGAAGGCACCGTACCAATCCGGCCATATCATTTTTCTTTTTCATTCGTTCAACGTTCGGTGAAAACAGCCCCATGATGATCCTCCCGGTCTTTGACCTTGCTTCGGCAGCACACTGATTATGATGCAGAAAACAAAAAAGTCAACCAGATATTCGGCATGATGCGGCCAGAATATTGGCTTGACAGTGCCCGCCTGGCCGCTATCATACAGAAAACCGCAAGGGGGGGGACGGATGGGACATCTCGGGCCAAAGGAACTGTATCAGAAACTGGGCGACACGATAGACGCCCTCGGCACCAGGGTGCCCAGGAATGAAACGCTCAACAATATCCTGAAAGAACTCTACACTCCCGAAGAAGCCGCGGTTGTCTCAAGCATGCCCTACGGCCTTGCCAGCCTCGGCAGGATATCCGACATAACCGGCCTCGAGCCTGTGCGGCTCCAGAAGATACTGGAGGCGCTGGCGCAAAAAGGCCTGGTCATCGACATATGGGCAAATGACGAGTACCAGTACATGCCCTCCCCCATGGTCATCGGCATCTTTGAATTCACCATGATGCGCACCCGCGGGCAGCTCAATTACAGGAAATGGGCCGGCATGTTCAACGAATACCTGACCGGCGAATTTTTCGACAAGAATTTCGGGGACGGCCAGGTCATTTCCCTGATGCGGTCCATTCCCCATGAGGGCTCCATCGAAGAGAGCGAATACACCGCAATACTGGATTACGAAAAGGCGGCATCCATCATACGCGACCATGAGACCTTTTCCATCGGCATCTGTTCCTGCCGCCACAAAAAAAAGCACGCCGGCAGCAGGGAATGCGACATGCCCCTTAACACCTGCTCGACCTTCGGGTACGCCGCGGACTACTGGATACGGAACAAGCTGGCGAAAAAGGTCTCCCGCACGGAGATGCTGGAAAACATCGCCCGGTCGCGGGAGCTCGGCCTGGCCTTCTGCGGCGAGAACGTCAAGGACAACGTCACGTTCATCTGCCACTGCTGCAAGTGCTGCTGCGTCGCCCTGTCGGGAATCAGCAAGTACGGCTATGCCAACGCCGTTGTCACCTCCAATTACATAGCCGGCGCGCACGAGGACAAATGCACCGGCTGCGGCAAATGCGCCACGGCCTGTCCCATTGATGCGATCGAGATGAGGCCAACGCAAAAACCGTCCTCAAAAAGACGAATGGATCCGGTCATCGACTCCTCCTTTTGCATCGGATGCGGAGTGTGCGCCGTAAAATGCCCGAAAGGCGCGATAAAACTCACCCACCGCAAAAGCCGCGTCCTCCATCCGGAAAACGTATTTGAGAAGGTTATCCTGGGAAACCTGGAGAGGGGGACCCTTCAAAATCAGATCTTCGACAACCCGGAAAGCGTAACACAGAAATTCATGCGCGGTTTCGTCGGCGGGTTTCTCCGCCTCCCGGTGGTCAAGCAAAACCTGATGAGCGACAAGCTACGATCCCGCTTTCTTGAAGTCATGAAGAAAGGCGTTGCCCTGCAGGGCAGGGGCTGGGTCCTGAAAATATAATCCAACCCGGCCGACTGATCCGGTCAACTAGTGAGTGACTCCCTTTGACGCGAGGCTCTTTTCAGCTTCAAGCCAATCGGTCATCTCGTTTCCGGGCAAATTATTTTTCACCCTCTCCTGATAGTTGTAAAATGCCCGGACCCTTATCTCATCCTGAAAACCGGAAAAATCAAATGTTGCGTCCTGTTTCTTTTTTTTGCCTTTCAGCACGCTGACTTTTACCGAAGATGTTTCAGTTGCGGTTTTTTTTGAAAGCATCTCAGTCCCTCCCTTTCCTTAATCTTTTTTATCGTAACGTAAACCGGGGAAATAAATGGTATGATATTTTTTAATAAGATATACAAGTTTCTCCTGCAAAACAAATTAAATTCATTGGTTACTGAGTTTAATTTTGAATAACTTAATTAAACAATGTTTACTTCTCACCGATAACAATCTGTCACAGTAATTTAAGATTAAAATATTAATGAAACTAATTACACATTTCACCAATAAATGAATTATTTAATACAACCCTTGACATTTTCATGATTAATCAGTAATTTAGAATTTATTTAAAATCATAATTTCTTATGAATCATAACGATGAGCCCACATGCAGCCGTCACAAGGATAAACCGGGAATGTATTTCTGTTCGAAATACGCCTCATATTGCTGTGATGAATGTATTTCCTGCAAAGACCCGAAGGGTTATTGTAAATTCAGGTCCGCCTGTATTATTAATGAAATTCAAAAACATAGAAAACCGATAACAATCGGTTAGAATTTTTAAAATTCCCCTTTCCTGTTCGTTAACAACACAACTACTAACTGAGCAAGGGGATACGCATGATTATTGAAACAACTCTCAATATCCAGGATATTCTTCTGGCAAAAATCACACATACTTCAGCGACAAAGGGGATTTCCTGGACCGAACTGATTATCTTCTTAAAATTGTCATGAAGGACGCTCCAAAACATGTCCGGAACGGACAAAGGATAAAATTTCAAAGCAGACATAATCATGGGGTCTGGCGTACGCTTCATATACAGATCAGACCTAACGATTATGAATGCATGCTGGATCTGAGAAAACTTCTTAAGATGTCGGTTTCGCATATTCTGGCTTATGCTATTAACAGATATCTGGACAAACTAATAAAATCAAAGATTACCGATAACATTATACAAACTACCTATTACTTAATAATGAAATTGATGGGATCCAATGCTGGAAGTTAATCTGGGGGATGCCAAGAAACCTTGAAATTCTCTTCCATGAATATTAACATCATTGTTTCGTAATTTCATGACCCAGTACACAAAATTTCTTGATTAATATGCCATGTTCTCGGAAGTTCGCATATATATGCCGCATGGCAAGACCCAGGGAGGTAAGCATTGTCTAAACCGGATCCTACAAAACTGGCCGACTGGCAGATAGCTGATGAATACGAAAAGCACATGAAAACCGTTTACCGGCTCGCTGAAGAGCTGGGAATCCGCAATGATGAACTACTCCCCAATAGTCATTATTACGGAAAGGTTGACTTTGAACTCGTTCTTGAACGGCTAAAGGATAAACCTGACGGTAAATATATTGACGTAACTGCTATCACCCCTACACCTCTCGGCGAGGGCAAGAGCACCTCCACCATCGGCTTACTCCAGGGTCTGGGCAGACGCGGAAAAAAAGCGACCGGCGCAATCCGTCAGCCTTCTGGCGGACCGACCATGAACATCAAGGGAAGCGCTGCCGGCGGCGGTCTGTCCCAGTGCATTCCCCTGATCCCGTTTTCCTTCGGCCTAACCGGAGACATTAACGACATCATCAACGCCCATAATCTCGCCATGGTGGCTCTCACGGCCCGGATGCAGCATGAATTCAATTACGACGATGCCATGCTCGCATCCAAGCACCTCCGCCGCCTTAACATCGACCCGAGAAGCGTCGAGATGGGTTGGGTCATCGATTTCTGCGCCCAGTCTCTCAGGAAGATTGTTATCGGTCTCGGCGGCACCACCGACGGATTTCTCATGGAATCCAAGTTCCAGATCGCGGCAAGCTCCGAGCTCATGGCCATCCTGGCCGTGTCATCGAGCATGGCGGACATGCGCGAGCGGATCGGTAAAATCGTCATGGCCCGCAATCAGCATGGCGAGCCCATAACCACCGCGGACCTCGAGGTGGACGGGGCAATGACGGCCTGGATGTTCAACACCCTGAAGCCGAACCTGCTCCAGACCCTGGAAGGACAGCCGCTATTCGTTCACGCCGGCCCCTTCGCGAACATAGCCATCGGCCAGTCTTCCATTGCGGCGGACAAGCTCGCCCTCAAGCTTTCGGACTATCATGTAACTGAAAGCGGGTTTGGCGCTGACATCGGCTTTGAAAAGTTCTGGAACCTCAAATGCCGCATCAGCGGACTCAGGCCGCACTGCGCGGTTATCGTAGCCACCGTACGCGCCCTCAAGAGCCACGGCGGCGGCCCGCCGGTCCCGCCGGGTCATCCCCTCGACCCAGTTTACACTGAAGAAAACGTCGCCATGGTGGAAAAGGGATGCGCGAACCTGATCCGTCACATCCAGACCGTGAAGAGGGCCGGCATAAGCCCCGTCGTCTGCATCAACCCTTTTTCCACGGACACTGATGCTGAAATCGCCGAAATCAAGCGTCAGGCTGAGGCCGCAGGGGCCCGCGTGGCCGTGTCCAGCCACTGGTTGAAGGGCGGCAACGGAGCCCTGGATCTCACTGACGCGGTGATAGACGCCTGCGAGGACAAGAATAACTTCAACTTTCTCTACGACCTTTCCATGCCGCTGTCAAAGCGCATAGAGACCATAGCCAGGGAAGTATACGGAGCCGATGGCGTCAAGTACCTCCCGGACGCAGAGGATAAGCTGAAAAAGATGGACGCCGATCCGGAGATTTCAAAGCTCGGCACCTGCATGGTGAAGACGCACCTCTCTCTTTCCCATGATCCAAACCTGAAAGGCGTGCCCACCGGATGGGTGCTGCCGGTGCGCGACATTCTCACCTACCAGGGTGCCGGTTTCGTGGTTCCCGTGGCGGGCGCCATAAGCCTTATGCCGGGAACCGCTTCAGACCCGGCGTTCCGGCGCATCGATGTCGATATAGAAAGAAGAAAAGTAACCGGGGTATTCTGACCGATAACAATCGGATAACCATCCATGTCGCATAATCCTTGTGAGCACAACAATTATAATTTCTTGAGCCATGCCCCAGTACCATTTCATTTAATATTACTTCGCCATGATCACCGGCGATAGCAATAAATTCTTAACTATTAATACAAAGCCGTGTGGCCCCGGTTAAAATAGCTCTTGACTCTTTTATAAAAATTCAGATCATATTATTTAACCACTTGGTTTAACCTTTTACGTTAATATATAAAAAATAATCCATACCAAATGAAACGTGAATAGCATAAATAAGGCACTAATTATTTAACACAAATTATGTCCAAATATGTTACCGCTAATTAAATTACGCTTGTGAGCTAGGAAAACTCCGGTATATTATTTGGAAAATTAATCTTGACAGGAATATATTCTTATATTACTATATAAAGATATTTTGATATAGTAATATAAAAATATGCAGGAAGTCAACCTTACATTGCTCCCCGACAACATGACCGTGGCGGTGCCCAAGGGCGAGAATCTGCTCCGCGCCGCCCATGCTGCGGGCGTCCACATAAACTCTTCCTGCGGGGGGCAGGGCACCTGCGGCAAGTGCCGTGTCCTTGTCAAAAAAGGGAGCGTGATCGGCGGCAAAACTGAAAAGGTTTCCGACGCAGATTATGCAAAGGGATACCGCCTCGCCTGTCTGAGCCATGCCGAAACGTCACTTGAAGTGGAGATACCGCCGGAGTCCCGCCTGCACCGGGGGGTCCTTGACGCCTCAAAGGTGAAGCGACCCACCGGCAGGCTGGCCATGCCGCGGGAGACGGAAGCCATGGCGGGCATCCATCATCCGGTTATCGAAAAAAAAGTCATCATCATAGATGCGCCCGATCTTGAAGACAACGCCAGCGACCTGTCGCGGACCCTGCGGGCGTTGAAAAAACAGCACAACCTTGAGGACGTTTCGGTCGATTACCAGGCTATCCGCGGTCTCTCCGCCGCGATCAGGGACGGAGGATGGAAGGCAACGGCCACCATCCTCCATACCCGTTTCGGGACAAGACCGGGCAACAGTCACCCCAGGATCATCCGGATCGAGGCCGGCGACGCCACGGACCGTCACTACAGCATTGCCGTCGACGTGGGCACCACCACGGTGTGCGGCGAGCTCCTCGACCTGGCACGGGGCGAAACGATCGCCGAGGCATCGGACTACAACGGCCAGATACAATACGGCGATGACGTGATCAGCAGGATGGTTTTCGCCGGCAAGGGTGATGGCCTTTCCATTCTCCAGAAAACCGTTGTTGATACGATGAATGGCGTCATTGCCGAACTTCTCCGGAAGGGAAATGTCATCCGCAATGACGTGCCCCACCTAACCATAGCGGCCAACACCGCCATGACCCACCTGCTCCTCGGCCTTGATACGCGATATATCCGCTCCGCGCCCTACACGCCCGCGGTGAACCAGGTGCCGCCGGTACGGACATCGGAGCTCGGCCTCGACCTCCCGGGCCACGCCTATCTCTATGCCATGCCCATGATCTCGAGCTATGTCGGCGGCGACATCGTGGCGGGGGTCCTCGCCTCCGGACTCCACCGACGCGACAGGAACACGCTCTTCATCGACATCGGGACCAACGGCGAGATCGTGGTGGGAAACAGGGAATGGCTCGTGACCGCGTCCTGTTCCGCCGGTCCCGCCTTTGAGGGCGGCGGCATACGCCACGGCATGCGGGCGACCTTCGGCGCCATAGAGGAGATCGGAAG
>ERZ795058.2012-NODE-2012-length-25274-cov-8.766248_pt1 | contig 25274 bp, 23 predicted proteins | sample MGYA00375142_ERZ795058 | MGnify/ENA primary metagenome ERZ795058 (study PRJEB30187, sample SAMN05720210) | activated sludge metagenome | isolation source: anaerobic digester from wastewater treatment plant | place: Japan | collected 2015-04-20 ... | reverse complement strand
CAAAGCCGGAACCAAAGCCGGAACCAAAGCCGGAACCAAAGCCGGAACCAAAGCCGGAACCAAAGCCCAGCCCTGAAGCCCCAAAAAAGAAACTCGATCGAGAAGCCATCCTTGCCAAATATCGAGCGCGAAGCGCCGCAGACCCGAAAACGGCCGAACTAGAAAAAGCAGATCCTCGACATAGCGAAGCCCGTCGTCTCGCCCGACTCTTCGCTTCCGAGATCGTGTTGTACAACCCCGAGGGCGTACAAACCGGCAGACAGGGAAAGAACCTTTATCGCATGCTCAAAAAGGATATCGACCGTTGCCGTCAAGTCTTCAAGACACGCGTCGATGATGATGTCCGCTTGAAGTTCGACTATTTGTACGACGAAATCGTCAAGCAGGTGGCAGAAGGAGATGAAAGCCGCCTCGGTGCGGAAATGCCCGAACCGGAAGCCCCCAGAGACTAAGGCTTGTTCGTCTACGATTCGAATCCCAGGATCGCCAACGCGGCCCCCTCCTCATTGGACAGCACGTTTCCAGTCCCCCGATAACCATAACTATTTGAATTTTCAGAATGAATGACGGATGAGAAATCGCGATGCGCGACGCTTTCATCCCGTACGCAGCGTGCCCATCGAACCTTCCGTGGCTCACTCCTTACTTCTTGTCCGGATCGTCGCCTTGTGGACGTCCTACACGAAGCTCTTCGATGAACGCAAATGGTCTCGTATCGCCATCCTCTTCCTGGTGAGGCATATCTTGCACATCCCAAGCACTTCCCGCGGGCGGAGCGACCACGCGCCCGGATTGCTTGCGCAACAAGTCACGAATGTCTCGCAGATATGCCGCCGTCAGGAAACGAACCTTGCGGTCATCGGTGGCAGAAGGGCCTTGCTCGATGAGTTCCCTTTCGATGCGACGAACCATATCGCTCCACGTTCGCTCCTTGTTACTCATACCAGCACACCTCGTTTTGGAAGGTCCATTCATCCAACGGTGTTGGCTAGCGGACGTCAAGAGGCAAAGACACTTGGAAAGACTTCTCGGTTGGCTCCGCTTCGTGTAGATTGTCGCGTCTGAGCGTTGGAGGAGTATCGATCCTATGGCTTCTGATAAATCCGCTTTTCAACTTCGAGCCTACGTATTCATCGATTCGCTTCAGCCACAACTTGCGCAGTTCATGGCAAAAACCAATCGGGTTTACGACCCGAGGGAATACGACGCCGCCCTATTTCTCGAGATCGCGCCCGCGATGGAGATTCACACCAAAATCGATCAGGCGTTGAAATCCACACGAGTTCGATTGGGATCGCTGGTAACCGAACGCGTATTCGGCATGATGCAGGTTCACCACTCCGATCAGGGGGAGGTTCGCGCCGCTGGCGAAGCGGTGCTCACGGCATCAGGGTTGTCGGAATCCGATCGGGCCCCCTGCGAAATCCTTCAAAACAAGGTTATTCGTTCCATCGAGCAGGACCACGCCATCGCGTTCACCGGTATGTCCGCCGGTAACATGGCGTTGCAGGGCGAGTCCGTGCTCATCATGGAAGCGCAACCCGCCGCCTATTTATCCATCGCTTGCAACGAAGCCCTCAAGGCAGCTCGTGTCAAACTCATCGATATTCGGGTCTTCGGAGCGACAGGCAGACTCATTCTGTCGGGACCGGAGGCAGAGATCGATGTCGCCGCCCAAGCCGCGAGCAAGGCTCTCGACCACATCAACACCCATCACTGAGCAGTTCGACCGATTCCATATAAATATCCACAGGTTGAGATATTTTCGCGGGTTCGCGAACCGTCCATCGCCGTCGCTCACTCCCCCCTTTGCAAACCACTCTCGTTCGAAATGGGGTACGATTCCCTGTTATGAATCGGCTCTGTTTTCTCACGGTGGCAGGCGCGCTTTTTCTCTCCGTTGGGTGTAGCTGTGGAGGCGATACGGATGGTTCCGATACCCAGGGCGGAGCCGGTACCGGTGGCTCCGGAACCGATAGCGGATCGACCGATGGCCACGAACAAGGGGAAACGTTCATTCCCACAGGCGGAACGGGAGGAGCAGGAGGCAGCGAAACCGATCCTTGTGCTGGGTTTTATTGCCCCAACGATCAGCATTGCGAAAGCACGAACGGCAGCCCCACCTGCATGCCCAACGATTGCGAGACCCTGGATTGCTCACCAACCGAAGTCTGCGTCGAAACGGCTACCGGTGCCTATTGTGCCGATAACTCATGCACCGACGATATCGATTGCCTGCCCGAACAATATTGCAATGGCTCGATTTGCGTTCCGGATATTTGCACACCGGGAGATCGCCATTGCCAGGGCGCAAACGTCATCGAATGCGCTCCCAACGGCGGCTCGGAATACGTGCGCCACACCTGCGGCGGCGGTTCTCCGTACTTCACCAGCGAATGCGACGACACGCTCGGAGCATGTACCTGCGAAGATGACTGGGATTGCCCCGAATACACGACTTGTGAAGCTGGAATCTGTGTGGGAACGGGTATCAAGCCCACCTGCTCCTTGCCTCCCGAACCGTTTGAAAACGTGCTCCCAGTCAATGAGATCACCTGGGGTGGGACCCAAGCCAATCCAGTCGCCAAGGAAAGTCCCTTCCCAAAATCCGTGCAAGTCGTTCACGTTCCCATCGTCGCCAATCTCGATGACGACAACGGCGACGGTCTAATCGACGAACGAGATTTTCCTGAGATCATATTTACGTCGTTTTGTAATAGTGATTTCACTTCCAACGGCACACTTCGAGCGATTCATGGTGGCGGCCCCAACAAGGGAAAGGATTATTTTGCAAGCTGCGGCTCAAAGACCTGGAACGAAGGAGCCCCCATCGATTCGGTCCCATGCACTTGCGCGGAAGCCGACATCGATTCTACCGCAAGCCTGGCGGTCGGAGATCTCGACAACGACGGTATCCCTGAGATTGTCGCCGTTCTTGAAGGCAACGGTTCGAATGCCCCGGTGCGAATCTATGACAACCGCGGCCATATCATCACGGAAAGCCCAACTTTCGCGAACGGTGGCCCGAATCCCGCCCCTACCCTCGCCAATCTCGACAACCATGGCTTTGCGGAAATCGTTGTGGGACGAACCGTATGGACGTTGCAACACGATGCCAATGGCAAGCTGGCATTTGCGAATAAGTTCGTCGGCAATCTGAATGCAGGAATCAATGCGCAAGGTCCCGTCTCCTGCGTCGCGAACATCGTCGGTGGTCAGGGATTGGAGGTCGTCGCCGGATCGACGGCCTATCGCATGCCCAAGGGTCCTGCGGGGCTCACGTTGCAAAGCGAATGCACGGGAAGCGAGACTGATCCGGATGAAGTTGCGTGGTGCAAAGGCCAACTCGTCACCGTATGGGATGGGCAGACCGTCAATGGAGCCGCCGCTCTGCCCAACGATCGCAAGGATGGATTCTGTGCGATTGCCGATGTCATGGGAGCTGATTTCGTTCTTGCCACGGGCCCGGCCAATCCGTTGGACGGCATCCCCGAGGTGATCACCATCAACGCGGGATTCCTGAACGTATTTGATGGTCCGACCGGCAAATTGCGTCTGTCCCTCGACCTGAAAGCAGGGGGTGGCGGTGGCCCCCCCAACGTCGATGACTTCGATGGAGATGGCTTTCCTGAAGTCGGAACAGCCCTGGGAGCCGCTTACGTCGTCATCGACTTCCAAGCCACCGCTCCAGAATGCCCCGCGTGGCCAACCGTCAACGACAACAACAGCAATCTTCCTCGGACTCCCCCCACCTCCTCATGCACAACCGACGCGGACTGCGGCGATATCAGCAGATTCGCATGCAACTCGTTCACCAACCAATGCGTCTGCCTCCATAACGGTTGGCGTAGAAAAACAGAAGACGATTCAAGCCGCGTCACGGGTTCCAGTGTCTTCGACTTCAATGGCGATGGAGCAGCAGAAGTCATCTACAACGATGAATGCAGGTTCCGCATTTACGATGGACTTACTGGTCACGTGTACTTCAGCGAACCCTCTGAAAGCCGGACGAGAATCGAGTATCCAATCGTTGCGGATGTGGACAACGACGGAAACGCGGAAATCGTATTCTCTACATCCACCGAGTCCGGGTTCTGTTCCGAGGGAAGCAATCCCGCCATCAAAGCGCAATACAATGCTGGAATCGAGGTGTGGGGCGACGCGAATGACACCTGGGTGTCAGCTCGTCGCATCTGGAACCAACATGCATACCATGTCACCAACGTGACGGAGAGCGGCGTCGTCCCCGTTTTCGAACCTGAAAACTGGAAGCAATACAACGGACGCACCTACAATACTTATCGATCCAACCCGCGATCCTTCGGCGTAGCACCTGACTTGACGGTCCAAGCGATTCAAGTTTCATCCCCCGATGCGGTGTGCGGAGAGTTGTCCGACCAAATCGATATCGCCGTAAAGATAGCTAATATCGGGGACTTACGCGTGGGCCCCGGAACTGTCGTTGGCTTTTATGGCGAATGGGCCAACGGCCCTGTGATGGAAGCGTTGAACGATGCCAGCGGCAATCCCCTCCGCTACATCATCCAAACGAGCTTGGAGCCCGGAACGTCCATCATCTTCTCCGTCAACTACCAGGCTTCCTATCACGCATCCAATGTTCTTCCCGATGTCATCAAAGTCGTGGTCGACGACACCCACGAGTCGCGTGAATGCATTGAAACCAATAACGAGATGCTTGCCAACGTGGAAGCAGGACAGCCTTTGCCTGACTTGACGATTCAGCTCGGAGCCATCAATCCCGCTACCTGCATGTCTCCTCAGGTTCCCACCACCGTGCGTAACATCGGCTCCGCTCCTGTCGGTGACTATGTTGTCAGATACTACGCAGGCGACCCACAAGCAGGAGGCTCGTTCCTGCATGAAGTACTTCGCCCAGGACCACTTGCTCCCGCTGGTGCAGACTCGTTCGTGGAAGCCATCCCCAACTTCCCTCAAAATCTCGAGATCCTAATCTATGGCGTCGTAGACCCTGACAATCTGATCGAAGAATGCAACGACGCCAACAACAAGGATGATGCCGACAACAAAGTGCGGTGTGGCGGAATACACTGACTCTCCACACGCATCATCACGCCTCTTTCCCATCCCTCATCCACTCTCCCAACGTCCAGAGCGCCGATCGGATTGTTTCATCCGGCATCTTGAAACGACGTATCGGCGTCCGAGCCTGAACCGGAAGCAAAGCATGAGCGACGAATGATCGCAGCTTGCGGTCACCGGCCAGGAAATACGGTTTCCTTCGTGGGTTGCGATTTCGAGGGATCGCCAATGACCCAGATGAAATGAAGCCTCGGAACTTCCGCGGGAGCAGAGCAGCGACTCGCGTTGTGGATTGAAACGAAATCGAACGGATTGATTTTCAGTGCGAGGAGGGGGACTTGAACCCCCACAGCCTTGCGGCCACCAGAACCTGAATCTGGCGCGTCTGCCAGTTCCGCCATCCTCGCGAAGGGGATGGGCTTGTTACCCCGAGTGCCAGCATACAGTCAAGCCTTTCTTGCGCATCACATCTTGCACCTCCTACCAGCAACGACCATGGTGTTCCCGCCGTCATGCTCACCTTCCACATTACCAGCCTCGGATGCCCCAAAAACACCGTGGATGCCGAGATCATTCTTGGTAACGCCACCGCCCGCGGCCTTGTCCCCGTCGAAAACCCCGCGGATGCCGATGTCCTCATCGTCAACACCTGTGGCTTCATCGAACCCGCCAAAAAAGAATCCATCGACACCATTTTCCAACTCTCTCGCTTCAAACAAATAGGACGATGCCAACGCCTCGTCGTCACCGGTTGCCTCGCACAACGGTATGCCGAGCAGCTCGCATCCCAAATCCCGGAAATCGACTTTCTCCTTGGAACCGGCGATGTACTGCACGTCGCTGATGCCATCGTCGGTCAAGGACCGAGATTGCGCGTAGGCTCCCCACAAGGCTTCCTGTCCACCGCCTCCACCCCTCGCATGCTTTCGAAAGTGGGATCGAGCGCATACATAAAAATCGCCGACGGATGCAGCCGCCAATGCGCTTTCTGCGCCATCCCGCGTATCAAAGGTCCACACCGCTCTCGCAGCGTCGAAGATATCGTCCAGGAAGCCGAAAATCTCGTCTCCCAAGGCGTGATCGAAATCAATCTCGTCGCGCAAGACACCCTCCGATTCGGCCATGATCTATCTTCCACCAGCTCGCTCGCCACGTTGGTGCAACGCCTTGCCAATGTTCCGGGCTTGCATTGGGTTCGTTTGCTTTATCTGTACCCGGATGAACTCGACGATGCTCTGCTGGAATTGATTGCCCACCATCCTCACGTTGCACCTTATATCGACATGCCGATGCAACACGCCGCTGATCCGGTTCTAAAAACAATGCGGCGCGGTCATGGCCAACGACGATTGCGGGCCATTGTGGAACGAATTCGAAAGCGAGCCCCTCATGCCAGCTTGCGCTCCGCATTCATCGTTGGGTTTCCTGGTGAAACGAAAGAGGATTTCGACCAGCTCGTATCGTTCGTTCAGTGGGCACGCTTCGATCATCTGGGTGTCTTTCGCTATTCCGACGAAGAAGACACTGCCGCGTTCGACCTGCCTGACAAAGTCCCTCCACGAGAAAGCTATCGTCGATTTCGAAAACTCATGTCCGTGCAACGCCCGATCGCTCGAGCCAACAACCGGCAAAAAAAAGGACAGATCTTGCAGGTGCTGGTCGAAGGACCCAGCGAAGAACATGAATGGGTTTTCGCAGGTCGTCACGCCGGACAAGCCCCCGACATCGACGGCCACGTGCTTTTTTCCGAAAGCGATGTGCAACCCGGCGAAATCTGGTCCGCTGAAGTGCTCACGTCTTCCGATTACGACCTGGTCGTGCGAATACAAGGCGATACTCCCATCGCAAAAGCACGACTCAAAAAAATCCTTCCCGTGTTGCCGTCACGTTGATCACAAAATCGACGGCACCTCCAACCTCACGGCTGCATTGAATCCTCTCGAAATCTAGCGTTCCTTCGGTGCTTGCACTTGAAGCTCCACGGTGTACTGCCCCGAAGTACCTGCTTCTTTCGCGTCCACCACGACATAGTACGTCCCCGCTTCGAGAGTACGTGTGATCCGCGCGGGTTCCACCGAACGGTATCTGGTCACACACTCAATCACACTCGGTTGCACACAATCGCGTTGCAGCGTCACGGCCGGGTGAAATGCCTCCGATAGCACCGTTATGATCACATCCGAGCGACGAGCCAGGGAGAATTTGTGAAGTCGATCGGGTCCCGTACGAGTTCGCGCTCCTCCTACGCAAGACGAATCCACCACATTGGAAGCATCGCTGGTCGTGCCCGTGACCACTCGATTGGACACGAGAGTGGTTGCATCCGCACACGCCTTCTCCAACGGTGCGAGGTCATTGATCCGATATCCAAGCTCGAAACGACCAAAACTATCCACTGCCGCCGACTTCACCACCAACCAATACACCCCTGGTGAAAGCAGTTGGTTGATCTCTGAACCACAGGCAAGCTCCGTTTCGACACTCCCGCACCTCGGCTGCAAGGCCATCAAATGACGCCCCTCATCCCTATTGATTCGTGCGTAAAACATTGATTTTCGAAGAATATCCAAACGATACATCACATCTGGCATCGGCAAAGCCGAAGCCGCGCACCCTATCCGAACGTCGTGCCGCGCTTCAAACGTATCGCCCACCACACTACCCTCGGCGTCCATCATCGAAATGGCCTCTCCGCAAGTATCTCCTTGCGCGCCACCACCCACGGCATCCGCAGCCTGAACGGTCAAAGCATAATCGCCCGATGCCAACTGGGCCGCATCCGCAAAGACATAATGAGTTCCCGCATTCAACTCCCCGGTGAACGTGGCCTCGCCCACCGCCATTCCCGTGGCCGAACACCCCTCCTCACTTTCGGGTCGCTCACAAGATGATCGCACATGAACGACCGGCGGATAACCGCTGGCTTGATGCTGAATGCGCACACGTGATCGCGAAGCCAAATCAAGACGAAAAGGGACATCCGGCCCCTTCGCGTCATTTCCACACGTGGCTGATGCGTTGTTGACACCATCGACCAACGATCCGCGAACTACCGTTCCCAACACAATCGACGGAGCTTCTTCACATTGATTCTGCGCATTTCCCGCTGGCCGAAGCTGCACCGTCAACCGAAATGCCCCCTCTTCCTCCCCATAACCGTCCACAAATACATAATACGTCCCAGCATCAAGCACTTCATCTACGCGGGAACGTCGCCCCCCCCCAGGAGCATCGTCGTTGCACGCCACCTCAGCCTCCGGGTCCGCGCAATCCCCCCGACGTACATACAAGACCCCATCGTATTCCGCGCGAAGATCCAAGGATACACGCTGACGCTCCACCAAATCGAGACGATACACAAGTTCCCTGGCATTGGTGTTTCCACACGACCCCTCTTCCATCTTTCGACCGTCCTCCGTGTTCCCCACGTAGGTCTGACCTGCCACGAGAATTGTTGGCGCCTCGCAGGAACCTCCTCCCTCCACGGTCAAAGCGCCTTGCGGCGCAGCCTCCACACGACGCGTCGGCACCCCCCCAGTCCACACGGAAACCGCATACCCCCCAGAGCCCTTCGCCATCGATAACTCCAACTCATACTTGCCCGGTTGATCAGGGCAATATCGCATCGATGCATCCGGCCCGATCATGTCGTCACGCGCCACCTCTTTGCCATCTACCCCCTTGAGCGCCAACGACACGTCCGCTACCCCTTCATCCCCCATGGCTACCACGGTCAGACACTCGGCAGATAATTCTAACGGAAGCTTGATGCTCTGGGATGCGGCAAGACGTCCCCGGCTCACTCCCCCCATCTGCGTGAGACCACTGGCCTGCATCGCCGTGTGAACAGAATAAAACCTCGCGGACATGTCCGGCACCGCTTGCGATGCTCCACATCCAGGCATGAACAACCCCACGCCCAACCATGCAACCGCCAGGCTTGCAACCCAATGTGTGGACCAAGAGCGAAATCGTTTCACACCCCTGAGGCTACGTCTCTTCGCCCCATAACGGTAGAGGATGTTGCGATTTCTATCGTTCCCGCCTCCGAGCAAAGGCGAGCGGAAGGTGCTTGTCAACGCTTCGAACCAGGACCGTGAACGGTACCATCAGCCCATTTCAAGCATCAGCTTGTCCGGGTTTTCAAGATAGCGAATCACCTCGTACGCAAAGGCCGCACCCACATGGCCGTCAATGATCCGGTGATCAAACGACAAGCTCAAAAGCATCACATCACCGATCACGATATTTCCATCCACGACAACGGGCTTCTGCTTGATCTGATGGACACCCAAAATGGCCACCTCCGGGAAGTTGAGAATCGGAGTGGCAAACAATCCCCCCACCGCCCCCAACGAAGTGATCGTAAACGTCGAGCCCATCAAGTCCGCGCGCGCAATCTTACCCGCCTGGGCATCCTCGGAAAGTCTTTGAATTTCCTTGGATATTTCCATCAAGCTGCGGTTCTCGGCTCCCTTGACCACCGGAACCATCAGCCCCGCTTCCGTCGCTGCCGCCACACCAATATTGTAGGTGTACCGCAACACAATCTCGTCGGTGACTTCATCATACGCCGCGTTCAACATCGGATGACGCTTCAACGCCGCCACGCAAGCCTTGATGATGAACGGTAAAAACGTGAGTTTGACCCCCTCTGCCTCCGCCAAAGGCCGCATCCTCTCACGCAAAGCCTTGAGCGCGGTGACATGGCACTCCTCCACAAAGGTAAAATGCGCCGCCGTATGCTTCGACCTCGCCATTTGATGGAAGATCGCTTTTCGCATGCCCCGCAGCGGAATACGCTCCTCCAACGCTTGCCCCACACCCTCCGGCGAAGAAATGCTCATCGGTGATACCGGCATCACCGCGGGTTTGACAATGCTTGTCCCGGCCGACTTCTGCTCCGCAAACCTCTGCACATCCTGCTGCGTCACTCGACCATTCGGCCCGGAACCTGCCACCTGCGTCAGATCGACTCCAAGCTCTCGCGCCAACTTACGTGTCGCCGGCGCGGCAAGAGGACGCTCCGAACGCATCGCCAATGGCTTCTCTGCGGCTGCCTCCTGCATTCCCGGAAGTACCTCCGGTATCGAGCCCGCTGCCGTAGCCGAGGGTCCCTCCTTTGTCTTGGAAGGATCATCCTGTGTCGACGGCGCTACTGGAGCCGGTTTCGGCGATGGGGCAACGGGCGTTTGTCCTTTTATTTCCATGGGTTCCGATGCTTTCGACGGTTTGGGCAACGCATCGCGCTGCGCCGACTCCGCCGTTGCCACTTCGACTCCCGCCGCACCTTCGGTCTCTATCACCACCAGAACCGCCCCGACCGAAAGCACAGAACCAATCTCCCCCCCCAAATGCACAATCACCCCAGCCTTCGGACTCGGTATCGTCACCGTCGCCTTGTCCGTCATCACCTCCGCCAGGGTCTGATCCACCTCGACCCGCGCGCCCACCGCTACTCCGTCGCCCCATGCTACGATTTCCCCCTCCGTAACACCCTCTCCGATGTCCGGAAGCTTGAATTCAAAACGCGCCATGCTCAGCCTCTCCGTGGTTCGGTCCTCGTCATCTGCATCAAAGCCAGCACCTGCCGCCTCGACGCTGTCATCCACTCGTTGATACTCGACTCAAACGGTATGAGCGCTTTCCAGAATCGCAGGCAGGATCCGGTGCGCCAGGGGAAGGTACTCCATCTCGAGCGTGTATGGGAAAGGAGTATCGAAACCAGCCACACGTTTTGGAGGCGCTTCGAGATGCCAAAACACCCGCTCATTGAGGAGCGCTACGATTTCTGCTCCAAATCCACAGGTTTTCGGCGCTTCGTGGACCACCACGACCCTGCCTGTTTTTTCGACGCTGGCCGTGATCGTATCGATATCCACCGGCCAAAGTGTTCTTAAATCAATGACTTCCGTAGATACCCCCTGCTCCTCAGCCTTCTGCGCCGCCGCCAACGCCTCATACACCATCGCTCCCCACGTCACGACCGTAACATCCGTTCCCTGCCTGAGCACTGCCGCCGATGTCAAGGGCACCTCATACGCCTCCGCGGGAACCTCACCCTTGGCAGCACGATACAGCCGCTTCGGCTCAAAGAATAGTACCGGGTCCGGGTCGCGGATCGACGCAATCAACAACCCCTTGGCATCATACGGATTCGATGGACAGACAACCTTCAAGCCCGCCACGTGAATGAATAGCGACTCCGGGGATTGGGAATGATAATGCCCTCCTCGTATTCCCCCTCCCACGGGCGATCGAATGACCATTTTCGACTGGTATTCATTCCCGGACTTATGACGCATCTTCGCGACTTCACTTACGATTTGGTCATAGGCGGGAAAAATGAAGTCCGCGAATTGTATCTCCGGAACCGGAACGAGTCCGTACATCGCCATCCCTACGGCCGCCCCAATAATCCCCGCTTCCGAAAGCGGCGTGTCAATCACCCGATCTTCCCCAAACTCGTCATACAACCCTTGCGTGACACGAAATACACCGCCGAGTCTTCCCACATCCTCCCCAAGAACCACGACACGCGCCTCCCGTCGCATCTCCAACCGAAGCGCGTCATTGATGGCTTGAACCATATTCATACGAGGCATCGATCGCTGCCCTCCTGTATGCAAGACCTCTACGGCCCTTGTCTATCCGCTTTGTCAATGATGCCCTGACGCTCTCGGTCCACCCAGCAGCTCGTCCCGCTGCTCACGAAGATGCCACGGCAAGTCTTTGAATACATCGTCGAACATCGACGACAACGACGGCGCTTCCGTCGCCTCCGCATTGTCGACCGCTGCCTGTATCTCTGCCTCAATCTCGGTCGCCAATTTCTCTTCCTTCGCGTCATCCCATACACCAAGCACACCCAAATGCTGCCGCAGTCGCTCGATGGGATCCCGTCGACGCCAAGGTTCGAGTTGCTGCTCCGAACGATATATCGTCGGATCATCACTCGTCGAATGCCCCGACATACGATACGTCAACGCCTCCACCAGCGTCGGCCCTCCCCCCGCGGCAGCACGCTCTACCGCATCCCTCGTGGCGCGAATCACCGCCAATACATCATTGCCGTCACATCGGACGAAACGCACCCCATAGGCAGTTCCCTTCTCCGCAAACGTGGCAGAAGCCGATTGGCGCTCCGACGGCACACTGATGGCCCAATGATTGTTACGACAAAACAGAACCGTGGGCACATGAAACACACCTGCAAAATTCATTGCATTGTGAAACTCATTGCTGCTGGTCGAGCCCTCCCCGAAAAACGACAGGGTCACGATATCCTCGCCCCGTATTTTCGCACCCCACGCAAAACCAACCGCGTGCGTCATCTGCGTGCCAATGGGCGAACTCACCGATCCGAACTTGGCCGCCACACACGAATAATGATCCGGCATCTGTCGACCTTTCACCGGATCATTCGCGTTGCCGAACATATTGTCCATGTAGCGTTGAAGAGAAAAGCCTCGAAAAAGCGCGGCCCCAAACTCACGATACGCCGGAAACATATAGTCCTGCGAACGCATCGCATAGGCCGCGCCCACCACCGACGCCTCCTCCCCCCAAGAACCGATGTGAAAACCAATTCTTCCCTGCCGCTGCAAATTGACCAGCCGCTCGTCGATTCGACGCGTCCTCACCATCGCGGCGTACAACCTGAGCACATCATCCGCCGAAAGACGCGGGTCCGTGGCAGGATCCACGGTTCCATCGTCACGCAAGACATGAAGCACTTCCAACGAAGATTGAGAATCGGATCGATTCACGGCATTCATTGATTTTCCGAATCCAGGGTTATGCGGACAGTCAATGGCATTTTACTCGCAGCAGCGGAAGGCCAACCGTCGGGACGGTCGACGACCGCTGCTTTGGATGCACGACGAACCTCAATGGTTGCGAACGGTGTGCAAAAAAAACGCAGACGTGATTGGACAATGAGCGCGACGTCAACCTTGGGCTTCGTCGATCGCTTGCTTCACTTCTTTCAAGACAGACTGCATCTCAGCGTCGTCAATCTCGAAGGCACGGCTCATTTTCTCGATGACGTCGAGTTCCGCATCGCTCACGCCCCCCGAGGCAAAAGCCAAAAACGTGGCAATGCGCAACACCTCCCGCTGCTGATCCGTCCTATTGATGGTTTTGGACACCATTTGCACACGATGGTCCAGACCATCCTCTTCGAGTTGATCCGCCAAATCCGCAAGCAATGCTTCAAGCGAGTCCGAAGCCACCGCGCCTCGACACGCCTCCAATACTATCGTCCTAAATGCGTTCTTCTCCGCATCATCGAACACACCGTCCGCCGTGGCCACGAGATACGACGCCTCCACGATGCTCTCGAAAAGTGCGGCGGCTCTTGGATCAAAACCCGTCGGCATGGTGACGTCATCCCCACCCGGACGTAGGCCATAAGACCCCGCGGCCACGGTGAGAATCGAATTCTTGACACCAGGAGGAGCATTGCTTGCCGGCTCAGCCACTCGCCGAGCTACCTTGGACAAAAAATCCGTGCGGGACATGAGGAAATCGTCTGCCTCTCGAGTTGAATTGTCTTGGAATAACGACCGTTATCGAAAGAAGAAGCGTTATTTCGGCACCACCACCGTCACACATCCAAGCTCGATCGAAATCGAAGCTTTGGGATCCGACTTGACCTTGTCGCAGACCGAACCACATAACACGATTTTTGATTTGTTGTCATAGTACTGCCAACCCGCATTCGTTGGGTCGGAACATTCCACGGTCGTGTCTTGGGGAATCGTCTCTTTCGTACCATCCCCGTGCGTATATACCACGTTCACCTTATTATAATCGATCGCCGGATCGTTCGGCCCCGGCTGCGGTACCTCAAACTCGCACGACAGCGCCTCGCCACTGATCGCTTCCAGGTTCTTCTGCAGTTCCTGCGCGAAGTTCATATTCTGCAACGTCATGTCCATGTGGCAATCCCCCACCTCCGGATCCGAACCGGAATGATCACACGTTGCTGACTTTGCCGTTCCCCCAGCCCAAGCGATCTGTGACAAAAACGCTCGCTCTCGCTCGCTTCCCGGCGCTCCAAGCACGAACGTCCGAATCCCCACCGATGCCGCCTCATTCGCCTTTCCAATGAGATACGCCTTCGAAGCCACATCCTTGTCACACGTCTCCGCCCCATCCGTCAACAACACCACAAACTTGTTGCCCGTAAACGAGTCCTTGTTTTTCCACAAATAATTGTACGCACTCATCGTCGCCCCAATGATAGGCGTAGCCCCCTTGGGCTTTACCTCCCCAAGCTTCAACACCAACTCGTTGAGTTGCGGATCGTTCATCGGGCCCACAACGACATCAGGGCTCGCTGGAAAACCACAGAAATCATCGTTGTTGAAAAGCATCACCCCCACCGAAGGCAGTGGATCCGAATTCACAAGCCCCTGCCACGCCGCCGTCAACGCATCACGCGTAATCTCCCACTTCGATGGCTCGTTCGGGTTCTCCTTCACCGGCTGCACTTCACACTTCTCACTGTCCGTCGTCGGCGGAGGGTTGCAATTCATCGATCCCGTGCGGTCAATCACAAAAAGTAGATTCGCCGCCGTCAACGTCGCTTTGAAGTCCTGCGACGCACACGCGGCGTCCGGATCGAAACCGTCCGGATAAGAAGTATCCCCTACTCCCCCCTCGGTGATGATGTACGATCCTCCTGAACCGCTGTCCGCAGCAGAACCGCCGGTCCCCGATCCGCCTTTCCCAGCCGTTCCCCCCGAACCACTGCTCGCAGAACTCCCCCCGGAACCGCCGTTGTCTTCATCATCCCCACCACAAGCTACCACCACTCCCACCACCAACGCGGCGAGACTCGTCGCAATCGCAAGGCCTTTCCAGCTATTCATAACCGTATTCTCCTTCACAGCTCCGATTCTCCCACGGCACATCGAGTCACGATGGGATACGGACGGCGGGTGTCCAAGCAAGTCACTCCCACCGTTGTAGCACGTTCTCTGCCCATCGGAAAGCATCCCCACCGAAAGAGCCGAGGAGCCATCCACCTTACCCCATATCTTTCAGTCAACCACTCCTCTTTCCGCTCGCACAAATGCCTCCGCCGCTCGATAACTCGAACGAACCAAAGGACCACTCGCCACAAATCGAAACCCCATTCGCTCGCCCATCCGACGATACGCCTCGAACCGTTCCGGCTCCACATAGCGGTCCACGGGCATATGTTTCGGTGATGGTCGCAAATATTGCCCCACCGTCACAATATCTACCCCCACCTGCCGCAAATCCGACAGACAGACCTCCACCTCCTCGTCCGTCTCCCCCGCTCCTACCATCAAACTCGACTTGATAAATCGCTCAGGAACACGCTTTTTCGCATACGCCAACACCGCCAGCGAACGGTCATAATCACAACGCGCATCTCGAACTCGCCGGGTCATTCGACGAACAACCTCGACGTTATGCGCAAATACGTCCGGCCCCCCCGCAAGCACCGTATCAATGTCCCGCTCGCTTCCCTGAAAGTCTCCAACCAACGCCTCCACCAACAATCCGTCGCCCAGTTCATGCAACCGACGCACCGTGCGCGCCACATGCGAAGCCCCTCCATCGGAAAGATCATCCCGATTGACCATCGTCAACACCACGTAACGAAGCCCAAGTTCAACCACCGCTCGCGCTACTCGCTCCGGCTCCGTATCGTCTACCCCCACCGGATGCCCAGACGTTACCGCGCAAAAACGACAGCCCCGCGTGCATGTATCCCCCAGGATCATCACGGTCGCCGTGCCTTCCCTCCAGCATTCTCCTACATTCGGACAACGCGCCTCCTGACACACCGTGTGTAAATCTAGCTGGGAAAGCGTTCCCTTGATTCGTGTGTAGTTCGGACCTCCCGGCGCCAACACCTTGAGCCATGGCGGCTTGCGCGCTTGTTCGCTCATCCCATCCTCCCTGCCAATGCCATTACCCCCCGCTCGTCAACCGGATCCACAACCCCCCGTTCCGTAAATATCGCCGACACCAAATCGTGCGGCGTCACATCGAATGCCGGATACCGCGCCATCACTCCAATCGGCGCATAATCCCGCTCCCCTATGACCGTCACCTCCCTGGATTCGCGCTGCTCAATCGGGATGTCCCGCCCTGTCGGACACACCAAATCCACCGTGCTGAAAGGCGCTGCCACGAAAAATGGACGATCGTGCATCCTTGCCAGACACGCCACACTGTAGGTCCCTATCTTATTCGCTACATCCCCATTACGGGCAATTCGATCGGACCCCACCACCACATGGTCTATCTCTCCCTGGGAAAAATGATGCGCCGCCATCCCATCGGTGATGACCTCGACCGATATCCCGTCTCGATGAAGCTCCCACGCCGTCAAACGAACGCCTTGCCAATACGGACGAGTCTCGTCCGCAAGAACATGCACCGCCTTGCCAGCCTCTCGCGCCGCTCGAATCACCCCTAGCGCCGTACCATATCCCCCCGTTGCCAACGCTCCCGCATTGCAATGGGTAAGGACGGTCGCCCCATCCCGAATGCGCTCCGCTCCCAACTTGCCCATCGCTTTGCATGCCGCCACATCCTGCTCGTGAATACGTCGCGCCAATTCCGCCACTACCCGTATCCGCTCCTCATACCCTAAATCCGCATGCTGCGACAAAGTCCCCACCACCATGTCCACCGCCCAACCCAAATTCACCGCCGTGGGACGCGCTTGCCGAAGCAAATCCCCCGCCTGCTTCATCACACGCTCGTAGTCCCCCGCGTCGCCGCGACAAGCTGCCGCTGCCAATACCATTCCATATGCCGCCGCAATTCCAATCGCAGGCGCTCCCCGTATCACCATCTGGCGAATGCCCTCCGCCACTCGTTCGACAGTCCGAATCTCCCTATACGCCTCCTGCCAAGGAAGAAGACGCTGATCCATCATCCACACCCGATCGTTTTCATCCGCCAATTCGACAGCGGAATAACTCGCTCCCGAAATCGGAACCTCGACCGGAAGTGTCCTGGCCATTCGCAATTCGTCCATTTTTTTACCTGTTGCCGCAAGAAAAGCCAAGGTCAAGCCTTTCGGACTACACCTGCTCTTCTTCCAGCATCCGTTGCAAAATCGCGGTAGCTACACGCGGATCCGCACTGCCTTGGGTTTGCTTCATCACCTCAGCCATGAAATATCCCATGAGCCCTTTTTTGCCTTGGCGATACTTATGCACCATCTGCGCATTCGAGGTCACCACACGTTCACATACCAAAAATACGGTGGACTCATCCGCCACACACCGCAATCCCCGCTCTACCGCAACCTGCCTGGGCGACTCGTCCGTGCTTTTTACCCACCCATACAATTCTTTCATCTGCTTGCCCGAAATCGTTCCCTCCGCCACAAGCCCCATCAGCTCCCCAACCTGCCAAGCCCGAATCGGAGCCCCCTGCCCAGCATCTCGAAGAACCTCCGTCGCCAAAAAATTCGCAATACCACTCGGCTCCAACCCCAATTCCATCACTTCATCAAATAGATCCATGAGCCACTTCTGCGAATGCAACGTGATGACCATGTCACGAGACAAACCAAGCGACGCATAACGCTTTCGCGTTTGATAGGGAAGCTCCGGCAATTGCGCCTGCTGCTTTCGAACCCAGTCCCGCGAAAGGTCGAGCGGCAACAAATCAGGCTCATCCACCATCCGATAATCGTTCGAGCTAACCTTGGAACGCAACGTATACGTCTTGCCCTCCCGTTCGTTCCACCCTCGCGTCTCCGGCTGTACCTGCCCGCCGCTTCGAAGTATCTCAGCCTGCCGAGCTTGCTCATAACCAATCGCCCGACGAATGAAACGAAACGAATTCAGGTTCTTCACCTCCACCCGCGATCCCAACTCACCCGAAGACTTCCGCACCGATATGTTGACATCACATCGGAGGCTTCCCTCCTCCATGTTTCCGTCACATACCTCGAGACGCATCAACACGTTGCGAATCTCACCCAAACAATCAGAAGCCTCCTGGCTCGAACGCAAATCGGGCAAGGTCACGATCTCGATCAACGGAATCCCAGCACGGTTCAAATCCACCAAACCATATTCGGCATGATGAACGCTCTTGCCCGTATCCTCTTCGAGATGCAAACGCTCGACCCGAATCACCCGCTCCAGAACGGAACTATCCATTCCCGCAGCCAAGTGAACCGTTCCGTCTGTCCCTAACGGGAAATCGCCTTGTGTGATTTGATATCCCTTGGGCAAATCCGGATAAAAGTAATGTTTTCGCGTAAATACACTTCGCGCACCAATTCGACACCCCAACCCGAGGGCGGCCCTAACCGCCAACGCTACCGCTTGCCGGTTGAGTGTCGGTAACGCCCCGGGCAACCCCATGCAAACGGGACACAAGCGCGTATTGGGCGCCGCCCCAAAATCTGCCAAACATCCGCAAAATAACTTGGTCCGGGTCCGAAGCTGCGCGTGAATCTCGAGACCTATGACCGGTTCATACCCAGGATCGGTTACCATACCCATCCAACCACCCAACAACAGCACTCGCGAACCATGATTTTTTCTTTCCCCACGGGATGCTTCTCACCTACAAGATAAAAAAAAGATGGGGGATATTGCTCAAGCCAATTTCTCGTTTTTTTCATTGCTTGCCCATAACCAAGCACCGACGCCCGCTCAATACGAGATGAAAATACATACTGAGTGCGGACGCATACCATCGAAACCGTCGACCAAACCGAAAAAAGGAATGCCTACCCCCTTGTGTCAATGCCAAACCTTTGGGAGTCTGCTTGGAACCTGAGCCCTCATGAATTCCCTCGATGACATCCGCCCCGGGGCAACCATTGGGCGATTCGAATTCCTCGTCCCCATCGCGAAAGGCGGTATGGCCGCCGTATGGGCCGCTCGCCTCAAAGGCTCCCGCGGATTCTCCAAAACCGTGGCGATCAAAACCATGCTCCCCATGCTCTCGGACGATCCCATGTTCGAGCAGATGTTCCTCGATGAAGCTCAAATCGCCGCGCTCATCCATCATCCCAACGTCGTCGAAATCATGGACCTCGGTGAACAAGACGGAATCCTGTTCCAGGTCATGGAGTACGTCGACGGAGAATCGCTAGCAACCGTTCTCCGTACCCAAAACAAAAAAAAAGAACGAATACCCCTTGAAATTGCCGTCCAAATCATCATCGATGCCTGCCGCGGTCTTCACGCCGCCCACGAACTCAAAAATGTGGACGGCACCCTTCTAGGCTTGGTCCATCGGGACATCTCCCCCCAAAACATCATGATCACGTACGACGGCGTGGTGAAACTCGTGGACTTCGGTGTTGCCAAAGCCGCGGGACGCACGACCAGCGAAACCACCGCAGGCCAAATCAAAGGCAAAGCGCCCTATATGGCCCCAGAACAAGCCCTTGGACAACACGTGGATCGCAGAACCGACGTGTTTGCCATGGGTATCGTCCTGTATCAGATCACCACAGGAAAACACCCGTTCCGAGGCGAAAACGATATCGCAACCCTGCACAACATTCTGCATAACGACCTTCCCTCCCCTCGATTCGTCGATCCGCAATTTCCTCGTCCCCTCGAATCCGCCATCCATCGCGCCCTTTCTCGAGATATCACCCAACGTTTCGCTTCCGCCAAAGATATGGCCGATGCCCTCAGCCGTGTATTCCCTCCCACCCGGCGCCGTACCGACGTAGCCGATGTCGGCACCTTCGTGCAAAACTTGCTGGGAGAATCAGGCAACCGACGACGCATGGCCTTGGCTGAAGCCATCAAACGCGCTGACCTGCGAACGAGTTCAACTCCCCTGTCCGAAGCCTCCGGCCCTATCTTGCTGCCTCTGGCCGAACTCGGCACCGACTCTGCGATCCATAGCCCACGAGGACTCGCCGCCCCCACCGAACGCATCGATGTCGGCGATCTCAGCTTCAATCGCCCATCACAACAACCTCACCCTCCGAACCATGAATTACCTCCCCCCCCAGACGCACACGATCCTATCCGCACCGCGCAAACCATTCGCCCCGGCTCCGGCGAATACGCTGTCGTATCTTCTCCCAGCGACGATCCTTTGCCCCATTTCGATGACGAAATTCTCGCCAACAACGGGCTGAACCTTATCGACTCCTCTGGGTCCATCCCCACCACCGATTCGTCACCACCTCCCAAATCCCGTTGGCCCAAAACTGCCTTCATCCTCGGAACCACCATCCTCGGCATCGGCGCGGGAATCACCGGATGGGTCGTCCTTCAACCACAATCCCCTCCTGCCACCGCCCCAACCGCATCCACCAACGTCTCACCCGAGGCAGCCCCAATCGCGACCGCTCCCATCGCTGACGACGCCCCGGCTGACTACACAATCGATGCCCTATCTTCCGCTGCTCCTGAAGACGCCGATACTCCACCGACAATGCCACCGTCTTCCAACGTGTGGATACCCAAGTCATTCCCCCCATCACACCCGCACCCCACCACGACCGCCGTATCCGTAGCCCCTTCAGCTACCCCTCCTAAACCTACCGCTGCCCCAACCAGCACCGCACCCACGACAACCGCCACGTCCACCTGGAAACCTCCCCCCGTCTCTGACCCAGGTTTCTAACGGCTGCCCTGCCTCAAAACGGCAAATGCCTCAGAGCTGTAAACAACAGAAGGTAAACGCTGTGTTCCCGTTTCCGACAACCCCTCCTATCGGCATGCTCGGCGACGGATCACACTGCCCCGTCACCCCTAGGTCCTCGTATCGTAAATAATGGGTCTCGGCGCTGGTTATCGGCTCACAACGGTAAGGTTCGTTCGAGGACATGGTTATATAAGCTTCCGCATTTCCTCCAGTCGTAGGACACGTATTGTCCAAAGCAACCGTCAGCCTCCCTTCGCAACTCGTCACGGAAGGAATCGTACACTTGCACTCCGCGCATCCCCGCGTATCCACCCAATCGAGATAATAGACATATTTCTTCGAAAACTGGGTATTGGGACAGTCAACGGCCCCTTCCTTGTATACGCACGTACCCGATAGAAACGGCTCGGATGACTTCGGCACACAAGCATACGCATTGCTACAGCCCGCGCCCGACATCCCCGAGTCGGACTGGCAACTCAGCCCAATTCTTTGCCACGAAGGTGCAGGAGGCTCCGAAATCACCCCACCTCCGTACTCTGTGCAGGCGCCCGTCCCCGCGACAGGTTGTCCAACCTGAAAGTCCACCGCAGAAGGATAGACAGGCGGATCCCCTGGATTGAGGTTGGCTCCCTTACACACGCCATGCGGCTGCATGTCGCAGTGCCTCGGATGACCCGGTTCTCCGCAGTTCTCCGAAGGATCACTCAAATGCCAGTAAGCACCCGCCGAACAAGTCGGATCCACGAAAATCGCTACCCATGGTTCTTGACACTTGACCCCCGAAGGAGAACCGCAAAAGCACGACGCGCAGGAGGCTTGCTCAAACAGCGGCGAGCGATATCCCACCAGCCCAAGCGTGGAAAACGGAGATAGACAATCGGGTGTTTTTGTACTCGTGCTCCCATCAAATAACGAATAGTAGCCATTCCACCCCGCAGGCACGGGAGGAACACAGCGGTACAACGGCGAACACTGCGGATCCTCGCAATCCACCTTTCCATCACAGTTGTCATCAATCCCATTCGTGCAGTTCTCTACGGTCGTCGGACATTCACCCGTCTCAGGACCCGTATCCACCGACACTTCCTCCTGCGTTACGTCCTGAATCACATCCGCTTCCACGACATCCGCTTCCACGACATCCGCTTCCACGACATCCGCTTCGATAACATCTGCCTCGACAGAGCTATCCACGTCCTCCTCTACGTCTGTCCCACCTTCTTGCACACCACCTTCCCCACCGCCCCCGGCTGCTCCCGCCACACCACCAGACCCTGATATTCCCGCTGTCCCGCCGATTCCCGAAGCACCTGCCGTACCACCGGTTCCCGATGATCCTGCCCCCCCACCGGTTCCCGAAGCACCTGCCGTACCACCGGTTCCCGACGCGCCTGCCGCTCCACCTATATTGCCCCCCCCCGTGCCTCCGGTGCCCGATGCGCCATCGACCATATCAACATACGAATAATCAGGATAGGCACACCCCACGGCACCCAACACCATGAGCAAAAGCATTCGCGTGCTACGATAGTTTCCCATCTCTACTCGCTTCTCTTTAGAACGTCCCAACAAGAGCTGCCTCCGCTCCCCGGCCACTTCCGCCAATCAACACCGTGAGATTGCTCGCTGCCTGCCCCGTTTGCCCCGCCGTTTCCGTCGATGATGAACCACCCGCCAGGAGCATGATCGTTCCCACACCAACGCCAACCAACCCCACCCCCAACGTGATATTGCCTACCATACCATACGTCTTGCCCTTGTCTCCCGTGTCTTCGAGAGACCGCGGGCAAACGTTGCCAACGCACTGGTCTTCATGGTCTTGGATCGTGCTCGAACGCATCAAGTAAAATACGCCGCTCGTGACGAGACTCGCCCCCCCCACGCCAATCATCACCCACGGAAGAACATTGGAACCACTGTCCTCGGTGCGAACGGAAGCATCATCCTTGGTGTCAGGCTCCACGACATCTGCCGCTGAATCCGCAAGCACCACCTTTTTGGACTCACCCTCTTTCAGACGAACGATACGTTGATGCACTTTGCCTCCCGGCAATGTGTATCGAATGGTATGAGCCCCCGGATTGACCGGCACTTCCTTACCCACGGATGCATCCCCAAGCGCCACACCATCCAACGTGACAGAAGCCGCCTCCGCTCCCGCACCAAGCTCAATCGTCAACTTGGGAATCTTCGCCTCTACCTCCGCAATTCCTGCTTGCGCCTCCGTCAGCGTTTCCTGTGCCTTCGGATCCTGCTCGGCCTCATGGGCAGCAAGACGATACCCTCCCAAAGCTTCGAGCAAACTGCCAAGGTGATGTTGGCACCTCGCGATATGAAACCGAACCGCCGGTGTCATCCGTACGCGCGCCACCGCTTCGAATTGCGCCAAGGCACCAGCCCAATCCCCGGCCGCCTCTAACTGCACACCTAAACGAAATTGTTCGCGCGCTTTCGCAACCTCTTCTTCCGATTGCGCCCGGGCCACATCGCTCACCCCTACCGCGGCCAACGACAACCAAGCCCCAATCATCATGCGACTCATGAAACCTCGCGTCGTATTCGCTCTCCAGGACATCCGAGGCTACCTCCTATCCCATCAGTGTATCACGGGACGCCCCCCCTTACGCCAGGCAGACGAACGATTCTTTGCGAATGAATGGGTCGTGAACGATTGCCTCCGATTCTCAACAAGTCCGATTCATGCCCCTACCGAACCCGTCGAACCGCCAGCAACCCACGAGCGGCCACCGGATCGCCGACCCGTAACCCACTGATTTCCTTGGAAGTTCTTGGTAAAGGCAGCCGTATACCCTCCGGCCGCGCGTCACGCTCCCCAGCACTCCGCAACATCTCACCACGAACCGATTCCGCTTGCGTTGCCCGAAACACCTCCACCGCCCGCGATTTCCGCTTGTCGATAACGACTTGGGATACAACACTGCCAGAATCAGCCTCCGCAGCCTGCTCCCGCGTATCCTTCGTTTCCTCCTTCTCAGGCCCTTTTGCGGAATTCGCTGAAGATCGCAAAGAGTCATCCGTGTTTTTCGTCGGCAAGGGAGGCGGAACCCACGATGACTCTTCACCACGTTTCGCACGTTCGCTGGGTCCAGGATGAGCGACAACGACTGTCGTTCGAACCTCATCCGGCTCCAACACCACCCACGGAATCAATTCGGAATCAGCTTCTTTTGCCTCCGACGAATGCTCTAGCCCCTCGTGGACCACAACCCCTACGCCTCCAAGAAGGCCAGCCGCGGACAACGCCAACAGCACAATCCTCCATCGAAATCTCGAGCGCCCGGACACCATGGGAGGCAACGCGGATATAACATCGCTTCGGGAGGCTTGACCCCGTGCCTGACGAATAACCGCGCCCTTTGCATATCCTCCCCGTCGCCAAATCGCGAAGGGATCCATCCCCTCCGGATGAAAGCCATAACGAAAACGATGGGAACTCATGTCTGCCCTGCCACGATCCAAAAAAACGCTTCGTCGATTGTTTGGGAATTGCTCAACGATAGACGGACGCTGCGCGCGAATCATGCAGAGCGATTGCGATCAACTTGTTCGGGGAACCGAGGCGAGCCTATGCCTCCCCTCAGATTTTTGAGGCTTTGTAAAAAACAAGCGCGGAAGGATGAGGCGCGGTAACAAACGTGAGAACACGACCATTGTTCCAGTACACATGCTGAGGTGACTGATCACAAACGACCTGCGTGCCCAATACGACACCGTCCCGGTTGCGAACCTCCGACCGCATGAGACGTTTTCCTGGGCATTCCGTGGCAAGGGTTTGATACACGATCTCCATGCGTCCACTGGCGACCACAGGTGAAGCGTAGGCAAGAATGATCTGGTTGAGCCTCTCGCCGGAAGGTCCCTCATATACCGCGCCAATGCTGTCTACGACCCCCGGGCTCAACGAGGAGCCAAGACGAGTCACAGGAGCGGTGCCCACAAGGCGAAATGGCCCTACCTGGGAAGCCACGAGACTGGGCAGGGACCCGGAGGTTGGTGCCTCCGACATGCCAGAGCCCGACGATCCGCTGCCGCCCGCCGGAAGTGCATTACAACATCCCCGGCAACAGCAACCCGATACCTGAAACGCTACGACCATCAACAAAAATGCAGGTATTTTCGAAACGACAATGCGCCAGTACCTCATGATGAAACTCATGATTCCCTCCCCTCATCGCCGGTCGTCCCCTTGCCCAGGGCGGTTTGCTGCTCACGAATATTCAGCCTGAGATTGGATATTTCAACCTCGAGCCTTTTTTTTCGCTCTTCATTCGTCTCGCGCGAGGCATTCTGTTTGACGAACGCGAGTTGAACTTGCCTATTGTGCAAGGCTCGCATCAATCTCCAAAAACGAATTTTTCCGGACAACAACGTCTTCCAGTAGGTCGTTTCACGCGCCACCACGTTTTGAAGAAGCGCCAGATCCGCGGCCGTCACGATGCCATCTGCTTGCTCCGACGATAGCTGAACGCGAATGGCTTTTCGTTCGGAGAACAATGCATAAACGACCACGACTACGACTACGATGACCGGCAACACCAGAGCAATTTGCGCTC
>ERZ795058.2009-NODE-2009-length-25298-cov-16.131442_pt1 | contig 25298 bp, 30 predicted proteins | sample MGYA00375142_ERZ795058 | MGnify/ENA primary metagenome ERZ795058 (study PRJEB30187, sample SAMN05720210) | activated sludge metagenome | isolation source: anaerobic digester from wastewater treatment plant | place: Japan | collected 2015-04-20 ... | reverse complement strand
TAAACGCGAAATATTTATGAATTTGATAATATCTTAATTTGCTATTAAATTCATCAGCTTTTTTAAGATCTGGGTCTGAATCAAAATATTTATTATAACATCCCCATGTTGTTATTGTGTCGCTTACTCTATTAAACATTTGTTTAATAGATGTTTCTTTATTTTTGGAATTATTACATAAATATCTACTAGCTACAATTGCAGCAGCATTGTCGTCAAAATTTATAGGAAATTCAATATTGTCCTCAAAAATAATTTCTTTCTTTTCATTTAAGATCTTTACATGCTTATTTTCAAATTTGATATCGTCATAATCATAAAGTTTTGAAAAATCCATTCATTCCTCCCCAACAATTTTTAAATTAAAAACAAAAAAAAGAAAAGTGCTCTCCTTATAGTGGAGGAGAGCCACCACCCTGCTTGAACAGGAATACTCTTTTTCTACAAATAATATTTCTATATAAAAATTGAAATTATTGGAATCATACCATTCTGAATTTTTCAGAGCCCATTATTCTCGCTGTCTCATATAAACTAAGTAGAATGGTTTCAACTCTTTGCCGGTATCCAATATCATTAGTGTCTCTATGTTGACAATCTTTAAGGTAATCATTTGTTTTAATTTGTTTAAAAATAATCATATCATATGAGGATAAATGATCTAATGACAAATCAAACATTTTATTTGCTAAATCTTGAAATCCCATATATATTGCATATGCAATTGGGTCTAATACAGTTCTATCACACACAACAATATCATAAATATTAGTCAATTCAATTTCTGATCTTAATTGATTTGTAAATATCCACAATTGAGATTCTTTTGTACCCTTCTTATTAAATAATCCTTTTGGAGCTCTAGAAGCATTTTCATGAAAAACTTCTACTCTTGAATTTGGATTCTCTAATTTAGCAGTATGTGCATAACTGAACATACTTGTAGTTTTACCTGTTCCATGACTTCCAGTAAATGCTATTTTCATCCTCTCCCTCTTATTACACCTGTCCAATAATTTAAAGCAGCTTCTAGTTTATTATATTTAGCTCCAATTTGTCTAAATCTACTATATTTTTTTTCTGGATTATCTGGATCCATTCCTTCACTATCTGGAAATTCGAATGATTGTTCTTTATAATTTTCAAAATCTCCACTTAAAGCGGTCATAATTGGTGACACATCTTCTGGTGATGTATAAATAGTTCCAGATACTCCTTCTCGTCTACCAACTCGGCCTACTAATTGTGCTAACCCACCAATTTCCATTGGCTTCATTCCTTCTCCAGAAGGTTTTTTAATTGTAGGGATATACATAGTATCAATTGAAATATTGAGTCCCTCTCTTATAGCATCTGTACATAATAATACTCGAATCTTACCGGACATAAAAAGATTTTGTACAATTATTGAATCTCTTTGATGTTGGGCATCCATTTCTCCTTTTTGTCGATATAAAAACCCAATCCCATTGCTTGCCGCTCTTCGTAATCTTGGATCAGAGACATGATTAATATCTTGCCCCATGCCCATAATTTCTTTAATATTATGTTTACCATATGCAGATTGTGTACCACTTTGTGAGAGAGGACGATTAGTTGGAATGTATCCACTTTCAGAGGGTGCGAGGGCATCTACAAGATCATTAATTTTTTCTTTTCCAAAAATTATAAACGCAACTCTCTTTTCACCGCGACGAAGAATATTATTAATAATTCTTAATTGTGTGTATTTGTCCGATAATCTTGTCATCGGGAAGACACTAATATTAGATGGATTTCGATCTGGAGATATAACTAGTGTTCCAGGTTTAAATTTTCTATTATAGGTTGCATTTAAAAAATGCATCATATTTTTGGCTGTATTTGGATGTACTGTTCCTGTTAACATGACCATTTTGGCAGATTTTGTATTATTATTCATTAAAAATGTATGCATACTGTTTGCAATTTGTTTTGCTCTTCTCACATCATCAGAATCTGGAGAACCTTGTAACCGTTGTGCTTCATCACATACGATCAATCGTAATTTATTATAATTTGGATTATCAATAATTGAACTTACTGATTCGTAGATACACCCAACAAATGGTTTTGGATAATTTGTACCAGTTATCAAATGAGTATCTGTGTTTTCTTGTCTAATACCAACTAGACACTTTCTAGTAAATTGTTTTACAAGTTCTCCAAGTTGCTGTCTAAAAGTCTCCGTATAATTTCTTGAAACATATTGATGATTTCGAATTGGATTTTGTAATGGTTGACCATTTTGATCTAGTATTGGTTGACCAGTCATAGAATCTGTTGGATTTGAGGCATTTGGATCTGGGCTTTGTATCATATTGATCAATTGTTCAGAAAGATTTGTTTCTCTTGAATTGTTGCCCATTTCTCTAATTGCACTTATAATTGATGTGTTTGCAGTTGGGAAAATATTCAATATTATCTCGTTATTTTTACTTAATTCTACAAATCTATTTAAAAATTGAATAATTATTCCACCTACAAATCTCTCAGTATATTCTATTTCAATATTATTATTAAGTGCTTGAATTGGAGCTAACCAAATAATTTGATCTATATCTTGTGGTTTTGTTAATAATTGAATTAATCTATCAATATCTCTTAAAACAGTTGCTTGTTGAGGTTGATTATATGGATATGGTTTAGTACTTAATCCTAAAATATCATTAACCCAATAGCATACAACTGGTCCTGTCTTTCCACCACCAGGTTGAGCCATAAGATAAAAATCATGATTTGTATCTGCTAATTGCTTTGAGATGTTTTGTTGCCATGGACGAAGTTCAGCACAATGATCAACAAAAGAGAACACGGATTTTGTTCCAAATGGAGTTTTAAATGCATTTGGATCATTTGAAATAATTCTTGGATTGCTCATACTTGGATTTATATTTACATTATAATTAACGTTTCTATTATTAAGTGATGTAAACACAGATTCATTTATTCTAATTCTTTTATTTTTCATAATAAATACTCCACAAAATATATTTATTTAGTAGCGGCATAGATTGCTGTTGCTGCATCTAATTTTATTTTATATGGACTAGTTGCTGCTGATGTAACATCTGTCCACATTGATTCTGCGAATACTGGATGCATTTTTTCCTTTGCTTCTTGTTGTGCCTCTTTTGTAAAGAGCGCGACAACGCACATTGCGTCACCCATTAGCGTTTGATAAGAGTCGCTACTTCTTATCTTCTTCCGAAGAAGAACTCCCAATTACTCGGGAGATCAGACTATATCATCATCCTTGTTTAGGATGTCCGGCGCTTCCACAATGCTTATTGTGTACTCCCTTTCGGGATAGTCGTTACACCTTCAACGGTTGTCTATTAAGACATCCGAAGCTTGGCTCGGTATTGTCCCCAATATTCTAAAAGAATTTTGGTAGGAGTTCCACCGAATTCACCGGATTATTCGATCTAGATTACTCTAGAAAGCGACAATGTTTTATCGTGGTCGCCACCTGTTCTTTCTAAATCAAAGGGATTGAGCATCATACTTACACCATCTCTATCTACTCTGACGCTTCCAGCGAGCCAGCTTGACCTGGAGTTCACTGGGTCACGCTTATAAAGAACACATTTATCTTTTACAATATCATTCGCAACATGCATAAAATAATCAACCATGTCTACTGGAATTAATTCTGGTTTATCGATTGCAGCTTTAAACAATCTTTTTAAATCACTAACATCTGGTGGAGCATCCATTTTCAACATAAATTGAATAGATGATAAAGCGTTTTTATCTTTCTTCAAAATGTAATTTATGGCAAATGGTTCATATAATTTTAGAACAACTGTCCAAGGCAATCCGACTGTTCCTAGAGGTAATGTATGATCAGTTGTGATAACTAATCTTCCAGAATAATCTATTACTTTTTTAAGTAATCCACCTCTGATTAATCCAGATTTTCCTTTAAGTCTATTTTTGATCCAATTATTAATCTCTAGAACTGTTTTCTGAATCTGTTCGGTAATAGGAATTATAATCTCTTCTGGTAAATTTTTAACATCAGATCCCAAAGCATTTGTATGACGAACAAGAGTTCCATATAATTCTGAAAGATCAGAGAAATTTACGATTGTTTGTTTTGATGTTTTTGATACGGCAAGATCTCTAATTCCAGCTGGTAAGATTAAATATTTATCAATAAATATTTTTTCTTTATTGCTCTTTAAAAATTTAACATTTTTTGGTTTGGTCTTTTTGAACTTATCAATATCTATTTTCTTGTAGTTGTTTATAAAAAATGTTATCCCAGACGAACCCTTTTCTGGATCTTCGACTAATAATCCTTCTTTAGTTATAACGTATTTTGCTTTATTAGTTAAAAGTTTAGATACTGAAGCATCCAAACCAGTAACAATAGAATATGCCTCTGGGTGTATAATTGTAACTTTTAAATTTATATATGCAAAATTTCTTCTTCGTTCTGCACTTCCGAATTTCCCAAAAATTTCTTCAGAGAACAATCCAGCGGGGTCAGTCTTGCCAACTTTCTCGTATAATCGAACAGTTGTGACTGGTTTAAGATTCTTCTTTAGAACAAAATCATTAACATCTAATAGCTCTAATCTCATAATAAATTATTTCCTCCAATATCATTAAAATCTGATCGGATTGTTTCGCTTAAAACTTCAAACTCGTTAGGAAACATATTTTCAATACTTCTACAAAAATATTCATAAAATGGATCTTTACTATCTTTTAGTGTTTCGTGAAATTTATTAGAAATGATCATGTCTGAAACTTTTATAAATTTTCTAGTTTCCATAAGGCTCTCCCAAAAGACTATTTAACCTCTTCCAATATTTGATACTTAATCTTAAAATTGAATATACTTGATTGATATATCGTCTCTGGCCGAGATGAAACATCGCATACTGCATAGAAAATAATTCTATCGCGTCTAGTTTTTGTTCTGCTATATAATTATTGAATGTTGTTGTATCAATTTGTCCAGTATAATAATCTTTAATCTTTTCATAGTTATCTGTAAAGATATCATATGGGGATTTATTGTTCATATCAAAATAACAAGATAAAGCTATAGTAAATGCAAAATTAGCTTTTTCTCTAATATGAGTCACATATTCTAAATATTTTACTAAATCACTATCTGTTACGTTATTAAAATTATATGTATTTGGATTTACAGAGTTTCTAGTGTTGAATCTTTTGCTTTTATTATTAGTTTTTTTAGTAACAAAGGTTGGTATTTTTTGATCATTTAAGACGTGCAGGAGCTCGTGTAAAATACTTCTACTGATTTGTTTATTTAGTTTAATTTGGTTTATTGATTTTGGAATTTCAATTGTTATATAATAATTTTTAGTTTTAGGATCAATACCCCAGCGACCTTTGACATTTTTAAGAGCAGAATCATCAGATTCATACTCGTAATATTCAATATGTTGTTGAACCATTAGTTTTTCAATTATTTGATCGAATATTTTGTTATTGTCTATTTTTCCAAGTTGTTTATCAAATATTCCAAATAATTGATCAATATTTGTTTCAATTAAAATATCATAATTTGGTTCGATAAAGTAGTTTTGTAAAGAAATCATAACTACACCTTTATTTAATAGAATTACTTATAACTTTCTTATATTTCTCATTTAAACATTCGTAAACTAAATCTTCAAAGACTTCATTTGTTGGTAAAATTTGACGAATAATATCCATCAAATATACATTATCCTCTTGACCATTCCAAATCTTTTGATAAGTTTTTTGTTTATAACCATTGTCTTGTCTAAATTTATTGAGAACGTTTTTCCCCATATAAAGTTTATAGATTCCATCAATATTCATTTGTGAACCAATTGCTCCACATAACATCATAAATCTGTGAACCATTGACTGATGAGATGTTAGAGCTTCTCTTACAAGCTCTTCTGTATATTCTTGGATTCTATTCATACTAATTTCTGGAAATGATTCGAAACTATTTTTAAATTTATAATATATATTTTCAGTACATAAATCGATTGAATTGTTAATCATTAAGTCGCTCATTAGAAAATGCCATATGTCAATCAATTCCATTTCAATATCTTTCATACTTATATCTTGCTGACGCCACCATTTCCAGTTTGTATAATCTAATAATTCTGCACATTCTGTCCAAATAGCTCTTCGCCAGTTAAGATTTTTATTATTTCGCCAATCACTACCATTTGTATGAATATTTAATTCATCTTGTTTTTCAAACATTTTTTTGATTAAAGCTTTTGTTGTTTGTTCGTCTAACATTCTGCCTCCAAAAAGATTTTTATCGGCAAGATCTAGTTTAAGATCTTGCCGATAAATAATTTACGGATTTCTCATTTCTATTTCTATTCGCTCAATTACTTCTTGTGATTTATCCATCCATTTATCATATTTCTCTCCATCTTTTTTGGAAGGTGGAGTATCTGGGTAATCAATTGTTTCTTTTAATTCATAACGAGTTATACAATTAGAAATATAGAAATCTTCCATAACTGCTGTTTCAATATTTTCTCTACATAACTCTCCAATTTTTGAGTCATCAACTTCATCTTCAACTATCAAAGTTGCTAGTATTTGATATACTTTCATTCTTTTCCCTTCATCACATCAATATATTCATCACGATGGCTAAAGTTGTTGAAAACCCATACATGCATTCTCGGTGAAAGCACATATCCTTTTTTCATACAATACTCAAGAGCATCATAAGTGGATTTTCTAAAATCTTCTAAAAATTTCATTTCAGATTTATATTTTGTATAATCCGGTGTAAGCGGCATAATATATACATTATTGACGTTTCTAACTTGTGTAATAAACGAATCAATATCAGCTTCTGCCGATTTAGAATAAACAAATTTCCAATCAATTGTAGTTGGAGTATCTTTCAAAATTCTTTCAAATGAATCAATTCTATTTTTATCAAATAACGAAATTATATCATCTACATTTTTAATCTTTTCAGATCTGTAATACATAGGATCTAATTTCGGAGAAATATTCAATTGAATTTGTTTATCCCAATGGAAGAACAATAAATAATCTTTAGGATCATTTAATAAAACTCCATTAGTTTCTATTTCAATTCTCGTAATATTTTTTAAATTTGTTTCTTTATTATAAATTAAACTCCCAACAAATTCTTTATTCATTAAAGGTTCACCACCAGTAATAAGTGTGGTGTCTATTCTAAATTTATTTAGAAAATTATCGTTGAGATAATTTATAAAATCATCTATTGTGTTTTCATCTACAATAAATGGTAATTTTTTATTTCGATTACTGAATTTTTTAATTTCTTTAGATTTTACATTATTGGACCACTTGGTATCGCAAAAAGAGCAATCTAAGTTGCAATTACCAGTTCTAATAAGTAACACTGGTGTTCCAGCGGTCGGACCTTCCCCTTGTACCGTAACTATAATCTGTGTGATAATTGTTTTCAAGCTTATTTGCCTCCCTTATTCAATTTTAATTTGATTATCTTCACATAATTTTGTTAATTTTTCATTAAGTTCTTGAATTGAACTGTCTTTAAATTGTTCTTGATCTATTCCATGAATTTCAATTTCCAAATCGTCCGGATCTTTTATAAAATTCTTTTAATTCATTATCAGTTTCAAATCCATAACTTGTAATACCGAATGGAATTTTAAAATTTAGATAAAGAGTATTACTATATCGAAAACCATAATCTATTTGCATAGTTTTTTCCTTTTTTAAACTGGTCTAGTTTTTAGCATCTTCCCAATACAAACATCACATCTTCCACACTCTTTAAGATTCAAATTATCTTCAAAATATTTCAATATCTGTACCATCCGGCAAGATCTTGAATTATTTACAAAATCAGACATTTCATAAAGAGTATCGAATCTAATTCTTCTATTAATTTCTAATTTCACAAAATCAAAATCTTTATCAAGATCTTTATCTATATTAATTTTGTATTTTCCATTAGCTATAGTTTCTATGAATTCATTTTCACGTAATTTTGCTACACATCCACCTACGTAAAAATCTTTCATAAAACTCTTACATTCACTACTCATCTCTTTCTGAGTTTTTAAAATCATATTATTTTTATCAGCTTCATTACAACACCAATCCCAGAAATCTCTAATAGCTTGTGATGGGGGATACGACATTTCTATAAAGAATTTTTGTAAATCAATGTCTTTTCCCTGATCAAAAAATATGACACATTTTGCACCCTTTCCATCGCGAGAAGCTCTTCCGATTTCTTGATAATAATTCTCTAAGCTTGCTGGTAATCCAGCGTGAAGAATAAATCTTACATCTGGTTTATCAATACCCATACCGAATGCAATTGTGGCTACAATAATTCCACCATCTTTAAACCATTTAGTTTGAGTGGTTTCACGAACACTATCCGATAATCCAGCATGATATAGTGTTGTATTAATATTTTCTTTTGTTAATTTATAATGAATATCTTCAGCTAATTTTCGTGTGGGTGAATATATAATTCCAGTCGTTAGACCCATGTGTACAAATTGACTAGTTCTTTTTATAATATGATCTATTTTAGATGATGAATTACAAGTTTTAACGATCAATGATAGATCTGGCCGGTAAAAACCAGTTATATATTTCTTAGCATTTTCAATATTTAATTGTTTACAAATATCTTTTTGAACTCTTTTTGTAGCTGTAGCTGTTAAAGCTACTATCTGTTTGGGTTTCAAATAGTTTGTAACTTCAGTTAACATTCTATAGCTTGGACGAAAATCATGACCTTGCGTACTTATACAATGACTTTCATCAACTGCAAATAAATCAATATTATTTGTCATTTTTAACAATTGTGTAAATTTTATATCACTAAATCTCTCTGGAGCTACATAAAGAATCTTTATTTCTTGTTTAATTAATTTATTCTCAATAATTCGTTTCTCGTTATCTGATAAACTCGAATTATAGAATTCTGCGGAAATGCCTTTTGATTTTAAAGCATCAATTTGATCTTTCATTAAACTAATTAAAGGGCTAATCACAATTGTTAATCCATCTTGAAGCAGGGAAGGAATCTGATATAACAGACTCTTCCCTGCACTTGTTGGCATAACAACCAAAATTCCTTTTGTATCTTTATTAAGAATTTCATCAATTATCTCTGATTGATATGGTCGAAATTCTTTAAGATTAAATACTTCCGTTAGAATTTTTGTCTTCATTTATTTTTATATCCTTTAACTCTCGTAGTCAAATGGAAAATCAATAAGATCTATAAAACGATCTATTAACTTTTCTATTTTTTCTTCAGATTGAGTCATGTAAGCATCATGAAACGCATAAATATATTGCCAATTTAATAAATTTTTTGCTGTTCGATTACCAAAAACTAATGGGTATTTCTTTTCAAGATCCATTAATATCGGCAAGATCTTATTCTTGAACTTATTAAAATTTTTACATTCGACAAACATGTCAACAACATTATATTTGTCCAAAGTATCATTGATGATTTTATCAATAGTTGTTTGTGTAATAACATTTAACAAGCTTGAAATTCTGGTATCATTTACTTGTTCTCCTGCAATGATTTTTGTTAAATCTTGTCGGATAATCTCTAGGACACCAGGATCTTCAATTATTCTATCGATCTTATCATATAAATTATATGAAAAATCACAAATATAATCATCCCCTTCTGGAACAAATATAATTTGTTCACGTAATTTATATAGTCCGGAAAGAGCATAATTTACTGTATCATATGTAACTTGTACTGAACAATTTTTATCTTTCAGATAATATTGATTAAATAATTTATGTAGAAAAGGTAATGCAACTCGATCATGAAGATGATATACTCCAAGAATATGAAGTATACTTTCCTTATTTAAATTTTTATCACTAATTAATTTCAAACATCGAAAGGCTGGACCTATAAAAGGACTAAATTTAATTCCTGTAATTCCTCTAAGAGAAACAAGTCCTCCTATCGCAAAATGTCTTAGTTCCGATTCTTGCCGCAATTCATCGTCATAAATCTTCTTCCAAAGGACATTTTGTTTATGGAGCTTAAACTGCCAAACATATATGAACTTATCAAATAATTCTTTATTCTTTAAAAGAACCTTTTTAGACTCTTGAATTGATTTTAAATTCATTTCATAAATATATTTAGATGTATTAAATTCCTTATATTTGAGGAAGATAGGGATGTCGAGACTAAAAATATAATCACAATTGTCTGGAGCATCCCTATCCAAGAATAAATTATAACATTCAATAAATTTTGAAATATCTCTAGGAGATACGTCCCCAGCTATAATGCTATAACCTCCCGAATCTATAAAGAATTTTCTATCATTGCCTAGTACCTTTTTATACTCAATAATTTCTTGAGTAATTCGATGCAAAGTGTCAAATCCAAAAGAACCTTGCCGCAATCCAGCAATTAAACTAAACAAATAATTATTCACATATTTATCTATTAATTTTAATTGATTTGGCTCAATAACGTCACCGGTTGTATGAACATATTGACTACTCATTCGTACAGTTCCTCGTCTCTGATTAAGTGCAACTCTTTTAATATGCCATTTACGAAATAACTTGAGAATTCAATACAGCATTTATCAGAATTATAAGTAGTGTAAAATCGAATTTCTCCAATAAAATCTTTCACAAATTCCCATCGTTTATTAACTTTTGTACAACATCCTGAAAATCTTTTAAATCCAATTTCATTTGGATCACTTTGATCCTCAGTGTCATAATTTTCATGCCATAATGTTCCATCTTCTCTAATTTCATAATGATCTAACCATTGTGCCGGAGTATTCTTTGTTTGAAATACTTCTTTTGAAAAATCTTTTTCAATAGGTAATTTATACGAGCATTTTATATTATCAAACATTCCCATGTTTTTTGATGTACTCCTTTTTATGTTGGTATATTTATCTGTTATTATAGTTTTATTCCTATTCCTATACAGTCATGTTCTGGAGCGTTATGATACACTTCTATTGGTTTTATACCGGCAAGATCGAATAAGAACTTTATACCATCTGGAAGAATTCTCCAACAATCAACCGGGTGTCGATGTTCAACCCAAGAAGTTGGGGCAATCAGACACAATATGCCGGCTTTTTGTGTTACTCTTGTTACTTCTTTGATCCACTTATGCGGATCTTGTACATGTTCTATACATTGTCCAGATATAACAATCCTATACGTATTATCTTCAATGGGATATTCATAAAGAGATGTAGCAACTATGTCAACATTTTTTCCTGTTTGAAGATCTAATCCTTTATATGACCAATCTGGTGGAAGTAGATTTCTATATGATCCGTTAATGTCTACGCTTCCGATATCTAAAATAGTATCTGTTGATTTATAATTTGAATAAATATATTTCTCAAAAAATTTCTTCATTTCATTTAAAGATGATTGATGCATTTACATATTCCCTTTACATCAACTATTTCCCAACGAATCTCCACTTCCAGTGCTGATAATTCCCGTTAGACACCCAACAACAGCATCTCCAACTCTAGCCATTCCAAGATCGTTTACTTTGATGTCTCCACTTGCACTGACGATTAGTCCAATATGCCCACAGTATCCAACAACAATATCTGTTATTCTTGCTACTCCTAAACGGTTGGCAGTTGTATTTCCACTAGCTGTAACAATTGTTCCTCCCATAGGAATTGGTGGAAGTGGTGGATGACAAGCACACACTCCAACGAATATATCTGTTAATCTAGCTATTCCTGGCATAATATTCTCCTTATACAAATGGTCCAAATGAAGCAGATGTACTATCGATTTTTGCCTTATTTATATTTAACATATTTTTAGCATCTGTTAACTTTGCTATATTGTCTTGTGTACCATAAGTGCCAGTTGCTAGTCCTAATGGAGTAACAATATAATCGTGAGAAAAATTCCATTGATTTATTAAACCATCAATTGTTGCATCTCCTGGAGCGTAGGCAGCTTCAAATTTCCAAACTTCAGATAGAGAACTATCTAAAACACCATCGTTAATATCTACTGTAGTAAAATCAGAATCTGGAAATGGATTTTCTGGATCATCCGGAGTGTAAACTGAATCACTCGCGACCGTACTATATTTTTTAGAACCTGTAAGTGTAAATCCAACGTCATCATCTGTTTTAAATAATGATTCTTTATTACCTCTACAAATAAATTGAGTGTCAGTTTTAAATATAATGTCGGCAAGATTTACTAATTTGTATATCTTCCAATCTGTTAAAGTTCCACCGGCAGTTTCAATTTTATTATAAGTTGTTCCATTTCGTTGATGATGATTAGCCGCTGGGTATAATGTTTTTAAATAATCTTCTAGTCTAGTTGTTGCAACGTCACCGACTCCTTGTTTCATAGCATCCTGTTTTGCTTGAAAATCAGCAATCTGTGCATCAATTGCAGCAATTGAACTTGCGATATCTGCAGATTTTGCCGGAGCAGAATCTATCATTGATTGAAGTATTTCCTGTGGAGTTGCCATTTTTAATATAACACCTCAATAAGATTTTCAAGATCGATATCAAATCCTTCTTCTCCATCATGAATTCTAATATTTAATTTGATATTACATTTGTTTTGTTCATATAATTTTTCAGCTTTAGCTGCAACTTCTCTGTATCCGGGTTTGACACCTGAATATTGCTTCGCTCTGACTCTTGCCGCATAAATTAAAGAACAATCCAATTTTCCTGTATCTGGATTCCTTACGGGGAATTTCAATTGATCTGGAAGAAGAAATGCATCTTTCCCATATTTTTCAAGCATTAATTGTCTATTTTTCTTGCTTGATAATTTTGCTTTAGTTTTATTCGGAATGAGCTTCTTAATAACTTCGGTTAATACTTCGTCGGTTGCTTCTTCTGTGAAAAACTGTTGTTCATTGATTAGTAACATTTTACTCCTCCTCAAAAAATATAAAGCTAACCAGAAAAATTAATTTCTGGTTAGCTTTCTGAATAATTTAAATATGTAATGATTTTCCATACCATTTTTCACGTCGTTTAGATGTCTTTTCGAAAAGTTTTAGACACTCAACTAAATAATCTGCCAATATAAAATCAGGAGTATTAGAATTGTTCTCCATACTGTGTATATTTATCAAATTTTTAAGTTCTTTTCTAAAGAGTTCTAATTTTTCTCGTCGATAATATTTTCGTTCTAGTATTGGTGTTTCTTCTATTTGTTTCTTTTTCATAATTTAGAATGGTGTATCGTTATCTGGTATAAAATTATCAAAAGCACCAGTAAAATTACTAGCGACGTTTTTAGCCCCTGCTGAAGGAACTGACGATGGTTCTCCTGAAGGTGTACCAGATGGCGGAAATCCAGGATTCTGATATGCTCCTGTTTGTGCTCCAACTGGTCCTCTTGAATATTCTAATTCAAGACATTTTTTACCAATGAATTCGAATATATCAGCAGCAGCAAGTGCCATTGGTGGAGACATTGAAATTCCCAACGCTTGCGACTGTCCAGATTTAAAGAAGAAAGCGACAACTGGAGAATTGTTCTGTTTTTGATTTACTGATCTTTGGATCATTAATGATTTTCCACCTTGACCCTGTTGACCGTATGCTGACTTACTAGAATCTACATAAATTGAAAACGGCCCAATAATATCCATCTGATTTCTAGCATATGCTCTTACCGCATGAGCGAGAGCAATTACCTGGTGACCATCCACTTTCATAGTAACACGACTATTAAAATCAAACGATCTGCCACCATGTGGACTCTGTATTCCTGGCGCAAGTGTAATGAAACAAAAATGTTCACGTTTGTAACTCTGATCTGTAGCTTGTTTTACAATAGAAATCTGCAATAAATGATTTGCTGGAAAACTGTAACTGAAAATGTTCTCAAGCTTGTTTTGTTCTGCCATGTTCTTATATCGCCTCCAAAAAAGTTTTTTGTTTAACTAACTTCAATTAAAATATCTGGAGGAATCGTTTCAAGAATCGACATTGTGTTGTCAATTAATGTTTGTCCCTCACTCTTCAACTCATTAAAATTTAAATTTAGCTGCCCAAATGGAGTAGCTAAACCTTCAAATTTAGATCGCATTGCAGCAATCCACAATTTAGAATATCCAAGACATAACGGCTTAAAACATTTATGATATAAATCTGGTCTAACCGTATCTAGTGTTGTGTGAGTTATATTATAAACTACGACACATGCAAGAGTTTCTTTATCAAAAATCATAATATCTGGTGGTAAGAACTCCCAAGTATTTCTTACTTGTAGGGATCTTACAGCGTCAATATATGAATTTGAAATTACAAGATCCATAGCGGCTTGAGCATTAATCAAAGCACCACCATACATATCAACAATACTAACTTCTTTTGTTGGATATGCTTCAAGAACATCTATAATATATGTTCCAGGTGGCACTGGAATTTTTGCCATGTATTGTGGAGATCCCAATGTATTTCCGTAAAATATATCTGCCCCTGATATAAATGCCCAAGCTTTATGTGGAGCATATTGACTAAATAAACCCATTACATGTTGTCTTAGATTAGTAATTAAATCATCATCTGATAACTCTAGTAAATTTATTGGAACTCCAAGATTAATTTTAACGTAACTTAATACATCATTCCAGTTCTGCGCCGGTGAAGATGTATTCGTTCTTGTCACTGGTGTTCCATTCAGATTGTGTGTATAAAATTCATCTCGGAAAGTAATATTCATACCATCCTGATAGTAATTTTCACTCATAATAAAAATCTCCTTGAAATCGGCAAGATCTTGTCAAATTATCTATTTCGTAATTTCCTCAAATATATCATTTGTTACTCCGGCAATAATTCCGGTTTTAGGAATACTTGCTAATTTAATACTATTTTCATTATCTAATGTTTTTAACATAATTGATTTAATATCTTTTAAAGATTCAACATTAACATCATCAACAAATTTTGAAATTTCTGGACTTTCTTTGGGAGAAATGATTATTTTAAAATTGAATCCTTGGTTCTCGATAATTCTTTGTAATGGTTTAATCCCAAAATCAGTTCCTTTCATAAAGGAATCAAATTGTGGAACATTTGAGCTTCCTAACGTAATGCTACAAACATTACTTTTCTTGTACCCATCATTAATCAGTTCATTAAAAATTTCTCTAAAGATTGAATTAATTTGTTCTACTTGCATTTTGCCTCCATAGTATTAGCTTAAGATTTTGTCAAATACATTTTTTGGAATTCGTTTTAATTGTTCGTCAAATGAAATCATTTTAAAATTTTTCTCAATAAAATCAAAATTATCTTTAATAATATCTGGCATATGATCTAAATGCCACTTTAACTCTTGAGTAGTAGCTGGAATAGAATGATTTACTATTAAATCTATTGCTTTTGTATCTCCAATTTTTTCTTTATTTGGATTATTTTGAGCTTTACTTAAACTTGGAATATTATCAGCTTTATCTCCACCAATTGCTAATATCATTGGAATATATTTTGCAGTTAATATTCCTCTTTTAAATTTCTTATTAATATACTGTATTGCATTATCTTTATCAAAAACATCAAATTGAATATTAAATCTCCTTCCTGTTTGATCTCTTACAAACGAAGTAATGCATTGTATAGTATTTGTAAATTCGCATGTTTGAAGAAGGTCTTTATCAACAGATAAAATCACATTCAAAACATCTTCTTGGTCACTATCAAAAATACCATTTACAATACAATAATGTGGAATAAGATCTGATTCGTATTCTCTTAAATAATATACTTTTGATAAATCTTTTTTAGTGAACATTTTTTCAATTTTATCAAAATAATATTTTTTGATTTGTCGAAATAATTGAACTTCTTGATCGTTATCTACAATTAATTCTAATGTTGATCTTCCGCTTTTATAAGTTGGATCAATTGATTTTTGTTGAGCACAATAACCATCATCATACGCTAATATGAAGAAAGGGTCATATGTCTTAAATTGAACATAAATTGAGTTTAAAAAATTCCGCAATTCTTGAATTAGTATATCACTAACTTTACCTTCTGTTGCAAATCTTCCAATCTCAACTAAAACGACTTCTCTGTTGTAGAATCCTTTTGCAATGCTCTGTAAATCTATAAAGAAATTTATTCGTTTTTTCTTGAGTTTTTGGAGCATCTCGTGAATTAAAGAATATTTAAGCTGATATTTAATATAATAATTCATATCATTATTGATCTCCTAAAAACAAAAAGATTTTAAATTCATAGATATTATTTCTATATAAAAATTGAAAAAAATAAAAATGTCAATTACTTGCATTTGGCATGCGCAAATTTATTAAATGGGCATGAAATATCTTTATCATTTGGACATTGTTGTGGTAATTTTTCATGATTTTTATAATGAGGGCAATCTGTTTTATTGCAACTACCATTTGCCTGCTCAGATTTGTCGCAAACCCATTCTCCACTACCAGCAACATTTTTATCATTAAGTCTCAACATTGCATATTTTATAATATGTTCCATTTTACCAATTGTCTGCTCTTGCCGGAGAAAAATATTAAAAATAGATAACGGAGTGTGAATATATCTATTTAAATTGTCACCAGTCTTTTTGTCTCTTTCAAGATTATACAGATAACCAAATTGTAACCACTCTGGAGAAGTGTTAATAGTTTCATATATTTCGATTTGATTTATTTGTTTTTGCATTAAATTTACACAATCAACAATTCTCGTTTCTGCTTCTTCTAGATTATCTGTATATTCAATTTCTAATGATGCTACTCTTTGAGATTGAGTTTCTTTAGTACTATCTGATAAAGTTACTTTTGGCAAATTTCCAAATAAACGAGTTACCTGAGTCATGTTTGTAGTGTTTTTAAAATTCACAACTGCATTTGGTTTGCTTAAAACAGACAGAGTATCATTATATGGGATTATTTTTAAAAGAGTTGTAAATTGTTTAATGTCTGCATCTTTTGAAATATCATATTTTTCGAAACATTCTAAAGCGTTATAAAAGTTTAATAATAATCCTATTATTGGTATTTTGCCAGTTGCTTTAGAATTTTCTATTTCTTTTATAGAAAAATCAAAATTATCAAATAACCATAGGCTGGGTGTACTAAAAATTTTATATGCTCCTATTATATATTCTGGAACTTGCAATTCTGTAATTGTTGATGGAATTATCACTTGATCATATAAGGTTTTATTTTTTGTTGTTAAATCACATATTTTATCCCATGTTAATCTTTGTGAAGAACTTGAGTATTTCTTAATAATCTCCTTCGTGTATAATTCTAAAATTTCTAGTGCAGTATATCTTTTATCATTAAATGTTTTATTAAATGAATTGTTTGTACTCATTTCCCAGATCACTGGATTGACCAAAATAAATTGTACTGGGACAGTTGGAGAAGTTCCTTTTACGGTTGTTCCTGCTTTATTTTGATTATAATTTTTTGGTAATATAAATTTGACATATGATGAATAAATTAGATTTTCATTATTGTCTTTTACGTGTCGAATCTGTAATTGGTAGTCTGGAAATGATCCCGCACTAATTTCAGCTTCGATTACAACCAATGTTGCTGTTGGAATATTAGCTTGCGCAATAGCATACGTTGCTCGTTTTGTTCCTGGTTGTCGAATAAATATTAAATATGCAAAATCCGTTATCTCTGCAAGATTTTCATCTGGTATAGTTCTCGTTAATAAAAGATTATAAAAAGTTGATTTAGTGTCTGCCATGATTTGCTCCTAAAAAAATTATACCGGCAAGATCTAGTTTAAGATCTTGCCGATAATAAATTATATTTACTTTCTTTTCAGTTTAATTAATTTTAAATCATAACCCGCTTTATTGATAGCTTCTATAACATCATAAATTAACTCTACATTTGATGTTATAACTCCATCATTTAATTCAATTTCATTATCTTCATCTTTCCAAAAATCATCTCCATACTTTAAAAGACAATCTTTGATGATTTTGATATCTTCATTTTTCATTTTTACTTCCTTTTATCAGCTCAATTAATTCTTGCTCATTTATTATTTTAACACCATTTTCAATCGCCTTTTTAAATTTGTTTGAATCACTTGGTGTATTACAAATTAAATAGTCACAAGAACTGATACTTGTATTTGATCCACCAAATTTTTCAATTATTTGCTCATAAGCCTTTCTCGGCTTACTTAAACTACCGGTTATACAGAAACTTTTACCAGACAATGGTCCGATATTTTCTGTTACTTCCCCGGCAAGAGCTATAAAGTTTTCTAAAAGAGTTTTATTTTCTTTTAGTCCTTTAACGATAGACGCTACCTTCTTTGATCCAAGTCCTTTAACCTGAATCAATTTAAATACCATTTGTCTTAATGCATCTGGATTATCCAATGTATTTAGAATATCAGATATTGAAAAATTCTCCAAAACTAATTTAGCAGTGGTTGTTCCAAGATTGTCAACGCCAAGTGCTGCTAAAATTCTTTCTGGTTTAGCTTTTTTAGTTTGTTCAACTCGCTTTATAAAATCATCTGCTGAGGTTTCTGCCCATCCTTCAATTTTAATAATATCTTCTTTCTTAAGATTGTAAACATCTAAAACTGAGTTACATTTTAAAGTAGATATCATTTTTTCACTAAATTCTTCCAATCCAAGTTTCTCAAAGAAATATGCAATTCTCTTTTGAACTTGAGCTGGACATTCTGAATTCGTACAGTAAATGTGAGTATTAGATTCATCTGTACTCAAGTTATTTGATCCGCAAGATGGACAAGTTTCCAAACCAACAAATGTCTCTGAAAGTTTAAGAACTTCATCAATATATGGTATTACATCACCAGATCTGACAATTTTAAGAAGAGCTCCTGGTCCAATTTGATTGTCATAAATAAATTTTGCATGAAAACCTGTTGCTCGTTGAATTGTAGCTCCACCAAGAGTCACATTTGTAAAATTGACCACAGGAATAATTCTGCCAGTTCTAGAAGTTTCCCATTCAACATATTTGCATTCAGCTTCTGCCGCCATCTTATTAAATTTAAAAGCTATTTTTGTTTCGGGAAGTTTTATATTTTCTACTTCTGAATTATTAACCGCAATAACAATTCCATCTTTGTCATATTGAGTTTCTTCTTGAATCATTTCAGTTGCAGCTGAAATAACCATTTCTTTACTGTCTACATGTGAGAAATTAATAACATTATTATTTAATATTCCAAATGCTTGACGAGCAAAATGCAATCTTAATGTTTCATAGGCAACATAACCATCTGATTTAAAATCATCTGGAACAAATGTATGAACTATAAAATATAAATATTTTAATTTATCAAAATCATCTCTATTTAAAATGCCTGCGACGGAATTGCGCTTCGTTTTATACCCAATTGTATCTGGTTCACAATTTAGAAGTGCTTCACCTTTGAAATAAAGTTTTTTATGTCCTTGATGATCTATTTCATTTTGAATAAACTTAAGAGCTTTATGAGTAATATTTTCACCCTCTATGTGATTTCCTCTTAGCCAAGCTCCTGTTAATTTACCATCTGTGTATTCAACCTCAATAGCTACACCATCTAGTTTGTGAGATAATACGAATCCACTTCCATTATCATGTTTATCTAACCATGTTTGAATATCATTTTCAAAATAATTTGTTAAACTACCCAATATGTATGGCAATGTTTCAACATTTCTTTTTGGTTTATTTCCAATTTTACTAAGAAATTTTGAATCCGGCCGAAGCTTCTGAAGTAATCTTTTATAATGATCATATTGATTATCTTCTATTTCTGGATTACCTATTTCATAAGCAGTTAGCCATTGTTCTAAATGATTTTCTAAATCATCTAGTTGATCTGGTGTATACACTTGTTCCATTATGTTTCCTCGTGTAATGGTTCATTTAATATTTCTATAATTTTATTATTTGTTATTCCACAACCAGCTTCTTTATTTAAGATTCGAGTAACTACTTCTACAGTTTCAGGATCAGAAGACGAAATCTTATCAAGAAAAGATTTTTCGTCTTCTGACATATCATCTGATTTACTATTGATATAATCTAACATTTCGAAGATACTATCAGTATTCTGATGTTCTGCTGCGACCTTATCTTCAAAATATGTACAAAAATTAACTCTTTTAATTTTGAATTGTAGTTCATCATTAGTTAAATATTCTAAAACTTTTCTTAATATTTTACCAAAGATTGGTTCATTTAAAAAAGTTCTTAATAAATTATCTTTGCTATCATCATCAATTTTTCGATTAATATCCTCTAACATTATATAAATTTGTTTTAAACTTGTTAACATATTTTTAGACCTCATAAAAATTGCCAAATATGTCACATTTTGCATTAGCAATAGTATATACTGTTTCTCCTGGATTTTGACTGGAAACACTTATAGGACATATCTTTTTAAAATGAGAGGGGTGTAGATTGGCTATAACACCAGGAGCATTTTCTGCATTTGGTGACAGTAAATGGGTTTTGTGAGATAACATCGTATCAAATGCGTTTACGTTATCGTAAATAAACTTGTTATGAAGATTTATATAAAAATTCTTAACAAGTTCCATTTGATCCATGCTTACTTCATTTATAACAAAACCTCTTGAAGCTCGCGACGCAAGACTAGCTATTCTTTTAAAGATTGGAGAAAGAAGAATTTCAATAAATACTAAACGTTTTTGTGTGAGATCTATGAAAGCATCATCTTCAGAATTGCGTTTAATATCCAAAGCAAATTTTAATAGATTTGAAATTGTTAATTCCTCTTCTTTTAAGTTATAACATTGTTGATATAAAATTTTTGAGAAGTTATCAAAGAAGATTTCGTGAAAATGATCTTTAATAACAGATCGATATGGATCACATTTAAATATATTGCTAAAATAAGCTAATAAATCAGTTTCTGAGATCGTAGTTGGTATAATTTCAAATGTTGTCGCAAAATCTGATTTTAATTTAGCTTCTTCCGGATCTGTATTCGATAGAAATATATCTAGAAAATACATCGCTGGAATATTAACACCAACAAATGTAATCAATTTATCGTATATCGTAATAGAATTAAATGTACTCGTCAATTTAATAGATTTCTTTTTAATAATAATTGGCTTATCGAGAATATATATTGTTGGTACAAAATAATTCTCATTTAAGACAAAAAATGTATCATCAACTAATGTTGGAATTAAAAATTTCATAAAAGTTTTCTTGCCGACTCCCAAAACATCAATATCAACAGTTACTTGAGTTAATAAATTGTGATTTATTCCCAAATAAGTTGGTATATTATAAATAGTTACTTTATCAACTTTCATGTAATTTTTATTTTGTTTTGCAACGTATTCTACACACAAGTTCATGAAATATTCAATTAACTCATATTGAAAAGATCTGAAACTGCTAATGGTGAACAAATTATCACCATTAGCAGTTTCATTAGAAAGATTTTTCTTATTTAAAAGATTCAATATCTTTCTCCTTATTAAACTGGCAATTGCTCCTGAACTGGTTTGCCATTTTGGTTATTATTTGATTTTTTATCAAGCATTCTTAATTCATTAGCAATGATTTCATAGGCTTTGCGTTTGATACCAGGAGTTGAAGGATCTTCATATTCTCTAGATTGAATTTTTCCTTCCACATAAACATGAGAACCTTTTTTAAGATACTGACTAGCAATTTCTGCAAGTCTCCTCCAGAAAACGATTCTGTGCCATTCAGTTCTATTCTGTGTTGAACCACTCTGATCTTTCCAGGTTTCACTTGTTGCTAAGCTAAGATTACATACTGGTGTCCCATCCGCAGTGTGTCTGAGTTCTGGATCTTGTCCAAGATGACCGATAAGCGTAACTTTGTTAACCGACATTTTCAATTCTCCTTTTTTAGTTTAGTGTTATTCTTTCAGATATTGTAATTGGAGGTCTACTACCTCTCGAGTTCTACTCTTAATCGTTCTATTTTCTGGTAATTTATATTGACAATCTGTAACTAGTTGTCTGAGAAGATCTTTTTTCCCAGCAGACCAGTCACTTTTAACTGATAGTATTTCTTTAACTGCGAGATCACAACCAGCTGCTAGCATAGCTTCTAATTCCATCTGACCCACTCTAGAACCGCCACCAGATGCTCGTCCTTTGGTTGGTTGGCGAGTAATAGACTTAACACTACCAAAATCTCGAGCATTAATTATTTTCGATACAATTTTTGATAATTTTTGAATATATATTGGTGAGCAAAAAATATTTTTTAGATAGATATCTTCCTCTGGAAAATTTATATCAACTTTTAATTTTTGCTTCATATATTTAATTAGATCTTTCTTTAACAATACAGTCTCTTTACAGTTGATAGAATTTTTCATAAGATTTTTGATATCAACTTCAGCAAAGCTTGGAGCTTCTATAAATAAATTACTTTGCTTAATATCTTCCACGAACATATTATGAAAATTTGGATCGTCTAATTTTTTGATTATTTCATCATTGATTCTATCATAATATGATTGGTCGATAAATTTTAAAACATTCTCATTTAACCATTCTATAACAACCTTTGTGTTTTCAGAATGATTTTTGATATGTTCATTACAGTACATTACAGATTTAGATATTAATCCTTCCAACACTTGTCCATGATTCATCCTTGAGTAGACACCGAAGGGATTGTAGATCAAATCAATCGGTTTATTACTTTCTATTGCAATTGGACGCAGTTCGTCAGGGAGAATTAAGCTTACTATACCTTTATTTGCGTAACGGTTAGCGAGTTTGTCCCCGATGTGAGTATGCTCTTCTTTACTAATTTCCAACTCTATCAAATAACAAATATCTGTTAAACTTATATCTCCTTTTGTTCCTTTGCCCTTATCCCGATAAATGTAATATTTTTTTAATAATAACTCAATATATTGTCTATGAAAATATTTTCCAAGATCATTTAAAGTTTCTGAAATGAATGCAATATATTTGAGATAAATTTTTTCTAATGTATCTTGTAATTTTTTATCAATCATATCAATGTTTTCTGGTTTTTTAAATCTATGTATTTTTATTCCAGTAATCTTTCCATTTATAAGTTTTGATTTAATTCTGTCTGTTAAAAACTTTGGGTTTTCAGAAGCTCTAAAATTTAACAAATTGGAAAGCGACATATTTTTTAATGACATTTGCACACGATTTTTCAGATCTGTGCTATTTGATGTTGCACTTTCTCTAGGAGAAATTACACATGCAATAATATCATTTTTAATTGTTTGTCCAACGCTCGGAAAATATACATATGAATTTTCAACATCATTATAAAATTCTTGCATCAAAGTATATTCATAGATTGGAATATATACTTTATCAATAGAATTCATTATTGTTTTCTTTGAAAGAGATTCGGAAATAACCAATGCATCTTCATGATTATATCCAAACCAAGGCATATACGCTGTGAATACATTGTAACCATAAGATGGTACACCATTCATAAAACAATCGTATTCTGCCAGAATATCTCCTTTTTGAAATTTCTTTCCAGATTCTAATGAATTTCTTAGTTTTGTTCCAAATGAGCTACTAGTTTTCTTAATAGGGGGGATATGAATGTCTTGTGTTTTATTTAAATTATTGTATTTTACTATCAATATGTCCCGATTTTTATAAATGACCTCTCCATCATCTTTAGCTAGAATTATTCCCATTCTACTAGTTTCTGTAACTGTTCTATAATCAGAACCTATTACATATGGAACTTCGCAATTTAAACTAGTGAGTGCTTGTTGTATTTGTTTAGCACTCATACTAGCTCTTGTCGAATCCGTTGAACTTAAAAATGGGATAGTGTTCAGACTCACTGACACAATCATATCTTATTTCTCCTTTTTTATCGGCTTGAATCTTATAAAAGCTATACCATTGATACACACCCAAACTCTCCCATCATCAGCAATTTGAATACCTAGATCCCCTTCTATTAATTTATTTTCTGGTAAATTTTCAATACTTATTCTTCCAAATTGGTGAGTTTCAGGATAAGAATCAATTGAATTTTCCATAGTCATTTATTCAACCTTTCTATTTGGAATTTCTTCAGGTTTTTCAAAGGGGTATACAACCCAATCTGAATTTTTAAATTCTTCAATATAATATGTTGGTCTTACAATAGATCTTGGTTTATAGTATAAAGTAGCACAATCAAATTTGTTAAACCCTTTTAATGTATTACCAGTATCCGCAATATCATCAACGATCAATACTGATTCTTTATTACTATATTTCTGAAATTTCCGAAAATTTTCAAAATCCATCCATGTTAGATCGAAATAATGACTTAAATATACTGCAATAATATATCCACCTCTTGGTATTCCTACCATGAGAGTATATTTATCTTTAGGAATTAATTGAACTAATTTTAAAATATCATCATGAAACTTTTGTGGTGTTATAAAAATTTTATTCCATTCTTTTGTCATTCTTTCCACCTCCAGATATGAGATTAAATAAAATATAAATTATAAACATATTATTTCTATATAAAAAATGTAAAATTAAAAATTATCAAGAATTGATAAAACATAAGATTTTGTAAACGATTCTAATTTAATTTTATTTTGATTCTTGTTATACCAAGTTTTACATTCTTGTGGGTCATTGATGCCAGTAATTGCTCGACCTGCTCCCTTCCAATCTGCTACCATTTCTTTGATATATAAGTGGCATATGTCCAAGTCTGAAACATTCAATGAAAACAAACCACTACATTTTTATTTTCTCCTTTTTAGTTTTTTACCGGCAAGACCTTAACTAGATCTTGCCGGTAAAAATTAAAACTTAAACTCTTTTATATGTGGGAATTCATCAACTGAATAAAACACTTTCCTAATTCCTACATACTCTAAATACATTTGACACCATCTACATGGTCGTGCTAATCTTAATTGGTTCTTCTTGTTAATTCTTACAACTAGCATTGACAAATTCTTAAGATTTGTCTTCGCTTTTATAATAGCATCAACCTCAGCATGCACTGTTCCTGGCCATCTTTGAAATTTACTTTTCAAATGCCGAACAGATCTTTGAGGATGATTAAATCCTCGTGAAACTATCTTTGATTTATCAAAAATAATTGCGCCTACTTTTTGTTTGTGTTCACTTTTGTTAGCTTCTTCGACTGCTTGTTTCATGAATTTGTGCATTTTTATTTTCCTGGCATTTAATGCAATAATCCCTACCTTCTTGCATAGCTTCAATAAAATTATTGA
>ERZ795058.2001-NODE-2001-length-25384-cov-10.414781_pt1 | contig 25384 bp, 24 predicted proteins | sample MGYA00375142_ERZ795058 | MGnify/ENA primary metagenome ERZ795058 (study PRJEB30187, sample SAMN05720210) | activated sludge metagenome | isolation source: anaerobic digester from wastewater treatment plant | place: Japan | collected 2015-04-20 ... | reverse complement strand
AAAAATGGAAAACCGGGTCCGGCATTGAACCGTGGTACCGTGATTACTACGATTATATTCGGAGTTATGGTGACTGCCTTTGTGCTGATCACCTCTGTCAACTTCGGTGTGATTTGGGCAACCATCACTGGCCTGGGCGCCGGTGTGGTGATTGGCATTACCTCGGATTATTTCACTTCTGATGACCGAAAGCCGGTTTTCAGGACAGCCGAGGTCTCTCATTCAGGCGCCGCGATCAACATCATCACCGGTTTCAGTTATGGTTTGGCGAGCATTGTCCCTTCGGTGATCGGGATTGCTTTAGCGACGCTGTTGGCTTACTACCTGGCAGAGATCAACGGGCTTGCGGGTATCTATGGGATTGGGATCAGTGCTGTGGGGATGCTTTCTATCAGCGGGATGATCGTATCTGCGGATGCCTATGGACCGATTGTGGATAATGCTCGCGGGATTGCTGAAATGTCTGGGATGGACCATCACGTGATTGAGACGACGGACGTGCTGGATGCTGCGGGCAATACAGCCAAAGCAATCACCAAGGGCTTCAGCATCAGCGCTGCAGCTCTGACGGTGTTAGCGTTGTTTGCAGCCTATGCAGAGGTGGTCACCGCCAGCGGTGTTCAGCTCAATATGAGCCTGCGCGAACCAATTGTCGTGGCAGGCGTGTTTTTAGGTTTGATGACGCCACCATTGTTCAGCGCACTGACCATGCTTTCGGTAACAGAAAACGCATTTGCAATGATCGAGGAAATCCGTCGCCAATTTCGGGATCGACCGGGAATCCTGGCAGGGACCGAAACACCGGATTATGACGCCTGTGTGGATATGGCTGCCAAGGGCTCGCTCTCTTCGCTGCTGTGGCCAGCATTAATCGCTGTTGGATTGCCATTGTTGATCGGGTTTGTGCTGGGTCCCAATGCCCTGGGTGGATTCCTGGGCGGCAGCATTTTCAGCGGTGTGATCTTTGCGCTATTTATGTCGAATGCAGGCGGCTTGTGGGATAACGCAAAAAAATATATTGAAGCGGGCAACTTTGGCGGCCCTGGCTCTGACGCCCATAAAGCCAGCGTGGTTGGTGACACCGTCGGTGATCCTTTTAAAGACACCGCCGGACCTTCGCTCAACACGCTGATCACGGTGATGTCGCTGGTGGCATCCTTGTTTGCGCCACTGATTGCCGCGTTTCATTTGTTTTAAAGGTTGTGAATACTGAATTGTGATTAGTGAATTGTGAATAGTGAATTGGTACGGGAAGGTCAGGTGAAAGGTGACAGTGGCTTGCTATCAACGATGAGATACCAATCACTATTCACCACTCAATGGTCTCAATCACTTTAGATATGAATTCCTCAAATGCAACCCCTGATTATGGCGGCGGTTTATCCCTGGACGAGCTAGTTGGAATGCCTGCGGGTTCGATTTACGGCGCTGAACTCCCAAATGGTGAGACCTTTCAAGCGGTTCTACGGGCATCAGGGTATATGCTGCAGGCTGAGCTGGCGTTGTATCAGTTGATAGAAATTTGGGCAGACGGGCACACCGTCTGGCATGGAGATAAGCGAGATGACCCGGTGGTGGTGACGCCATCGGGACAGTTGATCCGTACCCGTTGGTGAGTGCGCGATTATTATTCCTTTTGCAGGGCTGAGATCAAATCGGCCTGGATATCTTTGGGAAAGGACGCCAGGCAGTTTTTGATTAACCACGGCGTTTCAGGTGAAATGCTGGTTGCAAGAGTCTGCCTGAGGTAGTAACCGGTTTCTTGGGGTGAAATTTTTGCCAGGGCAATCATCAGGTTTTCTAAATCCTGAATGAAGGCACGATGGGGGTCCCTGATGAAGGGGCTTGCTAAACGAAAAATGGCGGGCAGGTTGTGAAAACCAGGCGATTTTGCACCCGCTGCCAGGGCCTGGATCCCCAGGGAGTTGATTGCCGGATCGGTATCAGAGAGCAAGGAAAATACCCAGGACTCCCAGGCTTGGGGAAAGCTATCTTGCAGGTTGCGGGTACCCACCATGAACAAATCTGATTTAAGCACCTGGTCTAAATCCGGCGAAAGCCACCGCATGATCCGATCAAGGATTAACTGTGGATTTTCAACAGGCATCGCTCCAATGATGAACAACGCTGTGTGTTTGACCTCGTAGTAGCTGTCCTCCCACAGCTCATCCGCCAGTGCCAGGGCGGCATGCGGGTTTTCTGAAATGTAAAATCCCAGATCTAATTTAATCTGACGCATCACCGGGTGGGGCAGGTGGTACATGGGAATAAGGGGACGCATCGGGGCGGTTTCTCCAAAACGCAGGCTGTAGTTCGCATAGAGGCTGAACAAAGTGCGCAAAGCCTGGCGAAATTCAACCGGCGATGTGAACTGGCCCATTAAAGACTGGGTTTGGTGCCGCAAGCGTGCGGGATTAACTGCAGTCATAAAAACTCAGCTCCCGTGCTGGTGGTGAGGTTTCTATTGTGTGGTTCATCGCGGATCCCCCGATAGAGATGGGTTTAATATGCCCTGGCGAAATATGCTTTCTCAGTCGTCTCTTCACCGCTGAAGATACACCTGCCTTTTCCGCCAGGTTGCTCCAGGGGGAGACAGCGCAGGGTTGCCCTGGTGTCCTCTTTAATACGGGCTTCGTTTTCCACGCTTTGCTTCCACCACACATAACACCAACCATCGGCTGCGATAATCTCTTTGAATTCTTCGTAGTTCTGTGGGCGATGGATGTTTTCATCCCTGAATAGGGTGGCTTTGGTCAGCATGTTGACCTGGATGGCTTCCAGCATGGCGCCGACCGTGCCGGCGATGCCTTCTTGGGAGACAAAGGATTTTCCTTCTCGCCCGGGGATATCGCGACGAGCCAGGGCAACCGTGTGGTTGGCCACATCTTTCGGCCCGATCTCCAGGCGCAAGGGCACCCCGCGCAGTTCCCACTCGTTGAACTTGAAGCCCGGGGTGACTTCAGTGCGATCGTCCACTTTGACCCTAAAAGCAGCAAGGTCATTTTTGACGCGTTCCACTGCAGCCATCACCAGGGTTTGCTCTTCATCCTTGCGGAAGATGGGCACAATCACCACCTGGATAGGCGCCAGGCGCGGGGGCAGGACCAGGCCCTGGTCATCGCCGTGAGTCATGATAATGGCGCCGATAAAGCGCGTGGAAACACCCCATGAGGTGGTCCAACAGTATTGCAGGGTGTTGTTTTCGTCCAGGTACTGGATATCGAAGGCTTTGGCGAAGTTCTGCCCCAGGTTGTGGCTGGTGCCGGCCTGGAGGGCTTTTTTATCGCCCATCATGGCTTCGATGGTATACGAACGCACCGCGCCGGCGAATTTTTCACTTTCGCTTTTGCGCCCTGGGATCACAGGCACGGCGGCTTCGTTGACGGCGAAATCGGTATAGACATCCAGCATCTGCAGGGTTTCAGCTTCAGCTTCTTCAGGCGTGGCGTGGGCAGTGTGGCCTTCCTGCCAGTAGAACTCCAGGGTGCGCAGGAACAGGCGGGTGCGCATCTCCCAGCGGACGACGTTGGCCCACTGGTTGATCAGCACGGGCAGGTCACGGTAGGACTGGATCCATTTGGCGTACATGTGCCCGATGATCGTCTCGGAGGTAGGCCGAATGATAAGGGGCTCTTCCAGTACGCTGCCGCCGCCAATGGTGACCACGGCCAGCTCGGGAGAGAAGCCCTCTACATGTTCTTTTTCCTTTTCCATGAAGGACATGGGGATAAACAGGGGGAAAGCAGCATTGACATGACCGGTGGCTTTGAAACGCTGATCCAGGGTGGCCTGGATATTCTCCCACAACGACCAGCCGTAAGGGCGCACAACCATACAGCCGCGCACGGGGGCATAATCAGCCAGTTCTGCGCGCTGCACGAGCTGGTTGTACCATTCTGAATAATTTTCTGCTTTGGGGGTTAATTTCTTCTCGTCCATAATGACTTTCTGCTCTAAACGGTAATTGGGTTTAAACCAAACCCAAAAAATGACTCAACAGCTCTAAGGCCGCGCTGGGGTCAGGCGCATAGGCCAGGTACTGGCGGTCGTCCACGGGGATATAATCGCCCAATTCGGTAAAAAAGGTCTCCATTACCCTTTGCCAGCCGCTCCCCAGAAGGATCACAGGTTTGGGTTCGATGATGCCAATCACGAGCTGGTTCCAGGTGAGAGCGATTTCGAGCAGCGTTCCAATCCCGCCAGGCAGGGCAATGGCGGCGTCGCAGCGGGTGACCAATGTGTTCACGCGGTCATTGAAGGAGTGGCAGCGCCATTCCTCGGCAACCCAGGCATTGGGGTCGGTCGGTCGCCAGGCTTCGATCTCCTCGCTGGTGACGCCGATAACGTGTCCTCCCGCTTCACTGGCGCCGCGCGATACAGCTTCCATGGTGCCCGAATAACCGCCAGTGAGCACGGTCATCCCGGTGGCGGCCAGCAATTGACCCAATTCTAAGGCTTCATGGTAAGGTGGGGTGCCCGGTCTGGGGGCAGATCCGCCAAAAACGCTAATATTTTTTTCCATCTTGCTCGCTTTCATCTGTCTGGTGTTGATCCCATTCGCGTCGGTAATTAACCTTGAGTTTGTCGATCACCGCGGTTTCAAGGTCGATGCCGGTTACCCGTGCCAATTGCAGCAAGTACAGCATCACATCCGCCAGTTCATTTGCCAATTCATCTGGGTGCCTTTGTTCCTCTGCCCACTGGAACAGCTCCAATACTTCGGCAGCTTCGATGCACAGGGAAACGGCCAGGTTCTTGGGGGTCTGCGGGCGCGGGGAGTCGGGCTGGTACCAGCCTTTGGCGGTGACGAAGCGGTCCATGGCGCGGGTGAGGTCTTCGATATTCATTAGAAGGGAATTATACATGATATCGGGGGTTAATGGGGGTCGCTGACAGTATTCACGTACGGAGAGCTTCAGTCAAGGGCACTTGTTTTCCTTGACTGCCAGGACGCCAAAGGCGCGCGGCTTCGCAGACACCCTGAAGCCAACCTGACCCAGGCGCGCGATCACGCCGCGGCCGGTATTGGCACCGTAGCGGCTATCGGGGTTGCCGATGTAGTGAAACAGGCGTCCGCCGGGTTTGAGGATGCGGTACAGGTGCTGGTAAGTTTCTAATGCATACATCTCCCCAGCCAGGGCAAAGGTGGGCGGATCGTGAATGATCGCGTTGAAAGTCGCGTCGGGAAAGGCTGCAACCAGATCAGCGCTGTCGCCGATCAGGGGTTGGAGATTGGACAGAGTGAACAACTCGGCTGACCAGGGGTTTTGCCGGCAAATCTCGTGGACGGCCGGGTCAAATTCAACAGTAACCACCTGTTCAGCGGTCTTCGCAGCCATGATGGCGGTATAACCCAGCCCGGTGGCTGTATCCAGGATACGACCGAAGGGTTTCTCCAAAGTTTTGAGTTTTTGACGCGTATCCTTATCAGGGGTGGTGTCTTTGACCCGATGCATGGGAATCCCGGATATGAGCATGGTGGGCGCGCCAGCGGTTGGCATCAGGCTGTAATAACGGTTGGTGCGAGAAGAGAATGCCTGGACTTTTTCCAATCGGCTGCCCACCAGACGAAAACAACCATTCAAGTCGCTGTAAATGGCGTTGAGGTGTGCATCCGTCAGAAGCTCTCCACCCGGCAATGCCCAGCCGGATTCAACACGGCGCACCTGGATCTTTGTCAGCCCCAGGTTGGGTGAAATGCTGATTACAGAGTCGGCGTTCTTCGCCAGCAAAGGGGTGATTTGATGGTGAGAAAATATCAAACTGTTGGGCATAGGCGGTTCAATCCCCCAGGAACAGCGCTTGCCAGATTTCCCATTTCTTAATTTTTTCGATGATAACCGGTTCAATAACGCTTGGTGTGGGAACCTGCTCAGCAGGGGGCAGGAGCACAATGGGGATATCCCCGGGCTGGATCATCATTGCATCTTCGCGCGCCCAGCGCTCCACGGCTTGATCGGATTGGGCATAAATCAACGCTGCTTCCAGGGCGGTGCGCGTGGATTCCAACTGAGAATAGTATTCGGTCAGCTCTTTTTCTTCCCTGCGCAAGCGTGTGAGCAGCGTCATACGCTGATTGAAATCCACCAGCAGCACCAGGACAATGCCTAGTACAGCCAAAATCACCCGTTTGTCTTTGAGAAACTTCTTAATCATGATGGTCAGCACCTGATTTGATACCGTTACAAGAATTATACCATTTCAGCAGAAATTAAAATAAAAACGGGGCTAACTTAACCGTCAGCCCCGAGTGCCGAAGGAGGGATTTGAACCCTCACGGGCCCTAGCCCACTACGCCCTGAACGTAGCGCGTCTGCCTATTCCGCCACTTCGGCAACGAATTCTATTTTATCCGATACCCTCAATTTGTCAACCATTTGCAGGGAGGTAAACGCAGACTTAGCGAAGCGCCCCCTGCACCTTGCCAGGGTATCGAGTTGTGGCACGTCTGCCTGAACACGCCTGTTGCACAGGGAGGACATGGATGCTCGCCTAAGTTTTAAATCTGAATGGCTTTCATAAGCATTGTTTGCACAAATAGCGTTATAACTTGACACCAAGGTTCGAAAGGATTATATTTATTTGCGTCAAGCCACAAGGCTTGACGACTTGAACCTTAAAAAATAAGAAAGATGGAGTATTAGCATGTCAGAACGTTATGTTGGAACCGTCAGATGGTTTAGCGCCCCCAAGGGGTACGGATTTATTGGTCGTGACGATGGTGAGAATGATGTCTTCGTTCACTTCTCCGCAGTCCAAATGGAAGGCTACAAGCGGCTCAGGGAGGGCCAGGCTGTAGAATTCTCCATTGAAGATGGTCCAAAGGGATTTCAGGCGTCCAATGTGATTCCTGTCCCCGGTAATGAGGAAGAGCCGCTTTCTTCATAAAATAATTTCGGGCCGCCTGTTTGTTTTACAAGGCGGCCCGATTTTTTATTTAAATATGGAAAATTAAATAATTGATCAATTTGGCAATTTCAAGGAATACGGCTTGCCAGCCTTCGCAACTGAAGAACCAGGTCGAAGATTTAAACCAGTGACCCACCACCGGGCGGACTGAGATGGTCACTCCACTGCCGCGCAGCTCATGCTGAAAAATCAAACGGGTCCTGAAACTGTGATAAGGGTCGGTCACGACCATAAACGCGGACCAACCATGATCCTCGGCGAACTGTTTCACGGCTCTGGCTTCATCCCGAGTGCTATCGACAGCCCGGTCTGTGATGAAAATACGGCTATTGTCAAACCCCAACGCTTCCGCTTCACTGGTCAGGAGTCGATTAGCTGCATGGTCGGTGTTGGTGATCAGCAGGGTGTTGGCATACCCCCTCTTCAGCATATCTGCAGCCATTGCCAGGCGGTCGCCTGAATCACCGCTGAGGATGACGATGGCATCCACCGGAACAATCGGGTCTGCTACAATCAGGATTCCTCCCACCGCCACCAGAACCAGGTAGATGATCAGCGGGCTCAGCAGCAGGAATATGAAAGCGAGCGAGTATGCAAAGCAGCCTATCCCTGCTGATTTCTCAGCGGGGGAAGGCTGTGCGCCTGTCATTTGGGGCGACATGAGTTTATAATTTTTCGAGAGCCGTTTTCATGCGGGCTAAGCCTTCTTCAAGCGTGGCGCGGGGGCATCCAAAGTTGATCCGCAGGAACCCCTGGCCGTTTTCGCCAAAGCTAATACCATCGTTGAAGCCTACTTTGGCTTCGTCTAAAAAGAAACGATAGGGTGATTCGACTTCCAATTGACGACAATCCAGCCAGCCCAGGAAAGTGCCTTCGGGCGACCACATGCGAATGCCAGGCAAGTTTTCGTTGACATAGTTGACCAAATAATCCCGGTTTGCCTTAAGGTAATGCATCACCTCGCGTAACCAGGGGCGACCGTGCAGGTAGGCTGCCCGGGCAGCATGTAAACCGAAGATATTGGGGTGACCTAAAAGCATGGGCAGGGTTTGACTCAGCCTGTCTTTGATGACCGGGTTCTCAGCGATCACAACTGACGTGGACAGGCCCGCGATATTAAAGGTTTTCGAGGGCGCCAAATAGGTGACGGTAATCTGAGCTGCATCAGGGGAAAGGTTAGCTATCGGGATGTGTTGATAGCCGGAGAAAATCAGGTCATTGTGTATTTCGTCCGAACAGATCCATACATTGTACTTTAAACAAATCTCCGCCATTTTGGTCAGCTCTTCACGAGTGAAGACCCGGCCAACCGGGTTGTGGGGGTTGCAGAGGATGAAAAGTTTCACACCGGAAGCGACTTTTTCCTCGAAATCGTCAAAATCAATCTCATATTTTCCGTCTTCCTGTAAGATAAGCTGATTATGAACAGCGACCCTGCCCGTCGCCTGGGGTGCCCTTAGAATGGGGGGATAGACCGGGGTTTGGATCAGCACAGGTTCTCCGGGCTCGGTGAGGCTGTAGATGGCGTGGACAAAACCGGTCACAACGCCACAGACAAAGTTCAGGTCTTCCGGGTTAACGGTCCAGTCGAAAAAGTGCACCATGTGCTGCAGGATGGCATCATTCAGGCCTTTAAGCGGGCCGCCATAACCAAAGATACCGTGGTTGACCCGCTCGGTTAATGCCTGGATAACAGGTTCAGGAGCTTTGAAGTCCATGTCTGCCAACCACATGGGCAAAACATCCTCGGGGTAATAATGCCACTTAAAGCTCTCAGTACAACGTCGGTCAATTATGCTGTTAAAATCCATTGTTTTCCTTCTAACTCAGTGTTGTTGATTAATGACGATTGTAAAACCCTATTGCTTAATAAAAATATAGATTAAACATGCCCGATGGACCTGGAGACTCTTGATCCTGTTCGAAAACGGATGCATGATTTTCCTTGGGCTTAGCAATTTTAAAATGATTATAGCCTAATGCTGGAATTTCTTCCCAGGGTATTGGCCAAAGAAAAATGGTATACTCATTTTGATTGGTACCTGGAGACCCTGTTGAAGAAATTATTTTCAGCATTAATCAAACTTACCCGTTTTCAAGAATATGGTTGTATTATTTTAATCACATCTCTTTTAGGGGCGGTTACTGCGGGGGGGACATTGTCCGGTCGCCTGTTGGTGATTCTGCTGGCTAACAGCCTGATCGTTGGCTTTGCGTATATGGTAAATGATATTGAAGATGCGGCAGAAGACGCTTTTTCAATGAAAAACAGCCTGCGAAACCCCATCTCAAGCGGCTTGATTATACCGAAAACTGCCCGATTGGCAACAGCGATCGTGGGGTCGACCGCTTTGGGTTTATTGGCTCTGATGGGGCTATGGCCGTGGCTCTTTGGAGCAGGTAACCTGGCGCTGGGTTTGATTTACTCACATAAAGCCATCCGTCTGAAAGCGCTGCCTTTAGTGGCATTCACCTCACGCGGCGTTTTGCTGGCAGGATTGCCATTTTTATCCAGTTATTTCACTTTTTCTCACTCGCTCAACCGCATCTGGTACTGGCCATTTCTGTGGTTGATCTCGCTTAGTTTTTTATTTGATCTTCACAGCGAACGCAGTGGAGAAGAGAGGACACGGTTCTCACGCTGGAATGAGATCTCTGCGCAGCATGGAGAACGCTTTGCCAATGTGTTGATGATAGGTGTGATCATCGTGGTTGCAAGCACCGGCGTGGTTTCGATATTCTTGATTAACCTGTTTCCGTCCTGGGTCATCATCATCATTTTAATGCTGTTGACGCTGATGATTGTGCCGCCTTATCTCAAGTATCGGCGCGACAAAACCGGGGCGGACCTGACGGTCTTGTTGATCAATGCATTGGTCCATGCGTTTGCGATTGGGTTGGTGCTACAATTCGTTTTCCCTACGCTGGTACGAATGATTCGTCCGGGGTGGTTTTAAGGTCGGTACGGTAGTAGCAATCAGCCCCTCAGGTTTTATGGCAGGGTTTGCTCGCCCTCACGAACCGGTTCAGGGCTGAACTAATCGAGATTCAAAATAAAAGGTGGATGATGGATCAAAAATTTTTATCACTCTCAAAGCGGGTTGCCCGGAGTTTGCTTGATCGAGAATACACGCTCAGTACGGCTGAATCCTGTACGGGCGGGATGCTCAGCCAAACCATAACAGCGATTTCAGGCTCTTCAACCTATTTCATCGGCGGGATAGTGGCTTATCACAACCGGATCAAAGAACACTTTCTTGATGTTCAGGAGCTCACGCTTGAAACCTATGGCGCAGTAAGCCAACAAACAGCTCAAGAAATGGCTGATGGTGTGAGGAAGCGATTCCAAACCGAGGTCGGCTTATCGACGACGGGGGTTGCCGGGCCAACCGGCGGGACGGAAACCAAGCCGGTAGGCCTGGTGTGTTTAGGCATCAGCCTGCCTGAGAAAACCTGGACGTACCAGTGCAATTTTAACGGCGATCGGCTCGAGGTGATGCAAGCGAGTGTGGTTGAGATCCTGATGCGCTTATTGGAATTGTTAAAACTGACCGATTGATCCGGTCTTACAGGGGGATCGAGATAAGCTCAGGTTATCGGCTGGTCTTGTTGATCGCTTTCATCAGGTAACCGGGTGACCATAACGCGGTCCACCCGCCGACCGTCCATATCAACAACCTCGAAGCAATACCCGTCATAGGTGAATTTTGCACCTGTTTTTGGGATATACCCTAACTGGCTCATCACAAACCCGCTCAGGGTTTGGTATGCCGAGCGTTCTTCGCCGGGCATGACGGAAAAATGGAGGATCTCCTTGAGCTCGTCAATCACAAGAAGACCATCAAACAGCCACGACCCATCCTCGCGCTGGAATACCATGACATCGGTATCCATACCGTCTTCGGGGATTTCACCCACAATCGCTTCGAGGATGTCGTATTCGGTGGTCATGCCTGAGATTCCGCCATATTCATCGAGGATTATCGCCAGGTGAACGCCGCTATTCTGGATGGCGTCCAGGGCTTTGAGCGCAGCCATATTCCCTGGCAGGTAAACCGGGTCTTTAATGAAATCCCTGATATTAAAAGCAGGATCATCCGGGCGATGGCCCAATAGATCGCGGGCTTTAATATAGCCTATGGTTCGGTCAAGGTCGCCATCGGCAACTGGAATGCGGGAATGGGGTGAGGTCAGTATCTGCTGCCAAATCTCTTCGGTGGGTGCATTGATGTCAATCCAGGTGAGTTCCAGGCGCGGTGTCATCAGGGCTTCCACCCGGCGATCCCCCAACCGTAAGATGCTGGAGAACATTTCCTGTTCAGCATCCTGGATTAAACCGAATTGACGACCTTCCTCGATGTAGCCTTTGATTTCATCCGTTGTAATTGAAGGGTCTTTGTCGGTGTTGATGCGAAAAAGTTTGAGACCCAGGTTGGTTGATGCAGCTAAGAACAGGGTTAGCGGGCGGAATAATTTTGTTAATCGGAAAATGAACGGCGATAAAGCGACAACGATATTTTCAGGTTTACTGACCGCCATTCGTTTGGGGATCAATTCACCCACAACAATAGAAAAGTAGGTGATAACGGCTACGACAAGTATCAGGGATAAAATTCCAGCATAATTAGCCAACCATGGAATTTTGGCGACTTGCTCAGCTAAAGGTATGGATAAGTTTGCACCACCAATACCGCCCGCCAATGTATCAATCAGCGTGATCATAATTTGAACCGTCGAAAGATAATGCTGATCGGGATCTTGTAACATCTCGAGTGCAGCAGACGCGCCTTTCGCTCCCTCATCAGCCCGTTGTTGCAGCCGCATCTTTTTGGACGCAACCATCGCGATTTCGTACATCGCGAAAAACGCGTTGAATCCAAACAGAATAAAAATAATGATGATATTAACGTAGATGGGCATTTTTAATAATTAATCCTGATTGTGAAAGGTGTATTTGATGTCAAAACCGTTGTTGATATTACCGCCCGGCTGATCGATGCAAAAGAGATGCACCTGTAAATATTGATGAATCCTTTGGCGTGAGTCGTCAGCGGATCTCTCAATAAATCAATTGGTCTCCGTGAATCACATTCTTCTCGACCGGCTAATATGTGCCTTTTATCATAACTTTTCTACCGTACCCTCTTAGATTCAACGATTAAGAGCATCGGTAGTTTGTTAAGAATACCACAGGTGAATCAAAGTAAATCCATTTTCTTTTCCTGAAAATTAAATGTATCTCTATTTCACTGATGTCTTCAATTTAAATATGTATCAAATGCATGCACTTTAGTATAAATCGGCGCAACAACCCCTTGGTGGTCTCGTTTACACCTGTTTCCCAGGTAGCGTAAGGATGCACAGCGTAAACAACAGCATTCGTTTTCACCCGGTTTGGGCAAATGATGAGATACTTATCAGACATTCACCGGTCAGGTGATCAGATGCTCGGGAAAAGGGTCAACTTTGTTCATGTATTGCAGCCTGACATGACCCTTATCAGAGATGTCAACCCGGCTGATGGCGCAGTTGTTCATCAGGAACCAGTAGTGTTCAGCCTGGATTTCGAAAAACACGGACAGGATGTGCGCGAAAATTCCGCCATGCATGACGATTCCCACGCGGTGATACGTGCCCCCATGCTCGGTTAGTAAGCGGTCGATGATCTCCCGGGCGCGTACAGGGTACTGCTCGCGAGGTTCTTTTTCCCGGTCGTACCAGCCCGTTTCGGGCAAATCATCGGGGATGATCAATTGAGGGAAATTTGATTGAAAGAAAGACCTTCCCGGCCCGGGTTGACCGAGGTAAACCGGTTCCTCATCGATGAATTCGATGTCAAACAGTCCGCCGGTTTCATGCAGTTCAGGCCAGGCGACCAGTGGCAGGCCGGTTTTTTCAGCGATAGCCAGGCCGGTTTTCACAGCACGCGTCATCAGGCTGCAATGCAAATGGGTCAGACCAAAACCAGACCGGTTCTGGGGGTCATAGCCATTATTTACATAAGGGCGAGCAATGGCTTCTGCCACCAGGCGCGCCTGCTCAATGCCAATGGGAGTCAGATCTGGGTCAGTGACTCTTTGATATAGATGAGCATCGCTGTTCTCGTCCCAGAGGAGATTGTTGGTTGATTGTCCGTGCCGGATAAAGTAAAGCTCTAACACAGTTTATTCCTTTCTTAATTGATGCAGCGCAATGATTTTTTCAATGTCCGGTCTGCCGGACGGATGGCCTGGAGATGGGCCATAATGATCGGGAAATGTCGATCTTTCGCATAGCGCTGCCAGGCAAGCCTGGATGTTGTCCTGCAATGCTTGTGCATCGTAACCACCTTCCAAACCAAACAGGATGCGGCTCTGGCAGTAATCGTCCGCCAGTTCGACCAGGATTTTTGAGATTTGATAAAAGCTATCGGTGTCCAGTGTTGTGCTGGTCAGTGGATCTGAAAAATGGGCGTCGAATCCAGCCGAGATGAAGAGCATTTCTGCTCCAAAGCCCATTAACCAGGGTTTGACAACCTGTTGAAAGACGCCCAAATAAGCCGCCGGATTGGCAAAGGAAGGCATGGGGACGTTAATAATCCGCCCCTGGGCATGCGGCGTTGAATTCAGGTGACCGCTACCCGGGTAGAGATATTCTTCATGCAGGGATAAATAACCCACCCCGGGATGATGTAAAAAAATGGCTTCGATGCCGTTGCCATGATGGGCGTCGAGATCGATGATAGCGACTTTTCCGAGGCCGTGCGCAACTGCATCCGCGGCGGCGATGGCAAGGTTGTTAAGCAGGCAAAAACCCATTGGGCGGTCCGCTTCCGCATGATGCCCGGGCGGGCGCACGATAGCGAAACCCCGGCCGCACCCTTCCGATAGGATGTGCCTGCTAACGGTCTGGGTAGCCCCGGCAGCCATCAAGGCGGCGTGATAACTGGCTTCGGTGACATAAGTGGGCGCAGAATCAATTTCGTGAGAGCCCCTGCGGCTGGCAGCCTGTAAGGTCTGCAAGATTTTCGCGTTGTGAACGCGCAGGACATCGCTCGCCAGGGCTGGCATAAAATTCAACCAGACCATTTCAGGATAAGGGGGGTTCTGAAGCCAGGACTTCACATGCTGCAGGCGTTGGGGTGACTCGGGGTGTCCCGGGAAGGCGTGTTCGGGTGCATCGTAAAAGGTGCAGTAAACAGGAATTTTCTCTGGTTTCATAATATTCGCAATGGTTAGTATACCGCAAGAAATGTGAGGAGAATAATTAATTTTCTAAACTAAGGATTTGCGAAAAGGTTGCGAATAAATTTTTATTCACGCTGTCAGTCGCCTTGTTTTGAAAAATCATCTGATCGGCGAGACGTTTTCAACCCCAGAAATAATTCAAAAATCAACACTCTCCAGGATCAGGTTGACAAGTGCAATTTCAGATTCTATCATCAAGCAAACCCTCTTATCGACGGTTAACAGGCTGGCAAGCGGCGTCAGCCCGGTATTGATTACTGGTAGAAAAGGATCTTTAATTGTGGACAAAACTTTGCGGAAAATAAAAAAAATCATTCACGGAAGAGACGCTATTGACGGCGCCGGCGTACACCTGGTGCGCTTGTTCGGCCGCGATGAAACCCAGGATTTCGACCCCTTCCTGCTGATGGACGCCTTCGATTCCACCAACCCCGAGGATTATATCCGCGGATTCCCCTGGCACCCGCACCGCGGCATTGAGACTGTTACTTACCTGATCAAAGGCGATCTGGAACACGGTGATAGCCTAGGCAACCGGGGCAGCATCCTGGATGGCGACTGCCAGTGGATGACGGCGGGTTCTGGTATCATTCACCAGGAGATGCCCCAGCCAACGAAGCATCTTTTAGGCTGCCAGCTCTGGCTGAATTTACCCGCCAGGGACAAGATGACCGCGCCGGCGTATAACGATATTCTGTCTGCTGATGTGCCACTGGTTGATGAGGACTCAGCCCGTGTTCGCATCATCGCCGGGGTGTACAGGGGGCAGCAGGGCGCGTTTGAGGGCAAATTTGTCAGGCCCCTGTACCTGGATATTGAGGTCCAGGCCGATCAGGTGTGGCTGCTGGATACCGTCTCGAACACGACCCTGTTCGTTTATATTCTGTCGGGTTCAGTCGGATTTGATCCTGTAACCGATCAGCAGATTGATGAAAAGAGCGTGGTTTTATTCGATGAAGGTGAGCGCTTGTGGATGCGTGCAGGCGCTGCAGGCGTGCATTTGTTATTGCTCAACGCGCCCCGGCTGGATGAGCCGATTGCCTGGGGCGGTCCGATTGTGATGAACACATCACAAGAGCTAAACCAGGCGTTCAGTGAATTGCGCGAGAACACGTTTATTAAGTAGCCCGAGAAAAATTATTCTGGATAAGCGAGAAATTCCGATTGCCAGGCTAACACGTGTGGATAAGCAACAACAGCCGCTAAAGATCTCTTTAGCGGCTGTTTGTGTTGATGATGATTGTTGTTTTACACAGCTTTTATTTGTGTCGGAGTTCCCTGGTCGACATCCAGGCTTTCCAATTCTTCTGGTGGTTCTTCGGTCTTTTTCTCGACCATCTTCCAGGCGTGCATCGCCAGAGATAGGGCAATGACGCCGTAAGAGACGAACACCCGGAAATACTCGCCGATCTGGGCATTGTCGAACAGGTTTTTACCCGCTTGCGGGGCGACGATGAACAGGGTATGGAAGAGGATCACACCGATGATGGCCTGTTTATTGGTCGCTTTTTGGACCGAAGCCCCGCCGACCAGCAACGCAGCGATGGCAAATTGTGCAATTTGCAGGTGGGCGCCGTAGGTGGCGAAGGTGCCAATATTCTGCAGGTAGATCAACTGCCCCCAACTTGCCAGAACGGTGGAAATGATCATGGCAATGACACGAGTCTGGTTGACATTGATCCCTGAAGCCATGGCGACGCTCTGGCTCTGTCCTGTTGTGCGCATATTCTGCCCCAAACGCGTATCGAGGATTTTCTGGTTAAACAGGCATAGCACACCAATTAACAGAAAAGGCAGCACCGGCATTTTAACGGTCAGAAGTATTAATTCTATTTCCGGAATATATGTTGCAGCATACAGTGCCGCGCACAGGACGATGGTCAGCACTGGTTTACGGATGGAGTAATCCTCCTCTTTTAAGATCAATTTCTTCCGCACAATATTGATTAGCTGCAAAACCGCAATGACGATCAAGCCGATGGTAACGGCACTCAGCAATTCCAACCGGTCTGCGAACAAAAAGGTTTCAATGACCGGGATATAGGAAAGTCCAAAAAGAACCGCAATCACCGCAAACTGGAAGAAATCGCTACGTTTGAGCGTGTATTTCTTTAGAAAGTGTAGGATAACTTTAACAAACGTTATCGCCAGGATTCCATAGAACACAACGGTGAGGATATCAAGCATGCGAATCGCGTCAAGAGAATACTTTAAGGTTCCTGCAAGATCGATGGTATTCTTTACACCCACGCCGTGAGAGATGATCAGCGTCGGGTTGTCGACCGGGATGACCCCACCGATGAGAACCAGGAATAACAACTGGTAAAGTCCATCGGCAAAAAAGCCCAGGATCAAGCCGGCAATCATTTCAGTGCCTTTCATCCTGTTGAAGAGCTTGCCAACCAGAAAGCCAAAAAATGCGGCAATCGGGGTAGCAATCAATACACACAGCAACATGCCACCGAACCCCCCAACACCCCAATGAACAACCCAAAACAACGCGATTTGAGCAGCAATGGCACCGATGACCATGCCAAAGTTCAACCCTAAGCCGGCGATGACAGGAATAATCAGCGCCAGAACAGTGAAGGTATTTCTGCCAATGCGGGTAATGACACCATCGACGATGAACGTCATCGGGCTGCCGGATAGCAAAATGGCGCCAAGACAGACCAGAGCAAAGGCAATCATGACCTTGTTTTCGAAAAGGTATGAGCCGATATTTTTGCTAATTGTTTTTATCTTCGTCATTGGTTTTCGCCTTTCGCTTTTGAAAGTGCATACAAGATGATGCCGTTTGAAATGATGATTCTGAGGACTTCAGGCAGTACACCAATTTGTATCACGACGTTCACCACCGGTAATGCCGTCACCAGAATACCTTGAAACAGCAGCGTACCAATAATTACATGAGGGATGGCTGCTCTGTGCACAGATGCTCCACCGATCAGAATGGCTGCGACACTGGCAAACCCCATCATTAAAGGCGCGTTATACAGTTGAAGGAAGCCGTAGGTTTGCGCATACATGATGATGCCAACGGCGCCAAACACCGTTGAAATAACCGTTCCTAAGATACGAGTCCGGTCCACACTGATGCCACTCGAGGTTGTAAAGGTTGGATTTTCGCCGCCAGCGCTCATGGCGATACCCGCTTTGCTCTGTAAAAAGAGCCAAATAACGAAGGCGCATAACACAAAAACAAGGATTAATCCCAGCGGGATGGTGACCCCGCCGACATTAAAAGCCAACCACTGCAGCCATGCGGGTTGGGTATTTTGTACCACAGTGGGGTCACTGAGTAAACCTCCAAAGCTTCCCGCCAGGCTGGCTGTGTTGCGCAGACCTTTTCCCTGCAAAGGCCAGCTCAGTTCTCCGTTTTGGAAGGAAAATGAAAGCCAAACGATGTTCATAAAGGCTATCACTGAAAAACCAACATAGGTTGACACGGTCATTTCAGAACCCTTCACCCTGTTGAGCAGCAACCCATATAAATATCCAAGGATTGCTGCAATGACAATGCCAATGGCAAGGGCTAACAGGATGGTGAGCCATGGATTGGCGGCGCCAAATTTTTCAGCCCAGTTGTTAACAAAACTAACCTCCATGGACAAAACTGCCCCTAAAAGGCCTGCGGAGATGCCGATTGAGATGCCAAAATTCATCCCGATACCGCTTTGAACGCCCGGGATCATGGCAAGTACCAGGATACTGTACATTAAAACACGCCGAAGGACATCGCTGAACAAAACTCCCGGATCGAAACCCACAGCCAGTGAGGTTATCAGTAGAAGTATGAAGAAAAGCCCAATGATCAGCCTGGGTAGGCCGATATTGTCAATGATGGTTTTTACTTTTTTCATGTCAAGACCTCCTCTCGCACGCCAGCCATGGCAAGGCCATAGGCAGCATCGGAGTCATCAGGGGCCATAATGGAGAACAGTCCACCTTCAGAGACGATACCGATCCGGTCGCACAGCGAGCGTAATTCCACCAGTTCGGAACTGATCATAATAATGGTGGTACCCTGTTCCCGATTGATTTTCAGAAGATAATCCAAAACGAGTTTCTTTGCGCCAATATCAATGCCGCGGGTGGGTTCTGACACGATCAAAATATTCGGGTTCATCGTCAGCGCACGCGCCAGGCAGACTTTTTGCTGGTTTCCGCCGGAAAGGCTGCCACTTGTTTGTGAGGGACCTGTACAGCGAATATCCAGCAGTTTGATCATATCCTGGGCGTGTTGTTCAGTTCTACCTTTGTCAATTAATTTTATGCCGGCAATTTTTTTCAGGAATTCTTCTTTTATCTGAATTGCTGAAAAAACGATATTGAGCTGAATCGATTCGCCCAGAAGCAATCCGACCCCTCTTCGATCTTCAGACACAAAGGCGATATCGTTGCGCAGGGCTTCGCCCAGCTTGCTGAGATCGAGTTTCTTGCCATGGACAATGAGATCTCCCCTGGTTTCAAACAACCCCATTATGCCATTGATGATGCCAATTTTCCCCTGTCCTGCTAGGCCACCGAAACCAAATATTTCACCTTCGCGAATGCTCACATCAATGCCTTTGACCATTTCTCCAGGCATGTCCACATGAAAATCTCTTAATTCTAGGGCAATTTTCTCATCTGATAATTTACGCTCGTTGATTTGATCTTCGTCTTCTAACCTTTCGGCTGCCCGGCCGATCATCAACTGGGCAATCTCAACCAGGTTGGTGTCTTTAACATTTTTTCGAGCGACAAGCTCTCCATCACGGAGGATCGACATGCTATCCGCAACCATCATGACCTCAGTCAGACGATGGGTGATAAAAATAATGGCGATTCCTTTATTGGCAATGATCCGCATGATTTCAAGCAAGCGTTCCGCCTCGCCTTCAGTGAGCACCGCTGTTGGCTCATCAAATACGAGGAGCTTAATACCCGTTTTATCGATCTCGCGCGCAATTTCAACAAACTGTCGGTAACCAATTGGCATGCCTGATATTTTGGCATATTCATCAATATCCATGCCAATGTCATCAAGCGCACGCCTGGCATCTGCTGCCATTTTCTCCCAGTTCATTTTCTCTAACATATTGCCGAAAACTTTACTAAAGGCGTTTGTCTCACCGATCTCCCTGCCAATTTTTATGTTCTCCGTGACAGTAAATTCGGGAATCAGCATGAATTCTTGATGAACCATGCCAACTCCGTAGGACATCGCTTTATGCGGGTCATCGATGGCCGCTTTTTCGCCATTAATTAGAATTTCTCCCTGGAAACCGTCCGTAGAAAAGATCACCGGCATACCAAAAAGAATGTTCATCAGTGTTGATTTACCTGCCCCATTTTCACCAACGAGGGCGTGTATTTCACCGGGTTTTATCTGTAAGGTGACATTTTTCAGCACGCGGTTACCGTAATATTCTTTGGAAATATTGTTCATTGATAATAGGTATTCACCTTCCAAACTGTGCCTCCTTAATCCTTATCCAGAAAAGCGCCGGCTTTTACAAGCGTAAGCCGGCGCTTTGTTGGGTCGACTATCTTATTCTGATGTGCTTATTTCGAAAAATCATGGAAGGGACACAGCAGCATCAGGAAGTTATCGAGTTTAACTTCTTCATCGTAGGATGAAATCGTTACCTCTCCAACATCACGCGCTGCAGCAGCTTCGTTGATGACTCTTTTGAAAGCTTCAGTATCGTTGGGGTCAACTCTGCCCTCAGCATACTCGATGGCAAAACGAACGCCAGCGTCGATCATCAGCATGTTGATGGGCACACCCCAGGTGGACATGCGGCCTTCCTGACCTTTTTCCTTCAGTTTGGCAGTGATTTGTTCCAGCATGTAGGGGACGTCGCCCTCATGCCCGGCGACATCGATGTTCAATGCAGCGGGGTATCCATGATAGGGGCTCGGGCAGCATTGCTGCGGGTAGATGGCTCCACCCTCCCAAATCATGCGGATCAAGGGTTCTTGCAAACCGCAGTTTGTGGAGAAGAAAGCGGTATCCTTGCCGTAGGTGGCGATTTGTCGTGGGACATCTTCAACGATGAACTGTTGCGCACCGGACATACCGGCATCACCGGTTGGATCGGGTGCAGTGACTTCGACGAGTTCAATGCCGAGTTCCGCACAGGTTTCCTTCATGATCTCCAGGCGGCGGGCAATGGTAGCGTAAGAAAGATGCCGCGGGAATGAGTAGTGGATGAAGGTCGTGGCGCCCATTTCGTAGGCCAGTGTGGGGATTGTGACACCCATGGTGATTTCGTCAACCTGCATGACGATGTTGGCTTTACCGGCAATGACCGCCGGATCTTCGCCGGGCACGCCTGCGATAAAGACCATGTCAGGGCGGGTTTCGCGAACCTTGTCGATGGCAGCAGCAGCACCCGGGACAGCCTGGACGAAGACGATGGCCTTGACATCAGGATCGGAAGCCATTTCAACGGTGCGTGAGATGGTCGTTTCCATTTCAGTGGAGAATTGGTCCGGGTAGGTGGCATGGACGATAAGATCACCGTATTTAGCAATTTGGTTCAGTGCTTCCTGGTATTCCTCTTCGCCCTGGGATACGGTGCCCGTCATGATGCCGATTTTATAGGGTTCTACTGCTGGTTTTTCTGTAACAACACCGCCAGAAAAATCGTGGAAGGGGCACAGCAGCATCAGGAAGTTATCGAGTTTAACTTCTTCATCGTAGGATGAAATCGTTACCTCTCCAACATCACGCGCTGCAGCAGCTTCGTTGATGACTCTTTTGAAAGCTTCAGTATCGTTGGGGTCAACTCTGCCCTCAGCATACTCGATGGCAAAACGAACGCCAGCGTCGATCATCAGCATGTTGATGGGCACACCCCAGGTGGACATGCGGCCTTCCTGACCTTTTTCCTTCAGTTTGGCAGTGATTTGTTCCAGCATGTAGGGGACGTCGCCCTCATGCCCGGCGACATCGATGTTCAATGCAGCGGGGTATCCATGATAGGGGCTCGGGCAGCATTGCTGCGGGTAGATGGCTCCACCCTCCCAAATCATGCGGATCAAGGGTTCTTGCAAACCGCAGTTTGTGGAGAAGAAAGCGGTATCCTTGCCGTAGGTGGCGATTTGTCGTGGGACATCTTCAACGATGAACTGTTGCGCACCGGACATACCGGCATCACCGGTTGGATCGGGTGCAGTGACTTCGACGAGTTCAATGCCGAGTTCCGCACAGGTTTCCTTCATGATCTCCAGGCGGCGGGCAATGGTAGCGTAAGAAAGATGCCGCGGGAATGAGTAGTGGATGAAGGTCGTGGCGCCCATTTCGTAGGCCAGTGTGGGGATTGTGACACCCATGGTGATTTCGTCAACCTGCATGACGATGTTGGCTTTACCGGCAATGACCGCCGGATCTTCGCCGGGCACGCCTGCGATAAAGACCATGTCAGGGCGGGTTTCGCGAACCTTGTCGATGGCAGCAGCAGCACCCGGGACAGCCTGGACGAAGACGATGGCCTTGACATCAGGATCGGAAGCCATTTCAACGGTGCGTGAGATGGTCGTTTCCATTTCAGTGGAGAATTGGTCCGGGTAGGTGGCATGGACGATAAGATCACCGTATTTAGCAATTTGGTTCAGTGCTTCCTGGTATTCCTCTTCGCCCTGGGATACGGTGCCCGTCATGATGCCGATTTTGTACTGTGCATCTTCGGAGACGATTTCTTCGACCACTTCGGGTTTTTCAACAACCGGCTCTTCGAAAGGTGGGGTGGTTGTGCGGCAACCTGATGCAAAAAGCACAAGCGCAATCAGCATCAGCATCACACATTTCGTCAAAATACTTTTTTCTTTCATTAAAATGCTCCTCCTTTTGGATATTTACAAGAGATATGAAATATGGCTCAGGTTTGCATGTTTATCTATGGCCCTCCACTTGACCGGTTGAAAAATCAATGCATTCTTTGCCAGGCAGACTGAACAAATGGCGCAAGCCCAGTTCTGTTTCAATATTATCATAAAGGTGCAAATCTTGTCAAGAAACTTTTTCTACAGACCCCTTGTTTTCTTGTATACTTGTCGTATAGAAAAAGTCCATAAACTGCTATGATTTCCAAGGAGAAGCATGCAAAAAACTTCCCCCGACCAACTGACGAAACGCAACTGGGCTGTCATGTTAGCCCTGGCGCTAACTGGGCAGATCGCCTGGGCAGTGGAAAACTCGTGGTTCAACACCTTTGTGTTCGATACCATCACGCCTGACCCGCGACCGGTCGCGTGGATGGTGGCAGCCAGCGCGGTGACTGCGACATTAACCACGTTGATCATGGGAACCCTCAGCGATCGTACGCGCACCCGCTGGGGAAAACGCCGTCCGTATATTTTGCTCGGGTACATCCTGTGGGGGCTTTCGACGATCCTGTTCCCGACGGTGGCCTATATCAAGATCACCTCACTGGCTGTGGTCATGGTGGTTATTGCCGATTGTGTGATGACCTTTTTTGGCTCAACGGCGAACGATGCTGCTTTTAACGCCTGGACGGTGGATGTGGCCACCAGCGAAACACGCGGCCGTGTGGAAGGGGTGTTAAACCTGAGCGTCTTCCTGGCACAGATCGTGGCTATGGTGGCCGCGGGGATGTTGATCGACGTCTTTGGATACTTTATTTTCTTCTACGCGCTGGGTGGGATTGTGATTTTGGTGGGATTCCTGGGTGGGTTGTTCTTGCAGGAGCCTGATGGTTCCCAGGAAGAACCCGCCTCGCGTCCTCCATTTTGGAAGGAATTAGCCGACCTGTTCTCCATTAACACCCTTAAAGAAAACCGGATGCTGTTTATTTTATTGCTCTTTATTATGATCTCCAGCATCGGGATGCAGGTTTCCTTTCCGTATATGATTGTTTACCTGGAAAATTTTGTGGGCGTGACGAAAACGGAATTCAGCATTATTGGCGGGGCTGTGATGCTCGGATCGGGTGTGCTGGCGATTCCCTTTGGGATTGCGGCAGACCGCTGGCGGAAACGCTTGATGATTGCCATCGGGATCATCATCAGCAGCCTGGGTGGCATTTTGCTCTCAGTGGTGCGCAGCCTGCCGCTGTTAGCCCTGTCTGGCTTGCTGTGGCAGGCATTTTTTGTGGCGGCAGGCATTGCCTCGGTCGCCTGGTTAAAGGACCTGCTGCCAGAAGAAAGCCGGGGCAAGTTCTTAGGGATACGCATGATCTTCTGGGTTGCGATTCCCATGGTGATCGGTCCGGCTATTGGCTCCTGGTTGATCCGCTCGTATGGCATCCCAACCGATTTGGCGGGCCAGGAGGGCTTTATCCCGGTGCCGATTATCTTCCAGGTGGGGTCACTGATCACGCTGCTTTCGCTGATCCCCCTGGCGTTGACCCGCAAGCAGAAAACAGCCCAGGATGAAAGGGATTGAGTCGCAGCTCACAGGCGGATATTGGGGGCGGTGGCAGGCCGTCAATCAGGAGTCGGCGATCTTTCACCAGTGGGCGCAACTGGAAGCGACCGGCTGCATTGATAATTTCTGCATCCCGGCGGAGGGTAAACCTGTTTCGCGTCAGGGCTGGTTTTTCGCCGTTGAGATTGTCAGACAATTTATCCGTAATAACCGGCGGGTGGACCAAGCACAAAAGCAGGTTAATGAGGATCAGGCTGGACCTGGAGAGCCCCCGCAGCCGCAAGCGCAACCTGTTGGGCAGCAAACACAGGAGTATTGATGACATCTGCTGTATCTATTGAGACTTCCAGGCTAATTCTTAGGACCGTCACCATGGCCGATATTGACGACGTAGCGTCAAGCTGGAAATTGGACGAAGGACCAATTCCTCTTCCAGAAGCAGAGCAGAAAATCAACTCAATGCTTTCTCGTCATGCACAAAATGTACCGGGCAAAATAATACACATCTGCCTCGCTATCATCTCTAAAGCTACAAATGAGTTCATTGGTTGGTGTGGCCTGGATCATACAAATAAGAGCGATACCGATCCCGCCTTGTTCTACTTGTTGAAGGAAAATTATTGGGGAAAAGGATTAGCCACTGAGGCGGCAAGCGCCCTGCTAAACTTGGCTTTTACTTAACTAGAATTAGCCAGTATTCATGGAGGTGCGGCACCAGAAAATCTTGCCTCAAAACGTGTCATGGAGAAGCTAGGCATGAAGTACATAGGGCTAGACGAGGAAGGTGGTTACGTCTTCACAATCACTCGAGATGGATATTTGACAAACAATAAAAAATGAACCTTTTTAAAGGCTTTGCTGCCAAAAACCGTGTCCACTTGACCGCCTTTGGCGGAGGTACGGGTGGGCTCTTCGTCAGCTATGCATTCAAACCCCGGGGGTCTGAGGGGTGAGAGTGGATTGGCAATTGAATAATTATATTAGTCAACCTGCAAACAAAGACCCCCGGGGTTTATGTTGAATCTTCAACTACTGTGAATTGTGAATGGTGAGTGGTGAGTGGTGAATAGGGAATTGTTTTTATTCCACTGATCTCCGGTATAGACATCCTGCCCCTATGTTGTTGCTTCGGTCTGGAGACCGGCGCTTCGCCAGCTATGCATTCAAACCCCGGGGGCCTGAGGGGTGAGAGTGGATTGGCAGTTGATTAATTACTTTAGTCAACCTTAAAATAAAGATCCCCGGGGTTTATGTTGAATCTTCGCCAGCTATGCATTCAACCCCCGGGGGTCTGAAGAGTGAGAATGGATTGGCAATTGATTAATTACTTTAGTCAACCTTAAAATAAAGATCCCCGGGGTTTATGTTGAATCTTCGCCAGCTATGCATTCAAACCCCGGGGGTCTGAGGGGTTAGAGTGGATTGGCAATTGATTAATTACTTTTGTCAACCTTAAAATAAAGACCCCCGGGGTTTTTGTTGAAACTTCACCAGCTGTGAATATAAACCCCGGGGGTCTGAGGGGTGAGAGTGGATTGGCAATTTATTATTTACTTAAGTCAATCTTCAAACAAAGACCCCCGGGGCTTATGTTGAATCTTCACCAGCTATGCATTCAACCCCCGGGGGTCTGAGGGGCGAGAGTGGATTGGCAGTTGATTAATTACTTTAGTCAACCTTCAAACAAAGACCCCCGGGGTTGATGTTGAATCTTCGCCAGCTATGCATTCAACCCCGGGGGGTCTGAGGGGTTAGAGTGGATTGGCAATTGATTAATTACTTTTGTCAACCTTTAAACAAAGACCCCCGGGGTTTATGTTGAATCTTCGCCAGCTATGCATTCAACCCCGGGGGGTCTGAGGGGTTAGAG
>ERZ795058.2000-NODE-2000-length-25407-cov-4.814847_pt1 | contig 25407 bp, 21 predicted proteins | sample MGYA00375142_ERZ795058 | MGnify/ENA primary metagenome ERZ795058 (study PRJEB30187, sample SAMN05720210) | activated sludge metagenome | isolation source: anaerobic digester from wastewater treatment plant | place: Japan | collected 2015-04-20 ... | reverse complement strand
TTACCAACAAAACACCATCCAACCGGTCCCGTACATCGGAATCGGCTTGAGTTATCATCTACTATCCTTTTAGGGTATGGAATAATTGATTAAATTTGCATTATCCGATGACGAGAGTCAGACGACAATTTTTAAGCAACGAAAGCGTTGAATTTTCAAATTCGGCGCTTTTTTTTGTTTCAAATCTTGCATTTTATTGTACAAGTATTTCAATAAAAGGGGACGCTGGGGGGACGCGAAAAGAGAATTAAAAAACCAAACTACTGAAATTCAATAGTTTGGTTTTAGTAAACGTGCCCAGGACAAGACTCGAACTTGCACGCCGTTATCCAGCACTAGCCCCTCAAGCTAGCGTGTCTACCAATTTCACCACCTGGGCGGGATTTGGGATTGCAAATATCAATCAATTTTTTCAAATACGCAAAAAAATGTGTAACTTAGTATGATAATTTCAAACAATACAATGTTATGATTGAACGCTACACGGAGGAAATTGCTAAAATGGTTCCCTCTGCTTTCAAATCTAAAGGTCACACCATATATCTGCTTGGTAAACTTACAAATGAGGTTGAGGATGGATTTATCACCAATCTTTTGCTGCCTCTTGTGGAGGCAATAAAAGATGATTTGGTGGAAAGTGTTTTTTTCCTTGGAGACTCTTCTCTTGTAAATGCCCTTGTGGAGTGTTCTACACCGCGGACTCTCGGTTTTGACATCACAACCGACTCTGAAATGGATGAGAAGGAGTTTCTTGATGGCAATTGCGGTTATGCGGCTCTCGTCACTCTCAATTCGAAGCAAGAGACCCCCTTTGTTGAGATGATGTTTGACTCCGGCGTCTCACTAATGTTGCTGGGTCATGTGACGAAAGGCAGCCTTAGAATAGATGATCGTGATTGCGGCTTTATAGGTGATTACGTGAAGTAATTATGCTGAGGAAAGATAAGGAATCCATTTCAGGGATGTTCGACGACATCGCTCCGAAATATGACCTCCTCAACCGCGTTCTCTCTTTAGGAATGGATCGTTTATGGCGCCGTCGTTTGGTCAGGTGTTTGGGCAAAGTGCTAAGGCTTCGCGCAGGTGATCAAGAGGGTAAATATGTCGCGATTCTGGATGTGGCCTGTGGTACGGGAGATTTGACAATTGCGCTTTCCCGCAAGGGTTGGTCTCTTACGGGAGTCGATATTTCAAGGGGTATGGTGGAAATAGCTTGCCGGAAGTGTGTTGAAAAAGGTGTGAAGCCCTCTTTTGAGATTGCCTCGGCAGATTCGCTCCCTTTTGCTGACGGTACATTTTCCGCTGTGACCATCTCTTTCGGCATACGCAATTTTGACCGCAGGTCAGAGTGCATTGATGAGATATTCCGTGTTACCGCCCCCTCGGGAGAATTGATGATACTTGAGTTTGCAGTACCACACTGCCGCATTTGGAAAGCTCTTTATTTGTTTTATTTCAAGCACATTTTGCCTTTGATTGGAGGATGGCTCTCCGGCAACAGGAGTGCTTACCGCTATCTGCCCGAGTCGGTGATGCAGTTCCCCCGTTATGAGGAGTTTTGCACTGAACTCACTGCTGCGGGTTATACCGATGTTTCATACGAGTCCCTTATGTGTGGGGTGGCTCTTTTGTATAAAGCTCATAAACCTTAGATTGAGATTATGACCTGGACTCTTTTCTGGAAAATATGCTCCTTCGCTCTCTATTTCGCCAATATCTCTCTGGTGATATATGTCGTATGGAGACTTGTGATGAAAAAATCCGATCCCGTAAAGACGCTTACATGGATTGTGGTGCTGATTCTGCTACCCTATATTGGCTTAATTCTCTATTTGCTAATGGGTCAAAATTATCGTAAGGATGCAATTTTCAAAAATAAGAGGATAGTGGATGTGGAGGTACGCAAAAAACTAGCTTTGAACCAACTGCAGCACTACAAAGAATTGGATAATCTGCCCGCTTCGGTCTTTCCATATAAGAAACTTATCCGTCAGAATCTGCTGGGCAATTATAGCATACTTACAGTCATCGACAAGATTGATTTCTATTTCACCGGCAAGGAGGCGCTAGATGCGATGATTGCCGATATGGAGTCGGCTAGCCAACATATACATTTACAGTCATTCATATTTATGGATGATAATATAGGGACTCGTATTCGTGATCTGTTGGTCAAAAAGGCCGCTGAAGGAGTAGAGGTACGCGTTATCTACGATAGTGTCGGCTCTATAAAGACCAAAAGACGCTTTTTCAAAGAGATGCATCAAGAGGGAATAGAAGTACTCGAATTTTCGCCGGTGCGTATCTTTAGACCCACTTATAAAATTAATTATCGCAATCACCGTAAGATATTGGTTATTGACGGCCGCGTAGGATATATCGGAGGCATTAACATAGCGGATCGCTATTACGACGGCGGTATCTATGAAGAGTGGAGGGATACCCAGATCAGGGTGGAAGGGGAGGCGGTCTTCCCAATGCAGTCCAGCTTTCTGCTCGACAGATATTTTACTATCAACCGTCATCTGACGCGTCGCAGGAAGTATTATGCCGATATAGACATTGAAAATATTTATCGCCACAAAGCGGCAACTGACATTTACTCACAGTTTCTTACTTCCGGGCCGGACAGCGACTGGTCAAGCATCAAAGGGAGCTACTTTTCCATGATTACAGGCGCCAGCCGCCGCATCTGCATCAATACTCCCTACTTTACCCCTTCGGAATCGCTTATTAAAGCCATCCGTACCGCATCTCTGGGTGGCGTGGAGGTCAATTTGATGATGCCTGCAAGATCAGATTCCACACTGATTCACTATTGTTCCATGTCTTACATCAAAGAGTTGCTAAGGGCGGGAGTCAATGTCTATCTCTTCAAATGTGGCTTTATCCACTCCAAGAGCATAACTGTGGATGGGCAAATATGTATGGTAGGTTCGGCAAACATGGATAACCGCAGCATGCTATACGACTTTGAGGTGATGTCCGTAATCTACAATCCTCAGTGCGCAGCTATCCTGGAGGAGCAGTTTGACAAGGATATTTCAAAATGTGAAAAAATTTCGTTGCCTAAATGGGAGAAGCGCGGATATAAGGAAAAACTCTTTGAAGGACTTTCCCGTCTGGTAAGCCCGATGTTGTAATATTGTCAATATTTTCTTCAAACTATCAGATAATTTTTTACTTTTGCGCGCCCTTTTAAATCTTGGGCTCAAAATATGGACAGTATAAGGAACATTGCGATTATAGCGCATGTAGACCATGGTAAGACTACTTTGGTCGACAGAATGATTTATCAGGCACGTCTCTCCAGGGATATGGAAAAGATGGGCGAATTGATACTCGACAGCAACGATCTGGAGAGGGAGCGAGGTATAACTATCCTTGCCAAGAATGTCTCCGTCCCCTACAAAGGCATAAAAATCAATATAATAGATACGCCCGGTCACGCTGACTTCGGAGGTGAGGTAGAGAGGGTTCTCAACATGGCAGACGGCGTGCTGTTACTCGTGGATGCCTTCGAAGGAACCATGCCCCAGACCCGTTTTGTCCTCCAGAAAGCCATAGAGATGGGAAAGAAACCGATTGTGGTCATCAACAAGGTTGATAAGCAGAACTGTCGTCCAGAGGAGGTCAATGAAGAGGTATTTGACCTGATGTTTTCACTCAGTGCCAGCGAAGATCAACTCGATTTCAAGACAGTTTATGGAAGTGCCAAACAGGGCTGGATGTCATTGGACTGGCGTAAGCCTACAAATGACATTTCATTATTACTCGATACCATAATAGCTGAGATTCCTGCACCACAGGTGAAAGAAGGTACCCCGCAAATGCTGTTCTCATCGCTCGAATATTCGCCCTACGTGGGCCGAATTGCCGTGGGCCGCATAGCCCGTGGTGAGTTACACTCCGGTATGCACGTAACTCTCTGCAAGAGATATGGGATAAAAGAGAAGCAAAAGATCAAGGAGCTTATGGTATTTGAGGGACTGGAGAAGAAAAAAGTGGAAAGAGTGAGTTGCGGAGATATCTGCGCCGTGGTGGGCATAGAGGGATTTGAGATTGGGGATACCATTGCCGACTTCGATAATCCTGAGGCTTTACCCCCAATTACTATCGATGAGCCCACCATGAGTATGCTCTTTACCATCAATGACTCACCCTTTTTCGGCAGAGAGGGAAAATTCGTTACCTCACGTCACCTAAAGGAGCGTCTTGAACACGAACTGGAAAAAAATCTCGCCCTTAGAGTCAAGCCTGGCATTGCCGCAGACTCCTTCGTAGTGTATGGAAGAGGAGTACTGCATCTCTCCATTCTAATTGAGACTATGCGCCGCGAAGGGTTTGAACTGCAAGTCGGCCAGCCCAGAGTGCTGGATAAGACTATCAACGGACAGCGTTGCGAGCCGATAGAATACCTAACCATTGAGGTGCCGGAAGAGTATGTGGGCAGAGCGATAGAGTTTTCCACCCGAAGAAAAGCGGCTCTGATACGCATGGAAGGGCGCGGTGACAGGACCCATCTGGAGTTTGAAATCCCCTCCAGAGGCCTTATGGGACTTAGGAGCAATCTGCTGACCGCTACTCAGGGAGAGGCTGTGGTATCCCACAGATTTAAAGGATACGAACCCTACAAGGGCGACATTGAAAAACGAACCAACGGTTCTCTGGTTGCTCTCGAAACCGGACTTTCGGTGGCATACGCTATGGACAAACTCAAAGAGAGGGGAAGTTTTTTCATATTCCCCGGAGAAGAAATCTATGGCGGACAGGTTGTGGGAGCACATTCGCGCGAAAATGATCTCGTAATCAATATATGTAAAACCAAAAAGCTCACTAACATCCGTGCTGCGGGGGCCGATGAGAAGATAATACTGCCGCCTCCGATTCAGTTTAGCCTGGAAGAGGCCCTGGAATATATACAGGAGGATGAGATGGTTGAGGTTACTCCGAAATCGATGCGTATCAGAAAGATTCTCCTGGATGAAACAGCAAGAAAAAGAGCGAAGCAGTAGGGGTTATTAAAAAAATTGTTATATTTGCAGCCCAATTTTGCGACATGGAGAAGGTAATTGACAGTATCAAGGTCCCTTTGAGGGGGTTGTCCAATGGTAGTCACACCTTTGAGTATCAAGCGGATGGAGAGTTCTTTCAGACCTTTGGAAGTGAGATTATCAAGGATGCGGTCTGTGCAATTTCGATAGTTGTGACCAAGAGTCGCGACTTTATAAAACTCGAATGTACCATTACCGGTACCGTGACTGTCGAGTGTGACAGATGCCTTGATGATCTGCAAATTCCGATTGAAGTGGTAAGGGGACTTTTGGTAAAGTATGGCTCTGAAGAGGATGCGGACCTTGAAAGTGGGGACGACGATGTGATGATGGTTGAGGAGATGGCGGCAGCGTTAGACCTAAGTCAATTTGTGTACGACTATGTTTGCCTTGCACTACCGTTACAAATGGTTCATCCCGAAGGGGAATGTAACCCTCTGATGACGGCTTACCTGGCAAAAGAAGCAGGAGGAGAGGCTACGGTAGAATATAATATGCCTTTTAGCGGTTTGAAAGATTTATTGGATAATAAAAACAATTAAAATAATTAAAAATGGCACATCCCAAACATAAGGTCTCTAAACAGCGTAGAGATAAGAGAAGAACGCATGACAAGGCCATTGTTCCCACTCTGGCTACATGCTCCAATTGTGGTGCAACCGTAATGTATCACCACGTATGTCCTGAGTGCGGTTATTACCGTGGTCGCCAACTTATTGAAAAAAGCGTCGATTAATTGAGGCGTAAGAGCCATAGAATCGGTCTGCCCCTGTAGTTCAACGGATAGAACGAAAGTTTCCTAAACTTTAGATAGCAGTTCGATTCTGCTCGGGGGTACTAGGAGTAGTTTGTAGTGTGTAGTGTATAGTAAAGAGTAAGGGCTACTACTTGAATATCAGAAAATTACAAGAGGGTTGAGCTAAGTTCACTCTCTTTTTTTGTCTTTTAGATCTATCCACCTTATTCAAAATATCAGACGGTTACAAAAAAACGGGACTAAAACCCGTTTTTTTGTGTTCCCGTAGGATTTTAGTAATATGTATATTATGATAAATAAAAATAATGGATACTGTTTATATTTATTATTGTAAAAGGTTATTAAATTGCTAACTTTACAATTAAAAAATATAACAGAATGAGTAAATTGGATAATATAGAAATAATGGAATTCCAGCAAGTCCAAGGCATAATCTCTTTACATCGCTCGAAAGCATTACAAGCTGTGAATAAAGAAAACTTGCTAACTGCTTGGGAAGTGGGAGCTTTTGTTTCATCTCGATTAAATAAATCTGCATGGGGTAGTAAAACGGTCAAACAGTTATCGGAATATTTAAGAAAGCAAGACCCAACCTTGCGTGGATATAGTAGTAGAAACATCTATAATATGGTTGCCTTTTATGAAGCCTATTCATCTGCTCGTTTTATTGATTACCAAAATAATTTAAAATTGAATGAACTTGTACAACCCGAAACCTTTAAGAGTATGAAAAAGGAAACAGTGCAAGCTTCAAAAGACAGAATTGTGCAGACACTGTCTGCACAATTTCCTAACTTCTTAGAACTAACCACTTTGTCCAATCATTTTCAAATTTTAAATGCTTGTAAAACATTGGAGGAACGTATTTTCTATGTACTCTATTCATATAAGGAGAGTTTAAATGCAAGGGAATTGCAGCGATGCCTTAAAAACAACACTTTTGCTTCTCTAATGGGAGATAAACATAACTTGTCTAAAGGATTAAAGAGTATTTATCCGAAAATAACACCAATGCTTAAAGATACGATATTTGTCGATTTTTTAGGATTACCACAAAAACACTCAGAAAAAGGTTTACAAAACAGAATCTTGGAAAATATGAGGGAGTTTGTTCTCGAACTTGGCAAAGATTTTCTTTTTTACGACAAGGAATATCCGATACAGGTTGGTAGCTCTACATTTAAAATTGATTTATTGTTTTTTCACAGGGGCTTACAATGTTTAGTTGCCATTGAATTAAAAACGGGTAAATTTAAACCCGAATATATGGGGCAACTGGAATTTTATCTTGAGGCCTTAGACCGTGATGTGCGTCGCAGTAATGAAAACCCAAGTATCGGAATTCTGCTTTGTCAAGAGGCGGATCGCAGTGTTGTGGAATACGCGATGAGCCGGAGTTTAAGCCCAACTATGGTTGCTGAATATGAACGACAACTTATACCAAAGGAAGTATTGCAACGTTCTTTAGAAGAATTTACTCAATTCTTGAACCCCAAAATGAAGAGGACTAAAATTTAAAGCCCTAACTCAGAACTCAGAACTATACTTGAGGCGTTCTGCATTTTCAGCAATCTGCAACTGATCTATCACATCCTGAATGGCTCCGTCCATAAAGACGGGAAGATTGTGCATTGTGTAGTTGATGCGGTGGTCAGTCACGCGTGACTGGGGATAGTTGTAGGTGCGGATTTTGGCCGAACGGTCTCCGGTAGAGACCATGGTCTTGCGCTTAGCAGAGATCTCGTTGAGATATTTCTCATATTCCATATTGTAAAGGCGTGTGCGGAGTTCGGCCAGAGCTTTGTCAAAGTTTTTAAGCTGAGACTTTTCGTCCTGGCATTGCACCACTATACCGGAAGGAATATGTGTCAGTCTGATGGCAGAATAGGTGGTATTTACCGATTGTCCGCCGGGGCCCGAAGAGCAGAACGTATCTTTACGTATGTCATTCATGTTGAGTTCTATGTCAAACTCGTCAGCCTCAGGCAGTACGGCAACTGAAGCTGCGGATGTGTGTACACGGCCCTGTGTTTCGGTTTGTGGTACACGCTGTACGCGATGCACACCGCTCTCATACTTGAGAGTGCCGTATACATTCTCACCTGAAACTTTACATATTAACTCCTTAAAGCCTCCTGAAGTACCTTCCGATTGGCTGGTAACCTCAAGTTTCCAATTTTTGCGTTCGCAATATTTGGCATACATTCGAAATAGGTCTCCGGCAAAAATTGCAGCTTCGTCTCCTCCCGTACCTCCGCGTATCTCCATTATGGCATTCTTGCTATCCTGAGGATCAGCGGGGATTAGAAGAATCCTGATCTGCTCCTCCATTTCGGGTAATTTCTCTTCAATCATGACAATCTCTTCCTTGGCCATCTCACGCAAATCCTCATCTTTCTCATTTTGGAGGATCTCTTTCGCCCCGTTGTAGTCCGACAACATCTTCCGGTACTTATCGCCGACAGCAATAATGGGTTCAAGTTCTTTGTACTCCTTATTGAGCTGTACATAGCGCTTCATATCAGAAATGACTTCGGGGTCGGCTATCTGAGCTGAAATGGAATGGAACTTCTCTGCAAGCCCCTCTATTTTGGATAAAAGATTGTTGTCTGCCATAATTGATTGTAAAAATTTCGCCGCAAAGATATAAAAAAACCGATTATTCGTCCTTTTTGTCCTTATCCTTATCTTTTGCCTTATCCTTTTTCTCTTTCTCCTTCTGCTGTCTCTCCTTTACCTTAGCCACCTCTTCGGGTGAGAGCCATTTTGCCATCCAGGCATCTGTTTCGTAGAGCATGTGCATCACATTTTCATAAGCGGAATATCCATGGCTCTCGTATGGGAGTTGGAGGTATCTGGCTGTTCCGCCATGGCCTGCAACTGCATGATAAAGACGCTCGGATTGTATGGGGAATGTGCCGCTATTATCATCCATCTGGCCGTGGATAATCAGGATGGGAGTTTTGAGTTTATCGGCATAATTGAAGGGAGACATTTTATCATAAACTTCCTTTGCTTTCCAGTAGTTTCTTTTTTCACTCTGGAAGCCAAACGGGGTAAGAGACCTGTTGTAGGCACCGCTACGCGCAATGCCGGCTTTGAACAGGTCGGTGTGAGCCAAGAGGTTGGCAGTCATAAATCCACCATAGGAGTGACCACCGATCGCAACCCTATCCCTGTCACCAACTCCGATGGAGTCAACGAAATTGATGGCCGCCTCTGCATTCATTATAAGCTGGCTAAGGAAAACATCATTGGGTTCTTTCTCCTTATTTTCGGAGATTATATACATCGAAATGCCATCCATCACAGCATACCCTTGCGTAACCCACAGTACTGCAGAGCCATAGCCGGGCCTGAGGAAATTGTATCTTGCAGGGCGGCTCTTTTGCGCTTCGGCAGCGCATTTATATTCGTAGGGGTAGCCCCACATCAGTACGGGCAGTTTCCCATCTCTCTCCTGGTCATAACCAGCCGGTAGCCAGAGGTTGGCACTTAGTGTCACGCCGTCAGCACGTTTATAGGTCACGAAGTTTCTCGTTACCCCACTTAGCATAGGCACAGGATTTTCAAAGAAGGTAAACTGTCTGTGACTATTCTTTTTATTTCTTGTATCCACGGCATAGTAGTTTGGAACTTCGCTGATGGACTGCCGTTCGGAGATGAATTTAAGACGGTCGAAATCCGTTATGGCGATTACGCGCTCCTGATATGGAGCAGCTCCGTTCCAAAGATTCTCAATTTTACCATTTTTGATGGTTATCCTATCTATGAAAGAGAAGTTGTCACCTTCCGCATCAGGACGTCTGGTATCGTTGAGGAAGAGATGTGAGTTCTTGCTATCGGTATAGAGCACTTTTTTGCCATATTGGTTGTTGACAGTCCAAAAGCGCCCGTAAACGGGGAAATTGCCAAGGGTGTCAACATCCGTGCTTTCCGTAAAGAGTATCTGTTTCGGCGCTATAGTGTCGCAAGGAGTGAATGCTACCGTCCTGCGAAATTTTTGTTTCTGTGAACTCTCGGTATAGACTGCAAGTTGGGGATTTCCCCAGGTAATGCGTCCTATTTTATATTCCGGAGCCACTACAAGTTGCTTATCATCGAAGTTGAAGGGTTCCGGACATTGGTATACTTTGTCGGTAAACTTCTTTTCGGGCTCATCTTCCTTATTGTCTGCATCCGGATTGGGTGCCATGAAGGGTGAAGGGCCTGAGCTACCTTCCGTCCATACCAGAGTAGCCGGCATATCTGCTCTCCATTCGAAGTTGAGTTTGCGCGGGGGTTCGGGTATGCCGGTCGCTGAAGTGTCTTTCGGGGCCTTATCGCGTAGTTCTTTTTCAGCTTTTTCCTTATTTGTGTCACTGAGTATCACCACAGTCTCCCCGGAGATTGTACGGATTTCTCGAATGCTCGGGAATGAATTGTGTCCCTCCATATAAGAGTAGGGGTGTTGTTCGGTGGTGACCATCATATAGCGGGAGTCAGGAGAGATATCGTACTCTCTAACTACTCCTGCGGGCCCCGCGGTAGAGGTATTGCCGTTATCATATATGGCAAATACCACCGTGCAGTAATAGTCGTAGAGCACCTTGTCGAAAGGTGAGGAGAGTAGGTCCTGAAATGTCCTTACAGACTTTCTATCCCCAATATTTTCCTGTACTACGGGACCATTGGGAAGGGTTGGCGTCGGTACGGGACCGATGTTTTCAGGTACGCTTTTGTATATTATTCTCTCATCATCCAGAAATTCGTATGTATTTCCGTTGGAAAGGGTGGAATTGACTTTGTATTTATTGATTTTAACTGCTTTCGGAGTGGGGTCGGAAACATTTACACGCCAAAGTGCCATCTCCTCGGGAGTTTCGTTAAGGAAACAAAAGTATTTTCCGGAGGGGGACCATTTGATCTCGCGGATCTTCGCATCCGCAGGCATTTCCTCTATTTGAGTCAAGCCTCCTGTGGCAACATCCAATATAGTGACACTATTGAAGAATGACTCACGAGTTTGTGTGAAATTACGGGGATTGATACGCATGCCTCCGATACGTAGCTCTTCTGCAGCGAGAGTTGCAAGTGGTACCAGCGCAGACTCTCTCTCCGCTATCACACCGCGCTTATAGTCCGGGCTGAGTGTAACATTGGGAAAGGGTTTGGACATGATGATTTCTGCGATCTCCCTGGGAGGCATTTGATATGTTATGTCCTGGGCGCTTGCCGTCAGTGCGATAATTACCGCGACTGTCGTGAGAATGAGATGTTTGAAGTGGTTCATCGTAACTTTGGGGATTATAGTTGTCTTAAAAGGCAAAAATAATAAAAAATAGAAACATTTTTTGCATTTGATTGAAATAGTGACTACTTTTGCAAGCCCTTGGAAAAAGGGTTCTATAAATAAAGTCTAACTACTTGTTACAAAACTAATTATTAACTAATGAACGAAGAATTGAACAATGTTGCAGTAGAGGAGCAGACTCCGATAGAAACACCGGAACTGGAAGAAACTCCCATTGAGGCTGCAGAAGAGGCTCCAAAGGCCGCAAAGAAAAGCAATGCATCGGTTGACAACAGTACATTTGACTGGGATGCATTCGAAAGTGAAAATGTCTATGATGTCGATAGGGCAGACATAGAGGAAAGTTACAGCCAGACCCTTTCACGCGTAAATGAAAACGAAGTTGTGGAAGGAATAGTGGTTGCCAAAGACAAACGAGAAGTTGTTGTGAACATCGGCTACAAGAGCGAAGGTGTAATCAACATTGCCGAGTTTCGTTACAATCCCAACCTTAAAGTAGGCGACAAGGTTGAGGTATATGTGGAGAACGCGGAAGACAAGAAGGGACAGCTCATCCTTTCCCACAAGAGGGCACGCTCTCTCCGTTCATGGGATAGGATCAACGAAGCATACGACAAGGAAGAAGTAATTGAAGGCTTCGTTAAATGTCGCACCAAGGGTGGTATGATCGTGGACGTATTCGGTATAGAGGCCTTCCTCCCCGGTTCACAGATCGACATCAAGCCCATCAGGGATTACGATGCATACGTCAACAAAACCATGACCCTGAAGATCGTCAAGATCAATCATGAGTTCCGTAATGTCGTTGTATCGCATAAGGCTCTTGTAGAGGCAGAACTCGAGGCTCAGAGGGCAGAAATGATGAAGAAACTCGAAAAGGGCAACATCGTTGAAGGTACGGTTAAGAACATCACTTCATACGGCGTATTCGTTGACCTTGGAGGTATAGACGGTCTCATCCATATCACTGACCTTTCATGGGGCAGAATCAACCATCCTGAAGAGGTAGTGGAGCTTGACCAGAAGATCAATGTCTTCATTCTCGACTTCGATGAGCAGAGAAAGAGGATTGCACTTGGTCTAAAGCAACTTCATCCACATCCATGGGATGCTCTTGATGAGAATCTTCAGGTGGGCGACAAAGTGGTAGGTCGCGTGGTGGTTATTGCCGACTACGGCGCATTCGTAGAGATTCAGCCCGGTGTAGAAGGTCTTATTCACGTATCGGAGATGTCGTGGTCACTCCACCTCCGCAGCGCACAGGACTTCCTGAAGGTTGGCGAAGAGGTAGAGGCTTGCATTTTGACACTTGATCGCGAAGAGCGCAAGATGTCACTCGGTATCAAGCAGCTTAAACCCGATCCATGGGCCACTATCTCAGAGAAATATCCCATTAACTCCAAACATACGGCTACAGTTCGCAATTTTACCAACTTCGGTATATTTGTAGAGCTTGAGGAAGGTGTTGACGGTCTGGTTCACATTAGTGATCTCTCCTGGACCAAAAAGATCAAACACCCTTCAGAGTTCACTTCCATTGGTGATTCCTTAGAGGTCGTGGTTCTCGAAATGGATCAGGACAATCGTCGTCTCAGCCTTGGCCACAAGCAGATCGAGGAGAATCCCTGGGATGAGTACGAGTCACTCTTTACAGTAGGTTCAGTTCATGAGGGTACTGTCAAGGCATTTGTTGACAGGGGCGCTACCATCATTCTCGAACATGGAATCGAAGGTTATGCTTCAGCCAGAAATCTCGTAAAAGAGGACGGTACTACCGCCAAAGTTGATGAAGTTCTTCAGTTCAAAGTAGTGGAGTTCAACAAGAACAGCAGGAAGATCGGTCTGTCACACTCCAAACTATTTGAAGAGGCAAAGAAAGAAGAGAGCCGCGAGAAAAGAAAAGAGAGCGACTCAGAGGCCACCTCAACTCAGAAAGCAGTAAAGAAGCTCAAAGCAAATCTCGAGAAGACCACTTTGGGTGACATTTCGGAGCTTGCTGCCCTCAAGAGTGAGATGGAAAACAGAGAGAACGAATAATCCTGAATGGATTTCTCTCTAACCACAATGGGGACGGCATCAGCCCGACCCGTTGCCAATAAATATCCAAGCGCCCATGTAGTAAAAATACACGGGCGTTTGTTTTTGATAGATTGCGGTGAGGGTACACAGCTCCAGCTCTCCCGCTACGGTTTCTCCCATGTGAAAATCGACAGGATTTTTATCTCCCATCTCCATGGAGACCATCTGTTCGGTATTTTCGGACTTCTCTCCACTATGGCTCTTATGGGTAGAACCGCACCTTTATACATTTATGCACCTGAAGGTTTTGAGAAGGTACTTGTCTTTTTTATGGAGCATTTCGGAGAGGGTGTCATATTCGATGTAATACATGTTCCGCTAATTTCCGCTGCACCTCAACTCATTTTCGAGAGCAGATCCGTTGAGGTAAGTGCATTCGGCCTGAATCACAGGATTGATGCATTCGGATTTCTTTTCAAGGAAAAAGAACCTGCAAGAAATATTCATAAATGGAAAATAGAGGTCGACAACCTCACATTGGCTGAGATAGGGACTCTGAAAAGAGGTGAAGATGTTGTAAGATCGGATGGGCAACTACTGAAAGTTGAGGATTATACCTATATCCCTTACAAGGGTCGATCTATGGCATACTGTAGTGACACCGCCCCCTTTCCGGAGTTGGCTTCTTACATACGTGGCGTGGATCTGCTCTATCACGAGGCCACGTTTGCTGAGGATCTTCATGAAATGGCCCGTTGGACATTTCATTCCACAGGAACTCAGGCCGCTTCCGTGGCACGAGAGGCGGAAGTCGGGAAGTTGGTCATAGGTCATTTTTCATCCAGATACAGAGATCTGAATGTTATCCTCAAAGAGGCACAGGCTATTTTCCCCGAGACGGAACTTGCAAAGGAGGGTATGAAATTTGATATACCATTGGTCAGATATTCCCCTGAATAGAGAATGAAAAGAACCCTTATCATAATATTTTTACTCCTGCCGGTTATCATCTCAGCAGGACACCTCTCAGCTCAGTCCAATAGTGCCAGGCTTAAAGAGGTAATAGAGATTATCAGCTCCAGATACATTGATACTGTCAATATCCCTAATTTAGTGGACAATGCCATCGCAAAAACAGTACTGGAACTCGATCCTCACTCCACTTTCATACCGGCAGATCAGGTGGAGGCCGCCAATGAATCACTCAGTAGCTCATTTGAGGGAATTGGCATAGAATACCTGATGATGGACGATACTCTTACGGTGCAGTCCGTGATAACCGAAGGCCCCTCATTTTCAGCAGGCATCTTACCCGGAGATAAGTTTATAAGGGCAGACGGTCGTACCATAGCCGGAGCCTCACTACCGACAACTGCCATTCAAAAGCTCCTCAGAGGTAAAAAAGGGACGAAGGTAAAAATAGATTTACTTCGAAAAGGGATCAATGACACACTTTCGTATGTGATTACCCGAGACAAAATTCCCGTCACAAGTGTGGATGCCGCCTATATGCCCGAACCCGGTATTGTCTATGTAAAGTTGGGACGTTTTGCAATGGAGTCTCCTCTGGAAGTAATCAAATCCATATATGATCTCTCCAGCGAATATCCTGACGGCGTAATTCTCGACCTGAGGGGAAACTTCGGAGGCTACCTCCATTCTGCCGGATTGGTGGCAAACATATTTCTCTCGGAGGGGCAGCTGATATTTTATACGGAAGGACTCAACAGCCCCAGAATCGACTTTACTGCCAGGAAGCAGGGACTCTATCCGTACGGTCCACTTGTGGTGCTGGTAGATGAGAATTCCGCCTCCTCCAGCGAAATTGTTGCAGGAGCAATCCAAGATTGGGATAGAGGAGTAGTAATCGGTCGCAGGACCTTTGGAAAAGGACTTGTCCAGCGTACTTTTACCCTTTCCGATGGCTCTCAGATCAATCTTACAATCGCCCGCTACCACACTCCTTCCGGTAGAGTAATTCAGGCCCCTTATGAAGCCGGGAAGCGCGAAGAATACTACCGCCACCAATATACCGATCGATACGCCAGCGGAGAGATATTCAGCAGGGATAGCATAAGAGTGAATGATTCGCTCGAGTTTACCACTCTAAAATTGGAAAGGAAAATCTATGGAGGGGGCGGCATAATCCCCGATCTTTTTGTCCCGAGAGATACTACGGGAATTACTCCTTACTACACCTCTCTTGTGTTGAGAGGAATTATCAATGATTTCGTCAATCGCTATGTTGATGCCCACAGGGCCGCTTTTGATCCTGCACTCTCCTTTGAAAAGTTTTATGCAAACTATGACTTGGAAGAAGAGTTGCTGGCAGGATTGATAGAACATGCCCGTACATTGGGACTCTCCCCCGATTATGAGCAGATTTCTTCATCGCTCGAATTAATCCATACTCAGCTCAAGGCGTTGCTTGCCAGATCTCTTTATGGCAATACTGCTTATTATCGTGTCATCAACAAGGAGCATGACCTGGAGTTTGCATCGGCGATGGAAGTTATTAAAAAGAAGACCTCTCCCTGGCGGTAAATGCCTTTTGGTATGCTTTGGCATTCCTCAGATGCTGTTTGTAATCCTTTGCAAATGAATGTTGGCCGTCAAAGGTATCTTTGGCGCAAAAGTAGATATAATCGTGATCCTCATAGTTGAGTACGGCATCGAGTGCACTAATGGGCGGTATGGTGATGGGGCCGGGGGGAAGTCCTATATATTTATAGGTATTGTAGGGTGAGTCCACGGTCAGATGGGTTCTGAGGACTCTTCTGATGGAACGGTCGCCTATTGCGAAAAGTACCGTAGGGTCGGCTTGCAGCCTCATTCCCTTTTTTAGTCTGTTCATGTAGACTCCGGCAATGGTAGCCATCTCAGGTTCGTATTTTGTCTCTTCTATGACAATGGAGGCGAGTGTGCTAACCTGTTCTTTTGTCAGACCAATGGAATCGGCTTTTGCGCAACGTTCCTCGTTCCAGAATTTGTCATACTCCTTTTTCATCTTCTCCAGAAATTCCACCGGTGTCACTGTCCACCACATTTCGTAAGTATTGGGAATGATCATTCCCGGATAAGAGGCTTCCGTGAAGCCAAATGAGTGCATCAGCACGGTATCGCATAATACCTGCATGAAGAGCGCCGAATCCGCCTCAAGTTTTGAGGAGAGTATCTGAGCCAATTTCTCTTTCGAACGGATATACCCGCTAATGGTCACATCAGTCGGTGTCTGCCAGCCGTGTGCGATACTCCTTACGATAGCCTTGTTGTTCATCCCCTTTTTGAATTTGTATAGTCCGGGCTTAAAAGAGTCCTCAAGTCCCATTGCCTTCGCAACAAAATGAAATGTTGCTTTGTTGGCGAGCATTCCCGATGTATCGATGGCTCTGCTTAATTGCCCGTAGTCCATATTGCGATAAACCTTTATAAAACCCTCTTCAGCGATATTGTTTTTATGGAAAATAAAGTAGTAACCAAAAACCAGGAGGGCTCCGGCAGCAGCCATTGAGATCAATACGATCAGGATTATTTTCTTATAAAGTTTCATAGGGTTCTTTTTCTTAAATTGATGATACTACCGGGGAGAGGTTCTGTCCCGGGAGCAAGGTTATTGTATTTTCGCAGATATTTCATACGTACTCCGTATCGTTGAGAGATGCTCCAAAGTGTTTCATCCTCTTCTACTACGTGACGATCCAGATGTCTTGCGCTCTCCTTTCTTTTCTTTTCAAGGTAAATGACCATTCCCGGAGTGATTTTATCCTTTCTGTCCAGGTCGTTAAAATGATAAAGTTCAAATCTGAAGAGGTCATATTCCTTTGCCAGGGATTTGAATGTGTCATACTCCGTAGCTATGATGTAAGCAACTTTATTGCGACTGTAAACTTCCCGGTAAAGGGAGACGCGATAGAGAGGGGAGCCTTTTGTAGGATGTATTCTGACTGAAACTTCGGCTTCACTCGGGGAGGGAGGAATTAGCGATACGGTATCGTATCGGTATAGCTGATGCTCTTCTATGATGGATATCAATAATTCTGCATAATTGGGTGCAGTGGCATAGCCCGCCTTTTTCAGTCCGTAGCTCCACCCCTTGTAATCGTCAGGTTCCAGGTCGAATAGAAATGCATACCGGTCCCAATATCTTAGAAAGTCGGAGTGGTCACGAAAAGATTCCTCGGCATGGTTGTATTTTCTGAAACACTCGTTTGGGGCGTCGTCACTATGTTTAATAGTCTCCCCCTTCCAGCCGTGGCACTTGATTCCAAAATGGTTGTTCGCCTCTTTTGCCAGATAGGAATTGCCGTTGCCCGACTCCAAACAGGCTTGGGCCAGAGTGATGCTGGCCGGAATGCCGGAAATGGCCATTTCTTTAATTGCAAGCTCACTGTAACGTGCGATATATTCGCTGCGGCTCATTCGGGGGGATTGCCCCGCGAGCAGCTGCGAAAGAGCGATGACCAATATGCATATTACGCGTTTCATCTCGGTTCAACCCAACAAAGGTAGTACATTTGGCCAAAACTAAAAAATGTCATAAATTCGCAGAATAAAGTAGAAAATCGGGTATGACAGAACGACAATTGAATATAAAGTATCTGGAATATTCATCCGCTGTAAAGATGTCCTCTGAAGATAGAGAACTCCTGGAAAGTGCTATCAGTGCAGCGGAGGGAGCCTATGCAAAGTATTCCTCATTTAGGGTGGGAGCGGCTGTGCGGATGAGCAACGGAGTAGTCGTAATAGGTTCAAATCAGGAAAATGCCGCATACCCTTCGGGGCTTTGCGCTGAGCGTACGGCTCTATTTTATGCTTCAGCTCGTTATCCCGGAGAGAGTGTTGAGGCTATTGCCGTAGTGGCTCTGGATGATAAGGGTGTATTGACCGAACTGACTTATCCCTGCGGTGCCTGTCGTCAGGTGATGGCGGAGTATGAGATGCGTGCAGGTCGCGAAATGAGGATAATTGTGGGCAGCGCAGGCGTGGTGCAGGTATTCACCGGAGTTAGATCTTTAATGCCATTTATTTTTGATAATTTGGCATAAAAAAAGGGTAAGCTTGATATATCGCACCGCTACAACCATCTACCCTTGCTGCCTTCCGACCCTGGGGGAGTTCAATGGGAGCTGGTCGTATATGACTTACCCAACTACAAAATTAGCCATTTTTTTTGAATTAACAATCTTTTTTGACTCTCATTGATACCGGAAAAATCCCATAAGATAGCGGTAGGCCTTTCCGGAGGCGTGGATTCCAGTGTCGCGGCGCTGCTTTTAAAGCGTGCCGGCCATGATGTTTTCGCCCTATTCATGCAAAATTGGCACGATACGACCGGGACTCTTCACGGTGACTGCGAATGGGAAGAAGATCGCTATGTAGCGGAAATGGTGGCCAAAAAAATCAATATTCCCTTTCATTTTGTCGATTTGAGCGAGATATACCGTGAACGTGTTGTGGACTATATGTTCAGTGAATATGAAAAGGGACGTACGCCCAATCCCGACGTACTTTGCAATCGTGAGATTAAATTCGATGCCTTTCTAAAGGCGGCACTTGACCTCGGGGCAGATTTTGTGGCGACCGGCCACTATTGCCGCAAAGATGAATTTCAGGATGGCCACGGCAATACCATATACCGCATTTTATCCGGCAAAGACTCTGCCAAGGATCAGAGTTACTTTCTTTGCCAATTAAACCAGCATCAGCTTAGTCGGGCACTTTTCCCGATAGGGGATCTGCTTAAAAGCGAAGTCAGGAAGTTGGCGCGTGAGGCGCAGCTCCCGAGTGCTGAGAAGAAAGATTCGCAAGGTATCTGTTTTGTCGGAAAGGTAGATTTGCCGCTATTTCTTCAGCAAAAAATTCAACCCAAAGAGGGTGACGTGGTGGAGATATTCCGAGAGCATTATGAATCGCTAAACGAGCCGGAGTCTCTTGAAGAGCTCTCCCGTCCGCATTTCTATACCCCTTCGCAGGGAAAGGTCATCGGAGTCCACCGGGGGGCATATTTCTACACAATCGGCCAGCGTAAAGGACTCAATATAGGCGGTCACAAGGAGCCCATATTCATACTCTCAATTGATATAGATACCAACACGATATATGTGGGAGAGGGGGAGTCGCACCCCGGGCTCTACCGCCGTGCACTGAAAATTCTTCCTTCAGAGCTCCACTGGATCAGGCCCGACCTCGCTTTAAAAATAGGAGAGGAGTTAGAGTGTGATATCCGTATCCGATACCGACAGCCCCTGCAGAAAGGTCGCCTTATATGTCGCGATGAGGCCCTCTATATACTATTTAATGAGCCCCAGAGAGGTATAACACCGGGCCAATTTGCGGTCTGGTATTTACCGGACGGGGAAATGTTCGGAAGTGGCGTGATCCATGACTGATTCTTCATACAAGTTTAACCTCAAATCAAAATCATAATGACTTCTTTTAGAAAACTATTTCTGCTCTCGCTGGTAACAGCATTTACTCTGGTTTCCTGTGGTGATCCGGCCAATCCGACACCGGTCCTTTCGGATGCTGCAAACCTAAATTCCGTCTCCTTCTCTACGGTAGACAATCCTTCAATGTCCGTTTCAGCGCATTCTACTCCCTGTCTGGGTTATCTGGCGGTGACAGTCCCCGAAGGTTCCAATATTAGTGCACTCAAGGCAACTTATTATGTCTCTGATGGTGCGGAAGTGTTGATAAAAGGACAGAAGCAGGTGAGTGGTCAAACCATCAATGACTTCTCAAATATTGTAGATTTGCAGGTGGTATCCGAGTCCGGAAAAGTAAAGAAAGATTATGTCCTCTATGTAAAGAGCGGCAATGCATCGGTAGATGCGAGGTTCTATCAGTTTATGAATAAACACTCAGTTCCGGGGGTCTCTTTTTCAGTTATGAGAGGCGAGCAGGTAGTCTATACTACAGGATACGGCTATGCGGTAACGGAGTCGAGGACAAAAACCACTCCCGACCATCTTTTCCGCTTGGCGAGCATATCCAAACAGTTTACGACACTCTGCATAATGGTGCTTTACGAGAGGGGAATGCTTGGAATAGATGATAAGGTTTTTGGTGAAAATGGTATTCTCAAAAAAGAATTCAAAACCAAAGGTATGGAGGATATGATTACCGTACGCCACCTCCTCCAACACTCAGCCGGATGGACAAGAGAGGTACTTGATCCTATGTTCAGCAGTGTCAGAAACGGAAAAACTCTCGACGAACTCCTTCAGTGGGTGCTCGACAATCAGAATCTTAAATTTACTCCCGGGTCCAACTATGAGTATTCCAACGTAGGATTCTCATTCCTGGGCCGCATTGTAGAGGTTGTGAGCGGCAAGCCTTTTGAAACCTTCCTTAAGGAAGATGTTCTAAAGCCGATGGGTGTTACTGATATTCATGTGGGAGGTGGCCAGGATGAGCGCAGACCTAATGAGTGTGTCTATTATTCACAGGACGGCACCAATGGTTATGGCAACCCCATGCAGGTGATCGCTGCCTGTGGCGGTATCATAGCATCTACCAATCAGATGATGACGGTTTTGGCACACATTGACGGTAGAGATGGTGTTCCAGATATTCTGAAGCCGGAAACTCTCGATCTGATGTATAATTCCGAAATAGATCCCAATGCAGATCCGAGTACCAATCTTAGAAGATATGGTCTTGGATGGAGACGTCTTGCCGGATACTATCCCGGTGCTCACTGGCACGGTGGCAATATTGCCGGTACTGCTACTATATGGGTTGGCAATACAAATGCCGGAATGAGTGCGGCCATTCTTTGCAACTCCCGGAGTTACGACAAAAGTATTGATGGTGATATGCAGACCATGATCCGCGACCTCATGGAGGTATTTCAGTAATATTAATAAATGAAATATGGTGGGGAAGGAGGTGATATGAGTGACATTATAGTGATAGGAGGAGGGCCGGCCGGTATGATGGCTGCCATCAAGGCGGCAGAAAGAGGTACTAAAGTCACCCTTCTCGAGAAAAATAATATTTGCGGTAAAAAGATTTTCATTACCGGAAAGGGAAGGTGCAATCTGACCAACACAAAGTCTTGGTCGGAGTTCTCCACTCATATCCACCCCTCGGCAAATTTTCTAAAACCGGCATTTTTCAATTTCAGCAATGCTGCGACTATAGATTATTTTAACTCAATAGGTTTGCCCACCACCGTAGAGCAGGGTGAGCGGGTTTTCCCTCGTTCAATGCGTGCGGCAGATGTGCCGGCAGTGCTTGTAGAGCGGATGGAGAAATTGGGAGTTGAAGTAATATGCTCCTCTCATGTGCTAAATGTCTCTTATAGTGATGCTCTTTTCCATTGTCTCTGCAGCAGAAGTGATTCTTTGCGTGGAGAGCGTATGGATATGGTGAAATACTCTGCTCCGGTACTGATAATTGCGACCGGAGGTCTTTCTTATCCCGGTACCGGCTCTACCGGTGACGGATATGAATTTGCAAAGAGCCTGGATCACTCGGTTACGGAGACTTTCCCCTCACTTACGGCTTTAATGCCACGGAAATACGACACTGATTTGGTTGGGATAGAGCTGAAAAATGTAGGACTTTCTCTCTTTATCGATATGGATTTGATAAAAATAGAGGATGGCGACCTTACCTTTACCTCCAATGGCATAGAGGGAGCACTCGGTTTCAGATTGAGCAGGCGAGCAGTATTGGCCCTTATGAATGGGCAGAGAGTTGAACTTGTGCTGGACCTCAAGCCGGCCCTTTCGTTAGAAAAACTGCGGGCGCGCATCTCCAGAGATTTGGAGCGGATGGGAGTGACGGCTGCCAATGTGGGACGCAACAGATTTCGTACTCTTCTACGCGGACTTATGCCGGCAGCACTCGTAGACCCTTTCCAGCATCATCACCCGGATCTAAGCCTTTCCAACCTTCCGGATAAGTTAAAAGAGTGGAGATTCGAGATTAAATCTTATACCGGATATGAGCGCGCAGTAGTCACCGCCGGAGGTATTCCTCAGAAAGAAATAATCGCCAAGACTATGGCTTCCAAAAAACAATCGAATCTCTACTTCGCGGGAGAAATACTCGATATTGACGGAGATACGGGAGGTTACAATCTGCAGGTGGCCTTTTCTACCGGAGCCCTTGCCGGTCAATCCGCCGCTCAGCAGATATTGAAGCTGAAAAGCCTCTGACCTCTCCACTCCAGAGTGAAAGGGAGGCTCTTATCCACAATACTCCTGGGTGCAAGTTCGAAGATCAGCATATCTCCAATTCTTAGCAAGGTGTTGCGAGATATAACTGCCATCTTTCGGCCGATATATTCCTGAGTGATCTCCGGACAGAGTTCTTGCAGACTTTCAGCAGGTTTTAGAGGTATTGGGATGACGGTAGTAGCATCAAATGACGTGCTTTGGGTTAAGGCAAAAAGCCCTCCCTCGGCCAGAATATTGCCGGCATAAAGAGTGACTCCAAAGCCGACCGCATCATAATAACGCCCGGCAAATCTCTCGGAAATAGCTTTGCCTGATTTGCATATCCTTATGCAGATGCATGGAGCCGCTTCCAGAACAGTGATGATATCGGGACAATAAAAATCCCTCGCTTCATGCACCATTGTGGTATCAGGGCGAAAGTAATAATTGTCGCAATCGTAAGGAAAAACTATGAGATTCATCTTGAATTGAAGAGATCCTTGAGTTCACCCTCCTTGTGTTTCATCCAGATGTCGGTAATCACTTGCTTTGTATCGCGGGTAAATTCGCCTTTCATCATCCAGTCATAATAACTGGGTTCACTTTTGAATACGTCGACTACTCTTTTACCTTTGTGCTTACCGAAATTGAATATCGGCTCATCGGAAGAGTCCCGTGCAATTCTCCCTGCAAAATCTACCATTTTACCCCTTTCGGAGAACGAGGCGAGAAACTTTACGTTATTTTGGAGTTCATGATATCTTTCGACCTGAGCCTCAAGTACTTCGAGGGTAGCAATGGCATCTCCCTCGGCGGAGTGCGCATTATCAAGTTCTTTGTTACAGTAGAAGCGATAAGCGGCAACCAGGGTTCGTGGCTCCATCTTGTGGAAAATGTTTTGCACATCTATCATCTCGATCTGCCTGAAGTCAAACTCGACACCTGCTCTTAGAAATTCCTCAGCCAGTATTGGAATATCAAATTTGAGGGAATTAAAGCCGGCTATGTCGGAGCCGCTCATCCAGTCGGCCAACGATTTTGCTATTTGCTTGAACGTGGGGCAATCCTTGACATCTTCGTCACTGATACCATGAATCATGCGAGACTCTTCCGGTACGGGTATCTCAGGGTTGATTCTGCGGGTCTTATGTTCGCGGGAACCGTCGGGAAAGAGTTTTATGACGCTGATTTCTACAATCCTGTCTTCAGCAACGCTAAGTCCGGTGGTCTCAATGTCAAATACTAGGATGGGCCTCTTAAGATCCAGTACCATAGTTCTAAACGTTGATCATCACAGGCATCAGCAGTGCACGGAGCTCCTCATCGGGATCTGTCTCATCAGCCGACACTATCAGTACAGCCTTAAATGGATCTGCAAGCTCCATACATACGTTGGTGTAGGGGAGATTGGTAAGGATTTCAATCAGGAACTGTGCCTTAAATCCTATTTCCATCTCGTCACCTTCGTAATTGCAGGAAAGACGCTCATAAGCTGATGTGGAAAAACTCAGGTCTTGTGCCGACACAACTAATTCGTTGAGCGATAGTTTGAGCTTAATCTGGTTAGAAGCCTGTGCGGAGCATACCGCAATGCGTCTTACGGAGTTTAGAAAATCTGTCCTGCCAATTGTGAGCTTATTGTCATTCTTGGGAATTACACTGCGATATTGGGGGTATTTGCCTTCGATCAGACGGCATACCAGCATGTTGGTGCCGAAGTTGAAATAGGCATTTTTGGAGTCAAAAACGATGGAAATCTTCTCTTCTACTTTCGGCAGGATGCTTCTTAGGATTGCTGCCGGTTTTTTGTGCAGAATGAAAGAGCACTGCTGTGCAACATTCGCATCCTTAAACTCAAAGCAGATGAGTTTATGCGCGTCCGATGCCACCATGGCTGAGCTTTCCGGGGTAAGGTCAAAGAAGATACCGTTCATAACAGGGCGCAGTTCTTCCTCTGCAGTAGCGTATATTGTGTTATTGATACCATTCAGGAGAGTTTCCGCAGGGATTTCCAGAGTGTCGTGTGTCTCACCCAGGGCGGGGAGTTGAGGGTAGTCATCTGCATTAAAACAGGGTATCTTGGACTCACCGTTAATCCAGGTAATCTCCATTGTATTGTCGTGTCCATAGAATGTAAGCGGCTGGTCAGGGAACTCCTTCAGATAGTCGGTCAATCTTCTTGCGGGGACCGCAAATGCTCCCTCCTGTTGTACATTCTCTATGCTTATGACCGTCTTAAGGGTGGTTTCACCATCGGAAGCGGTCACGGTAAGAGCATTGTCTTTTAAGTCAAAAAGAAAATTCTCCAGAATGCTGGAAGAAGGTTTGTTTGCGATTACCCTTGATACAGATACCAGGCCGTGCAAAAGTTCTGAACTTGATACTGAAAATCTCATATTTCGTAATTTTATATATATTTATCTCTAACTGCCAAATCTAGTTTGTGACCCACAAATGTAATAATTTTTTGGCATATATTTTGGTTTATTTTATATATCCTGCGAATAAATTAGAACTTATGAAACGAAATACCCTTTTTTTACTGATTACCCTACTTCTTTCACTTACTATTTCCTGGCTTGTGGCGGACAAGGTCGTGGAAACAAAGCTTGCTGCAGCCGCTGCAGAGGCTGATGGCAAGCGATCATCCATTTTTACGTCGGCCCCCGGATCTGCAAACCGGACAGTTATTTCTACCAATATGGGGGACTTTTCGGATGCTGCCGAAACGGCAGTCCATACTGTTGTTTATGTCAAAGTTGTCAAAAGGGCAGCGAAGATGCCCTCTTCCATAATGGATCTGATATTCGGCTTTGCCACCCCAAAAGATCAGGTGGGCATGGGTTCGGGAGTCATTATCCGTGAGGATGGTTATATAGTGACCAACAACCATGTAATAGCCGGTGCGGATCAGATAGAGGTGACTCTTGAAAACAACAAGTCCTATCCCGCGAGGCTGGTCGGAACTGACCCTGCCACCGATCTGGCCCTGTTAAAGATTGATGAGGACTCTCTTCCCTCCATTGTCCTTGGAGACTCGGATAATTTGAGGCTTGGGGAGTGGGTGCTTGCAATTGGCAGCCCATACGATTTACGCTCTACCATTACAGCCGGTAT
>ERZ795058.1993-NODE-1993-length-25493-cov-5.042417_pt1 | contig 25493 bp, 23 predicted proteins | sample MGYA00375142_ERZ795058 | MGnify/ENA primary metagenome ERZ795058 (study PRJEB30187, sample SAMN05720210) | activated sludge metagenome | isolation source: anaerobic digester from wastewater treatment plant | place: Japan | collected 2015-04-20 ... | reverse complement strand
TTAGGCGGTCGCTTTGGTCGTTAAAACTTCTGTAATATACATACACAATATATTCATTTTCTGTTTCCCAATAGTCTCCTTCTATGGTGTTCATTGTCCCTTTTTCGCTTTCGCGAGCACGTGTTACATAGGCATAATCATATCCTCCTTGTTTTAAAAGTAATGATTTTTCATAGCATCTTTTTTCGTAATTATACTTCATTATAGAAGAGCTGTCCATGTGATAATGATTGAACTGTCCCAGTAGGTATACGTCTTCGGGAAGTAGTGTAGAGGGCAACGAAAAATGAACAAAAAAATAATCTGCTTCGGTGTCATTTTCAGTTGTACCTTGTATATTCACAATTATTCTGCCGTTTATGTCGTAATCTTGTGTGTACCACGCTTTTTTGCGTATTTCGTCGGGGTAGAGTAATGCATGATACTGCGTTTGTACAAAAGAAATATCCTCTATTCGACGACTTAAAATCCGTGTGGCAGACAAATCAAAATTACGAAATTCGTTGCCTGCTGCAAAAATGAGTTTACGTTCGTTGATATAGCTAATTTTGTTGCCTTGAACGATACTGGGTACTACATTACTTACTTCGTTGTCCATTCGTTGGTTTTGTTGTACAATTACCTTTATATCGCGGTAAGGATTATGGATAGTAAAATTGTTCGGTATAATATCTATACTAAGTTGTTGATGCTCTTTTTTATAATCAATATCAGTGATTCCTGACACTGTTCCATTGATTGTAATACTATTTTCCGATACATACACACGTGCTGTTAGTGCTACTTGTTGCTCATCGTTGTTAGTATAAATTACGATAGCATAATTTCCCGATTGTTTAAATCGTACATTCTCGTTTGGGAAACGTATTGAGTGGTGTGTATAAGGCACATAAGTGTTGATTGATGGACTCGAATCTTCTATGTTTCCAGTAGAAAAACCTTCGGCGTATTCTATTTCTGTGGCATTCGATACTGTCCAATCAGCATTGCAATGTATAATTTTATACGAAAAAAGACGAAACGATGGGTGCAAATCGTCAAACGAAAGCTCAACGTATTCATTTACATGTAAATCAACAACCGGGTAGTAAGGTTTTTGGTTAGGATTGTATACGCGTAATGTGTGAATATCAGTATCAAAAATCTGGGTGTGATAAACATTCGCCATAAGAGAGCACATCGGAAAAAGCAATATGCTCACTATCAATTTTACATAGTTTCCCTTTTTCATTGTTGGCAAAGATATAATTAAAAAATGAAACTGCAAACTGTCTTTTTGATACTATTTATTATCTGTAAAAAATAAAGTGTTAAAAAGGGAACTTTTATCTTGTACATATCGTTATTTTTTCTAATTTTGCGAAGTTTTTACAAAAACAGTATTCAACCTCATTTTTATGGCTAAAGTAATACATCTAAAAAAGGGCTTAGATATTAAACTCAAAGGTGCTCCTCTTGAGATAATAGGAAAAGCGACACAATCGGAGTTGATTGTTTTGTTCCTGAACATTTTGCAGGAATTATTCCCAAACCCGTAGCTAAACCTGGTGACAAACTGAAAGTAGGTTCAGTATTATTTGTGGATAAAAATTGTCCAGAGTTACGAATAGTTTCTCCAGTAAGTGGCGAATTAGTAGCTATAAACAGAGGAGAACGTCGTAAAATTTTGGATATTGTTATCAAAAACGATTTCAAGATGGAGCAAGAAATTTTTCCTACTATTGATTGGAAAAATGCTTCAGACAAAGAAGTAAAGCAAATGCTTTTATCACTCGGCTTATTTGCTTTTATCAAGCAACGTCCATATGATATCGTGGCTAATCCAAATGATCAACCCAAAGCCATTTTTATCTCTACTTTCGATACCGCTCCATTGGCTCCCGATTACACTTTTATTTTAAAAGATCAAGTAGCCGATTTTCAAGCAGGTATTACAGCCTTGTCTACCTTAGCACCTGTCTCTGTAGGGATTAAAGCAGGCAATGGGATATTTGATGGTTTGAAAAATGCAACCTTACATTATTTTAAGGGAGCTCATCCTGCTGGTAATGTAGGTGTTCAAATCAATAATGTGAATCCAGTAAACAAAGGAGAGGTTGTTTGGACTATCAATCCTCAAGAGGTATTGTTTATTGGTCGATATGTAAATAAAGGTACCTTAGATTTCTCAAAATTGGTAGCATCTACTGGTTCTGAAGTTACAACGCCAGCGTATTACCCATCAATTGTTGGTTCTCCAATAACACCGATTGTAAAAGCAAACGTAAGCCAAGGTATGTCTTTACGCTATATTAGTGGTAATGTGCTTTCTGGTGAAAAAATTACTGAAAATGGCTTTTTAAATCCTTTTCATTCTCAAATCTCAGTTATACCTGAAGGAGATGATAATCACGAATTGTTCGGTTGGATAATGCCACGTTGGGATAAATTTAGCAATAGTGGTACATATTTTACTAAACTAGTGCAATTTTTAAACCCGAAAAAAACATTCGAAGCAGATGCACGATTGTTAGGAGGCGAACGACATATGATAATGAGTGGAGAGTATGATAGTGTATTGCCAATGGATATATATCCTGAATTCTTGATTAAAGCCATCATTGCAAATGATATAGATAAGATGGAAGCCTTGGGAATTTACGAAATAGCACCAGAAGATGTTGCATTATGCGAATTTGTTTGCTCGTCTAAAGTTCCCTTACAAAAAATTGTGAGAGAAGGATTGGATATGTTGCGAAAAGAAATGAATTGATTATTAATATATTTAAATACCTAATACATTGAAAGCACTTAGAAAATTAGTCGATAAAATTAAACCCAACTTCCAAGAAGGTGGTAAATTATCGATGTTCCATTCCGTTTTTGATGGGTTTGAAACCTTTTTGTTTGTGCCAAGCAAAACATCAACATCTGGCACGCATATTCACGATGCTGTTGACTCTAAACGTATGATGTCGATGGTTGTTATAGCATTAGTTCCTGCTTTACTGTTTGGGATGTTTAATGTTGGTTACCAACATTTTTTAGCCACGGGGCAGCTCGTTGCTACATATTGGAATCCACAAACAGCTCAATTTTGGAACATCTTTTTGTATGGAGTAGCATTGGTATTACCCAAAGTTATAGTTTCGTATGTTGTTGGTTTGGGTATTGAATTTACTGTAGCTCAATGGAAAAAAGAAGAAATACATGAAGGATTTTTAGTGTCCGGAATACTTATTCCTCTTATCGTTCCTGTTGATTTACCCCTTTGGATGTTAGCCGTTGCTACTGCATTCTCCGTAATTTTTGCAAAAGAGGTGTTTGGAGGAACAGGAATGAATATTTTCAACGTAGCATTGGTGGCACGTGCATTTTTGTTCTTTGCGTATCCTACCAAAATGTCAGGAGATGAGGTATGGGTTGGAACAAATGAAGTGTTTGGTCTTGGCGGTGGACAATTAGTGGATTCTTTTTCAGGAGCCACTCCTTTGGGGCAAACAGCCGTTGCAACAGGCAAGGAATTTGTGATACATAATGTGGCAGGTGCTACTACTTCGTGGTGGGATATGTTTGTTGGTCTAATTCCTGGATCGATTGGTGAAACAAGTGTTATTGCTATAGCATTGGGAGCTATCCTTTTGCTCGTTACCCGTGTAGCTAGCTGGAAAACAATGTTATCCGTCTTTTTAGGCGGAGCTATAACAGCTTTTTTATTTAATACATTCGGAGCAGAGTCAAATACTATGGCACACTTACCTTGGTATTATCATTTAGTATTAGGAGGATTTTGTTTTGGAGCTGTATTTATGGCTACCGACCCAGTTACATCAGCACGTACTGAAAAGGGAAAATGGATATTTGGCTTTTTAATCGGTGCCATGGCTATTGTTATCCGTGTGCTCAATCCAGGATATCCCGAAGGAATGATGTTGGCTATTTTATTGATGAATATTTTTGCTCCTCTCATTGACTATTTCTTTGTGCAAGCAAATATTAGTAAACGCCTTAAACGTACAACAAAATCTATTAACGCATAAAAACTAGAACAATGAATACAAATAGCAATGTTTATACAATCGTTTATGCCTCGGTAATGGTTATTATTGTAGCATTTGTTCTTGCTTTTTTCTCTGGTTCGCTCAAAGAAAGACAAGATTTAAATGTAAAATTAGATAAAAAGAAACAAATTTTATATTCTTTAAATTTAGATTTGCAAGATAAAGATCCCGCAGCCCTCTACCAGCAATACATTACACAAGAGCTTATTGTTAATGTTAATGGCGATGTGGTAGAAAGAAAAGGAGGTTTTGATCTTGATATTAAAACAGAGTTAGCAAAAAAAGATGAATCGTCTCGTTTATTGCCTGTATATGAATGCAATATAGATGGAGAAACTAAATATATTTTCCCTCTTTATGGTGCTGGTTTATGGGGACCAATTTGGGGATATATTGCCTTAAATCATGATAAAAATACCGTGTATGGAGTGTATTTCTCTCATGCAGGAGAAACTCCAGGCTTAGGAGCTGAGATAACATCTCATGTGTTCCAATCACAATTTCCAAACAAAAAGATAAAAAATACCACAAACGATTTGGTGTCAATAGCCATTGTAAAACCGGGGAAAACGGCAGAAGGTCAAGATTATGTGGATGGTATTTCTGGTGGAACAATCACATCTCATGGGGTAGAGCTTATGTTAAAGAATACATTAGTAAACTATACAAGTTTTTTAAATAAATAATTAGCACATAGCATCTTTTCTTTTTAGAGAGTAGATGTGAAAATTAAAATAATAAGCGTATGAAAAGTCTGTTTTCTGCAAAAAATAAAGAGGTTATTGTAGGCCCATTGAGTTTGAATAATCCAATTACTGTACAAGTATTAGGTATATGTTCTTCCTTAGCTGTAACAGCAAAACTCGAGCCTGCTATTGTAATGGGAATGTCTGTAACTATTATTGTTGCCATATCAAATGTTATTATTTCTTTCATGCGAAATACCATTCCTGTGCGTATTCGCATTATAGTACAACTTGTTGTTGTAGCTACCTTAGTAACTGTCGTAAGTCAATTTCTAAAGGCTTTTGCCTATGATGTAAGTGTACAGTTGTCCGTATATGTAGGATTAATTATTACTAACTGTATATTGATGGGACGTTTAGAAGCATTTGCTATGTCTAATAGACCCTGGGAATCTTTTTTAGATGGATTGGGTAATGGGTTTGGTTATGCATTAATTTTGGTTATTGTAGCCTTCTTTCGCGAATTGCTTGGTTCTGGTTCATTACTTGGATTCCATGTTATCCCTGCAAGTGTTTACGAATCGGGTTATGTCAATAATGGTTTAATGGTAATGCCTCCAATGGCACTGATTATTTTAGCTATTATTATTTGGGCTCATCGTACAAAAGTAAAACAATTACAAGATAATTAATTACAACCTAGTAAATTCAGAACGAATGGAAAATTTATCAAGCTTATTTGTCAAGTCGATTTTTGTCGATAATATGATTTTTGCCTATTTCTTGGGAATGTGTTCTTTTTTAGCCGTTTCTAAGAATGTTAAAACTGCTTTTGGTCTAGGTGTAGCTGTAACGTTTGTGCAGGTTATGACCTTACCTGTTAATTATTTACTTGAGAATTATGTGCTAAAACCTAATGTGTTAATTGATGGGGTAGATTTAAGTTTCTTAAGTTTTATCGTATTTATTGCTGTTATTGCGGGTATTGTACAATTGGTTGAAATGGTCGTGGAGAAATTTACTCCTGCTCTATATGCTTCTTTAGGAATTTTCTTACCTTTAATTGCTGTAAACTGTGCTATCATGGGTGGCTCTTTGTTTATGCAACAACGTAATTTTACTTCCATTAGCGAAGCATCTGTTTTTGCAGTAGGTTCGGGGTTAGGTTTCCTTGTTGCAATTGTTGGATTAGCTGCAATTAGAGAAAAAATGGCATATTCACATGTACCAGCACCTCTAAAAGGCTTGGGAATTACATTTATCGTAGTAGGGTTGATGGCGATGGCATTCATGTGTTTTTCTGGCTTAAAAGTCTAATAAATTTAAGATACAAAACAGCATTTAAAAAAATAACTATATGACATTTTTATCTGTAAGTCCTATTATGATAGGCACTAGTATAGTGGTATTTTTAGCGGTAATTCTTTTACTCGTAGTAATCTTATTATTTGCTAAAAAATATTTATCTCCATCAGGTCCTGTTAAAATTTTAATTAACGGAGAAAAAGAGATAGAAGTTGAATCTGGATCTACATTATTGTCTACATTGGCAAATGAAAAGATATTTTTATCATCTGCGTGTGGAGGAGGTGGTAGCTGTGCTCAGTGTAAATGTCAGGTTATTGATGGTGGTGGTGAAATTTTACCAACAGAAACAGTTCACTTTTCTCGTAAAGAAGTAAAAGATAATTGGCGTTTAGGTTGTCAAGTAAAGGTAAAAAACAACATGCAAATCAAAATTGATGAAGCTATCTTAGGAGTGAAGCAGTGGGAATGCGAGGTTGTTTCTAACAATAACGTGGCTACTTTTATCAAAGAATTTGTTGTTAAATTGCCCGAAGGAGAAAATTTAAACTTTATTTCTGGAGGTTATATTCAAATTAATATACCCAAATACGCGATTAAGTTTTCTGATTTTGATATTCAAGATAGATTTCGCGGTGATTGGGATAAATTTAATATGTGGAATTTAACATGTACCAATACTGAGGAAACAGTACGTGCGTATTCTATGGCAAATTATCCTGCTGAAGGAAATATTGTGATGTTAAATATTCGTATTGCTACACCACCTTTTGATAGAATTAATGGAGGTTTTTTGAATGTGCCTCCTGGTATTGCGTCATCGTATATCTTTTCACTAAAACCTGGCGATAAAGTAATTGTTTCAGGTCCTTATGGAGAGTTTCATCCTCTACTTGACACTGGTAGGGAAATGTTATATATCGGTGGAGGTGCTGGTATGGCTCCTTTACGTTCTCACATTTTGCATCTTCTTAATACGTTGAAAATTAAGGATAGAAAGATTTCTTATTGGTATGGTGCTCGTTCTAAAAACGAAATATTCTACGAAGAAGATTTTCGAGCATTAGAGAAAGAATTCCCTAATTTCAAATTTAATATTGCATTAAGTGATCCTCAACCTGAAGACAATTGGACAGGTTATGTCGGATTTATTCATAGTGTGATATTGAATGAGTACCTAAGTAAACATGAGGCTCCAGAAGATATTGAGTATTACATGTGTGGACCTGGACCAATGGCAAATGCTGTTGAAAAAATGTTATACGACTTAGGTGTTCCTCGCGAAATGCTAATGTTCGATGATTTTGGTGCTTAAATAATTGAACGCATATTTTTTACTAAGAGGCTATCGTAAAGATAGTCTCTTTTGTTTTTAACTCATTTTATTATTTCATATCTGTTATGTTGAAGGTATATAGCAAACAAAAATCTTTTTTCCACGTAGTTTCTTTTCTTATCTTTGTAATAAATTCGTAAACTATGTCTTCGAATACTATCCAGATGTTTGTGGAAGTAATTCTTCCTGTCAATATCTCTTCGACTTTTACCTATTCGGTTCCAGCTAACTGGCAAGGTAAACTTACGAAAGGGATGAGGGTTGTCGTGCCATTTGGAAAAAATAAAATTTATACAGGCGTTGTTCTAGAGATACTCTCTTCGCATAATGGTGAATTTGTACTAAAAGAAATAATTGAGATTCTAGACGATAATCAATTTGTTAGCAATGCTCAACTGGCATTTTGGAAATGGATTGCGTCGTATTATATGTGCTCGTTGGGCGAAATCATGGTGGCTGCTATTCCTTCGGTTTTTCGATTAGAAAGCCAATCAATCATACGATTGCATCCTGATTTTGATGAAAGAGAAACGTACAGTGCTGATTTTTCTTCTAAAACGCAAGAATCTATTTTCCAGTATATTATACAAAAAAAGCAGCTTACGATACAGCAACTTATTAAACAAACAGGTATAAAAAAACCATTGTATGCAGTTAAGCAATTGGTAGAACAAAATATGTTGACGATTACCCATGAAGTAACCGAAAAATTTCTACCAAAATATGTTACGTATGTGCGATTAACATGGATAGCTCAACATAAGATAGACTCAATTTTTGAAGAAATAAAACGGGCAAAAAAACAAGTGCACTTGCTCGAAACCTTTATAGATATCGCTCAATGTGATGATAGCACAAAGCCCATCCCTATAGAAAAGTCTGTTTTGCTTCAACGAGCTTCTGTTTCAGAAGCTGTGCTATCCGAATTGGTAAAAAAACAGGTATTAGAAGTATATAAATTACCTATTTCACGTTTTCAAGAGACTTCATCATTAACCGAAAATAAGCTTGTATTATCGCCCGATCAAGAAAGAGCATACAAAGAGATTGTTGGGTATTTTGAAACGAAAAAACCAGTATTATTACATGGAGTTACCTCAAGTGGAAAAACAGAGGTATATATTCAATTAATACAAGATGCTGTACATAAAGATAAACAAGTGTTGTATTTAGTGCCAGAAATAGCGTTGACTATACAATTATTGCAACGTTTGGAGCAAGCTTTTGGTAACAAGGTAGGGGTGTTTCATTCAAAATATTCTGATCAAGAACGTGCGGAGGTATATCAAAATTTACTGTCGCCAAACCCCTATAAAATTATTATTGGAGTTCGTTCATCTATTTTTTTGCCTTTTCAAAATCTTGGTCTTATTATTGTAGATGAAGAACACGAACAATCTTATAAACAAGTAGATCCAGCTCCACGATACCATGCTCGGAATGCTGCAATTATGTTGGCTTCTATTATCCAGAGTAATGTATTACTGGGTACTGCCACTCCAGCTATTGAAACATATTACAATGTAAGTGTAAAAAAATATGCCTATGTGTCTCTTGCTTCGAGGTATCAAAATGTATTGTTGCCAGTAATTCGTGTTGTTGATGTAGCAGATGCGTATAAAAAGAATAGAATGAAATCGATGTTTTCTTGGTTCTTAATTGAAAAAATTAAAGAGGCTATTGAACAAAATCAGCAGGTGGTACTGTTTCAGAATAGGAGAGGATTTTCATCCCATGTTGAATGTCAACAATGTGGTTGGGTGCCAAAGTGTATGGCATGTGATGTAAGTCTTACATATCACAAATTTGCTAATTATTTATCGTGTCATTATTGTGGTTACACGGAACAGTTGCCAACTCAATGTCCCCAGTGTGGAAATAATCAGTTGAAAGATAGAGGTTTTGGTACAGAAAAAATTGAAGAGGAATTAGGTAAATTATTCCCAGGGATTCGAACTGCTCGGATGGATGTAGATACTACTTCGAAAAAAAATGCTTACAAGAAACTTATTCAGGCGTTTGAAAATCATCAAATAGATGTGCTTATCGGGACACAAATGATAACGAAGGGTTTGCATTTTGATAATGTTAGTTTAGTAGGAATTTTAAATGCAGATAATTTGTTTAATTATCCTGATTTTAGAGCCAACGAAAGGGCTTTTCAGATGCTTGTTCAAGTAAGCGGTAGAGCTGGAAGGAAACAAAAACAGGGAACTGTAGTACTTCAAACATTTTCTCCACACAATCCGATTGTAAATTATATTGTAAATAATGATTATCATGGTTTTTTTTGTTCCGAAACCGAAGAGCGGAAAGTATTTAATTATCCACCATTTTGCAGATTAATACACATCTTTGTTAAAGATAGTGATAAGGAGATAGTAGATAGAGTGGTAAACGAACTAGCTTGTCATTTACGCCGTAGTTTTGGCAATAGGGTTTTAGGTCCAGATAATCCGCCTGTATCAAGAATTCAACACATATACATTAAAAAAATTATTGTAAAGATAGAGTTGCAAAGTTCGTTTGAAAAAGCAAAGGAAAAGGTGCAAAATAGTATAGCGTCACTTTTACATCAATATAAAAAAACTAGAATTGTTATTGATATAGATCCTTTATAGTGATATAACGAATTAAGCGAATGATAAAGATTTTGTTTAAAATTGTTATAATTCAGTATTATTCCTTATTTTTGCAGTAACAATCTCTATATCTGTAAAAAGTTAGTATACAAAATGAAAAAAATTTTATTTGTATGTTTGGGTAATATCTGTCGTTCTGCTGCCGCTGAAGCTGTAATGAAGTCTGTTGTAAACAAAATTGGAAGAGATAAAGATTTTTTTATTGATTCGGCAGGTATAATATCAGTGCATAAAGGAGAGCCCGCAGATAATCGAATGCGTAAACACGCAGCCCGCCGAGGGTATGCTGTAACAAGTATTTCTAGACCAGTTAATTATAGCGATTTTGAACAATTTGATATAATTGTTGGTATGGATAATACCAATATAGATGATTTGAAAGATAAAGCTCCATCAGTGGAGGCACAAAAGAAGATTTATAAAATGACTGATTTTTGTGAACGTTCTCAATATGATTATGTGCCAGATCCATATTATGGAGGACAAGATGGATTTGAATTAGTATTAGATATTCTGGAAGATGCTTGTGATGGATTATTGAAAAAAATAGATGTGTTATAGGGTGCAGAGTATATAACTTTATATAGGGAAATAAATGAAAGAAAATATTGTTACTTTGTTGTATTTTTTAGGCATAATGGGAGCGATTTTAATGTATTTTGTTTTTCCTAATGATATTACGCATGCTATTTTATTCGGAGCTATATGTTTAATTATTACCATTATACCAGCATTATTGCTTAGTAGAACTAAGAAAAAGAAGAAGCCTATATACACCTATACAGATAAATCTTTTGCTGATTTTCACCCTATACAGTCCGATTCATTAAGTATGATTGAAGAGGTTTCTAATACAACTCGCAAAGTCTCTGATAGTTCTCTTACAGCAAAAAGAATGTATGGGAAAGTGCTTGCTTGTGTAGCCGATTTTGAAGAGTTAAATAAAGCTCCACTGAGTGCAGAAGGTCGTACGGAATGTGTGCTTTTTGTGTCAACGGTAGTGTTGCTCGAATATAAATCCTTGTATCAAATAAAGGAATACCGTGATTTTGAAGTGGCATATTTGGATATTATGCTTTCTCTTGTACACCAAAATGCAACACAAAAATCGAAAGAAGAAGTGTGTGAATTTGTAAAACGTAGATTGCGTTTTTATACAGCCGAATATCAAACTCTTATAGATAATAAATTCCCTCTGGAGTTTTATTCGTACTTTTTTTATACCCCTTTACGTACACGTACACAAGTTTGCCTTGATCAGAATGAATTAATTCGTTTTCATGGAAATTTATTGTCTTTGGTCGAAAAAATTAAGCTGTCAACAAAAAATGATGCAAGCTTTTTAGGCGTTTAGCTTTTCTCCAATAATAATGCCATCTTGCATCTCAATTATTCTGTTTGACAGATAAGCTAAGTTTGTGTCATGTGTTACTACTAATAGGGTGATTCCTAAATCTCTGTTTAATGTTACTAAAAGTTGATGTAACTCTTCTTTATTTCTTGAATCTAAACTGCCCGAAGGTTCATCCGCAAGAATAATGGAGGGATTGTTAATTAAAGCTCTTGCAACAGCAACACGTTGTTTCTCTCCTCCTGATAGTTCGTTGGGTTTGTGTAACAATCGATTAGTAAGACCTAGATAATGTAATAATTCTTGGGCTTTTTTTTCAGCCTCTTTTTTTTGTACTTTTGCAATTAATGCAGGTATCATTACATTTTCCAAAGCCGTAAATTCTGGAAGTAATTGATGAAATTGAAACACAAAACCAATTTCTTTATTTCGTAATTCAGAAAGTTCATCACTATGTAGGCTTTCCAGTTTCACTTTATTCATTGTAATTGTTCCGGCGGTTGGTTTATCAAGTGTTCCAATAATTTGCAGAAGTGTCGTTTTTCCAGCTCCACTGGCTCCAATAATGCTAGCAAATTCTCCTTTTCTAATTGTTAAATCAATATTTTTTAGTACTTGCAAAGTGCCAAAACTTTTACAAACACCCTGTGTTTCAATTAAATTCATTTTTGTATCAATTTTTTTATTACATAAGCAGCTAAATAGCACCCAAAGATAGCAGGTAAATATGAAATTGTGCCTACGGTTGAACATTTATTTTTTTCATCATCAATTTGTATCACAGAATTTTGGTTAACTTGTTCTGACGAAAATACCACAGGCAATCCTTTTGAGATATTTACCAACTTTAATCTTTTTCTTACATGTTTTGCAAGAGTACAATGGTATGTGCCTGAAATGTCAGCATAATGTATTTTGCTTGGATCTGTTCTGCCTCCAGCACCCATTGAGGAAACAATCTTTATTTTATGTTGAATACAATAACGAATGAGGTCAATTTTAGGGGATAGTGTATCAATAGCATCAATCACAAAATCTACATGAAGATTTTCAAACAGAGAGGGTATAAGTTCTTTCTCAATAAATACATCATGTTGTTTGAGTACTAAATTAGGATTGATGTCAAGAAGGCGTTCCGTTAATACGGTTACTTTTTTTTTGCCTATTGTGCTATGTAAAGCAGGAAGTTGCCTGTTAATATTGCTTTCTTTTATCGTGTCTGCATCAATAATAGTGATGTTGCCTATGCCTGCACGACAAATCATTTCGGCTGCATATGCACCTACACCTCCAACACCTACTATCATAACGTGTTTTTTCTCAAGGATACTACTATTGTTCTCCCCCAGTAATAATTTAGTTCTACTAGTCCACATACTATTATTATAATGAAGGTAAATTCATGCCTGTAATTTTACGGTACAAGTCTAATGCGTAAATATCTGTCATACCCGATATAAAATCTACAATAGCTTGAATTTTTTCGTAAGTACTTGGAGCGTACATGTCGTATTGGCTTGGAACTCTATCCAATAATAATTTTGAATAGGACTTATTTGGTTGAAAACTTGCTTTTATGTATTCATCAAGTAAAGTTTGAATAATTTTATAGCCAGCTACTTCTATATCTAATACTTCTTGTGATTTGTATATTTTTTTGACAGCTATTGTAGAGCAGTTTTCATAAGCATTTTTACAGACTGGTTCAATGTGATCTATTAATGATCCAGAAAATTGACCAGAAAGTATTTGTTGCTCATTTTCCACAAATACACGTGCACACTCAGATACTAATTTTCCAATCACAGAAGAGCGAAGATAAGAAATTTGTTCGTTTGAGTCGTCAACTAATTTCCATGTTTCATAGATGCGTTTTTTTCGTTCTGCATCGAAAAATTGCAATAATAATTCTTTTGTTTGCTCTGTTGATAATATCTTTAGCTTATGTGCATCTTCTATATCCATTATCTGATAACAGATATCGTCAGCAGCTTCTACTATATAAACTAAAGGATGTCGTGCATATTTTTTATCAGAAACTGGGCTTTTGATTATACCTAGTTCCATAGCAATTTGCTCATAGGTTGCTTTCTCTGATTCAAAAAAACCAAATTTCCCTTTTTTGCCACATTCGACAGATGAATAGGGGTATTTTACGATCGAAGCTAATGTGGAATAAGTCATTGCAAAACCACCATATCGCCTACCTTTAAATTGATGCGTTAACAATCGAAGAGAATTTGCATTTCCTTCAAAAAAAATTAAATCATTCCATTCAGTTTCATTTTCAAGCCTTTCTTTTATAAAAGAACCATTTCCTTCGGAAAAAAAACTAGCAATAGCTTTTTCGCCAGAGTGTCCAAAAGGAGGATTGCCCAAATCATGTGCTAAACAAGCTGCTGATACTATCGATCCTATCTCGGGTAAAAAATTGGAGCTTTTCTGATGTAAAATGCTTAATTGGTGAGCAATATTAGTGCCTAATGACCGACCAACACAGGCAACTTCCAAGCTATGTGTTAGCCTATTATGAACAAATACGCTACCAGGAAGAGGGAAAACTTGTGTTTTATTTTGTAAACGCCTAAAAGGAGATGAAAAGATGAGTCTATCATAATCCCTCTGAAATTCAGACCGATCTTCTGTGTCTTTTTTATGATACGCTTCCATCCCAAAACGTTTGGTAGATAAAAGAGTTTCCCATTGCATTGTTGATTGTTTCATATGTATAATGTTCTATTTTCTGTTGAATAATTGCATTAAAAACGCATATTGTTTTATCTCTTTTCGATAAGTAATATAATTAGGTTCTTGGCTTGCCACTAAATTCCAAAATGTATTTCCGTGATTCATTTCTTTTGTATGACAAAGTTCATGAATGATAACATAGTCGCTAAGATATGCTGGTACAAAAAGTAAATACGCACATAAATTGATATTTTTTTTGGAGGAACAACTACCCCAACGTGTTTTTGAACGTTGAATGCGAAATTCGTTATACGTAAATCCTCCCTTATTTGCTAAATAAGCTAATCGTTGCGAAAAATGTTTCTTTGCTTCTGAAACTACAAATTTTTCCATTCCATCAAGTAATATCTGTTGGTATTTAGCTTGTGTAATATCCAAAGAAATTGGATGTTCAATCGTTAAAATTTTTTCGTGCAAACGAAATAATATATTTGTTCTTTCACAAGCCTTTGTTAAGATAGAAAATGTCTGTGAATTTAATTCCGTAATATGAATAGATACATGTCTCTTTTTTTGTTCGGTTCGCTTCAAGGCTTTTTCAATCCAATCTTGTTTGGCGTTGACAAAATGTAGCCCTTTATCTATATTTACACCCAAAGGAATAATTAATTTTATTCCATTATCACCCACCTGAACACGTATAGAACGAGCCTTTGGGCTATAGTAAATCAAAATTTTGCCTAAGTCTTTGTGTATATAAGTTTGTGTCATGTTTTAGAGCTTAAGTACTTTCACATGCAAATGTAGAAAAAAAAGCTAATATTTTGGCAGTAAAAGAATTATTCGTATATTTGCAACCGAAAAAGAGATAGGTGAGGGGGGCGGTAGTTCCCCTCATTTGTTCACATAAAGTAAGGTATGATATCTAAAGACGTTGTTGTTCAGGCTGTTAATCAATTTTTGAAAGATAAAGAAGATTATTTCTTAGTGGATGTTACAATAAGCATACATAACACTATTTGTGTCGAAATAGATGCTTTTCAAGGTGTAGATGTAGAAACATGCTGTGAACTCAGTCGTTTTATTGAAACAAAAATTGACCGAGAGATAGAAGATTTTGAATTAGAAGTAGGTTCTGCTGGGATAACAGCACCTTTTAAAATACTTCAGCAATATATCAAAAATATCAACAACGAAGTTGAAGTTTTATTGAAAAACGGGAAAAAAATAATTGGATTTTTGCGAAGTGCCAATGAGCATACATTTGTGGTTGAAGTGTCGCAAAAAATCAAAAAAGATAAAAATGCCAAAAAAGAAGAAGTAACGGAGTTACTAACTTATGCGTATTCAGACGTTAAACATACAAAATATAATCTCAGATTTAAATAACAATTATGAGCAACAAACCAGTACAATCACTGAATTTGATAGAAACATTTTCAGAGTTTAAAGAATTAAAAAATATTGATAAAGCCACGATGATTAGTGTGCTTGAAGATTCTTTTCGTAGTGTAATAGCGAAAATGTTTGGAACCGATGAGAGTTTTACAGTCGTAATTAATCCTGATAAAGGTGATTGTGAAATTTGGCGAGACTATGAAGTAGTAGCCGATGGAGAAGTAGAAGATGAGGTTTTACAAATGGGCTTGTCAAAAGCTCGTGCCATTGATGACGAATGCGAAATAGGTGATGATGTTACAGAGGCAGTTAACTTTTTGAGTTTCGGAAGACGTGCTGTATTAACTTTGCGTCAAACATTGGCTTCAAAAATCTTAGAATTACAAAAAGAATCTGTATATGATCAATACAAAGAAATGGTTGGTCAAGTTGTTTATGGCGAAGTGTACCAAATTTGGAAAAAAGAAATCTTGTTGTTAGATGATCAAGGCAACGAGTTATTATTACCAAAAACAGAACAAATACCTACTGATTTTTATAAAAAAGGAGATACGGTAAAGTCTGTTGTAGTGAGAGTTGATAATAAAAATAATCAGCTGAAAATTATAGTATCTCGTACAGCTCCAATATTTTTACAACGTTTATTTGAACAGGAAATACCTGAAGTGCAAGAAGGTACTATTATGATACGCCGAATCGCTCGTATACCTGGCGAAAGAGCAAAAGTAGCCGTAGAATCATATGATGATAGAATTGACCCTGTTGGTTCTTGCGTAGGAGTAAAAGGTTCTCGTATCCACAGCATTGTTAGGGAATTGAGAAATGAAAATATTGATGTTATTAATTATACATCTAATTTATCTTTATTTATTGCACGTTCATTAAGTCCTGCAAAAGTGCTTTCGATTCGCATAGACGAAGAAAGAAAACGTGCAGAAGTGTCAATTAAACCAGAAGATGTGTCTATGGCTATTGGCAAAGGAGGATCCAATATAAAATTAGCTACAATGCTTACAGAATACACTATCGAAGTATTCAGACATGTGGATGAGGAAGATGAAGATGATGTGTTCTTAGATGCATTCTCTGACGAAATTGAACCATGGGTTATAGATGTTTTTAAATCTATCGGATGTGATACAGCAAAAAGCGTATTAGAAATTCCTCGTCAAGAATTGATCGATAGAACTGATTTAGAAGAAGAAACAATAGATGAAGCATTGGCAATACTAAGGCAAGAATTTGAATAATAGGTCATTTTTTGCAAAAGGATTAGGAAAAGATGAGCATTGTCAAAAAGAAAATTTAATTAGAAGAAAACAAGGAGTATTTATATGTCGACAAAATTAAATAAAGTAGTAAAAGAATTAAATGTAGGATTAGCTACGGCTGTAGAGTTTTTACATAAAAAAGGCTTTGCGGATGTGGAATCTAATCCCAATGCTCGTATAACCGAAGAGCAATATGATTTGCTCGTCAAAGAATTTAGCAAAGATAAAAGCCAAAAAATTGAATCTGGTATTCTCGCCCAACGAAGTAAAGAACGACCAAAAGGGGAAGTTGTTGCTCTCGAAGGTTTTGATAAAGAAAACAAACCAGTAGAAGAAATTAAGGTGGAAATTCAAGAAGCATCTCGTCCTCAATTTAAACAAGTGGGCAAGATTGATTTAGATGCTCTTGTGCCTAAAAAGAAAGATACGAATGAGGTTAAAGAAGAAATGCCTAATATAGATGTTCCTTTGCAAGAAAATGTCGAAGAAATAGTAACAGTCCAGCAAGTAGAACAAGCTCCTATACAGGAAGTGGAAGAAGAAATAACAGAACCTTCTGTGGTAGTAGAAGCTGAAATAGAGGATAAATCGGAAACGGAAAATGTAGTAGAGGATATAGATGAATCGGTTGATGATACCATATCTGCTGAATTAAGTGATGATGTATATACGATAGAGAAAAATACCATTCATTCCACAATCAATGTGGTTGGAAAAATTGATTTAGATGCGTTAAATCAACAAACACGTCCAAAAAAGAAAACAAAAGAGGAAAAGAAAAAAGAAAGGTTAGAGCGCGAAATTCAAAAACCTACACCAACAGTAGCTACTGCACCAAAAGATGCCGTTCAAAAAGAGGCAACAGTTGCCGCAGATAAGAAAAAAAGAAGTCGTATTCAACGTGAACGGGTGAATATTTATGACCCTAATGCCCAAGCTAAAAAACCTACTAAGCCTCAACCTCAAGCAAATAACAAAGAGGTAAAGAAGTTTGTTCCTAAAGAGCAAATTAGTGACGAAGATATTCAAAAACAAATAAAAGAAACGCTCGCTCGACTCACTAATAAAGGAAAATCAAAAGGAGCTAAATACCGTAAAGACAAACGTGAAGCAGTAAGCCAACGTCTACAAGAAGAAGCTGATTTAGAAAGATTAGAAAGTCGCGTAATAAAAATCACAGAGTTTGTTACAGCCAATGAGTTGGCGACAATGATGGATGTGCCTGTAACACAGGTTATTGGTACTTGTATGAGTATTGGAATTATGGTTTCAATCAATCAACGTCTTGATGCTGAAACTATTAATATAGTGGCTGAAGAATTTGGATTTAAAACAGAATATGTGAGTGCCGAAGTTGCACAAGCAATTCATGTAGAAGAGGATGCAGAAGAGGATTTATTACCACGTGCGCCAATTGTAACTGTTATGGGTCACGTAGACCATGGTAAAACATCTTTGTTAGACTATGTGCGTCGAGCTAATGTGATTGCAGGAGAGGCTGGAGGTATTACCCAACATATTGGGGCATATAATGTAACTCTTGATAGTGGACAAAAAATTACATTCTTAGACACTCCTGGTCACGAAGCTTTTACAGCTATGCGTGCTAGAGGTGCTAAAGTAACAGATATTGCTATTATTATTGTAGCTGCTGATGATGATGTTATGCCTCAAACTATTGAAGCAATTAATCATGCTTCTGCCGCCAATGTACCTATGGTTTTTGCTATAAATAAAGTAGATAAACCAAATGCTAACCCTGAAAAAATTAAAGAAGCCCTAGCTGGTATGAATTACCTTGTAGAGGAATGGGGAGGTAAATATCAATCGCATGATATATCTGCCAAACAAGGGATGGGGGTAAAAGAATTGCTCGAAAAAGTATTGCTCGAAGCAGAATTATTAGACTTAAAAGCGAACCCAAATAAAAAAGCAATAGGTTCAATTATCGAATCATCTTTGGATAAAGGTAGAGGGTATGTCTCTACAGTGCTCGTACAAACAGGCACACTCAAAATGGGTGATGTGATAATTGCTGGTACTTATTTTGGTAAAATTAAGGCAATGTTTAACGAGAGGAACCAACGAATAAATGAAGCTAAACCTTCTGAACCAGTTTTAATACTTGGATTAAATGGTGCACCACAAGCAGGGGATGAATTTCATGTATTAGAAACAGAACAGGAGGCTCGTGATATTGCCAACAAAAGAGAGCAATTGCAACGCGAGCAAAGTATACGTACTAAAAAGCATCTTACGCTTGATGAACTTGGAAGACGTATTGCATTAGGCAATTTCCAAGAATTAAATGTTATTGTAAAAGGAGATGTGGATGGCTCTATCGAAGCTCTTTCCGATTCGTTAATTAAATTATCTACTCCTGAAATTCAGGTAAATGTTATACATAAAGCAGTAGGTGCAATTTCCGAATCAGATGTTATGTTGGCTACAGCATCCAACGCTATTGTTGTTGGTTTCCAAGTAAGACCATCAATTGCTGCTCGTCGTTTAGCAGAAAATGAAGGAATTGACATTCGTTTATATTCTATTATATACGATGCTATTGAAGAAATTAAATCGGCAATGGAGGGTATGCTGTCGCCTGAGATCAAGGAAGTTGTAACTGCTACGTTGGAAATAATGGAGGTGTTTAAAATTACGAAAGTAGGGAATGTGGCAGGGTGTTTAGTTCGTGAAGGAAAAATCAAAAGAACAAACAAAATCCGCCTAATTCGTGATGGTATAGTGATATATTCAGGTCAATTAGGTTCTTTGAAACGGATGAAAGAAGATGTAAAAGAAGTGGCATTAGGATATGAGTGTGGATTGAATATTGGTAATTACAATGATTTACGTGTAGGAGATATTATAGAATCGTTTGAAGAAGTAGAAGTTAAAAAAACATTGTAATATTTTTTATTATTATTATCTGCATTCACATTAAAACTGATTTTTTTTCTGGATTAATGTAAATGCAGATTTTTTTTAATATTATTTAAGATGGAAAATTACATAGATATTGTATTGATTATTCCGTTGATTTGGGGGTTAATTCGAGGTTTATTTAAGGGTTTTATAATGACCGTTGGCTCTATAATTGGTTTTATACTAGGTTTTTATGTGTCAAACAACTATGCTTTGTCTTTAAGCTCATATTTGCAATCTTGGTTTTCTCTGTCTACTCAGATTGCATATGTTTTTGCATATCTTATGATTTTTTTAGTAGTTATTCTCTCAATTTTTTCCATATCTTTATTGCTCGAAAAAACAATCAAACATATTTCGCTTGGTTGGTTAAATAAAGTAATAGGAGCGATAGTAGGGTGCTTGAAATATGCACTTATAGTAAGCCTTTTACTTAATTTAGTTGAAATTATAGATGAAAAGGTCGATATTGTAGCAGAAGAAACTAAGCAGTCTTCATATATGTACAAACCTTTATTACAGATTGTACCTGCAATATTGCCTTCAATTACCTATTACGAAGATAAAAAATTATAACAATGGACGAAAAAAATATAATTGAAGACGTAACATCTAGTGAATATAAATATGGATTCACTACAGAAATTGAAACAGATGTTATTCCTATTGGCTTAAACGAAGATGTAGTACGAATTATTTCTGCCAAAAAGAATGAACCCGACTGGATGTTGGATTTCAGACTAAAAGCGTATCGTTATTGGATAACACAAAAAATGCCAAGCTGGGCAAATTTATCCTTGCCAGAAATTGATTATCAAGCAATTTCCTATTATGCTGCACCACGTTCTACCATGCCCCAAAGTATTGATGATGTAGATCCCGAAGTAATAAAAACGTTTGATAAACTCGGCATTCCGTTACATGAGAGGGATAAGCTACTTGGAATTGCTGTGGATGCAGTAATGGACAGTGTATCTGTAAAAACTACCTATAAGGAGAGTTTAGCTGAGTTGGGTATTATTTTTTGCTCTTTTAGCGAAGCTGTTACCAATTATCCAGATTTGGTGAAAAAATACCTAGGCTCTGTAGTACCTTATACAGATAATTTCTTTGCTGCTCTTAATTGTGCCGTTTTTAGTGATGGCTCTTTTGTGTATATACCAAAAGGAGTGCGTTGTCCCATGGAGTTATCAACCTATTTTAGAATTAATGCAGCTAATACAGGTCAATTTGAACGTACCCTTATTGTTGCAGAAGAAGATTCGTACGTTTCTTATCTAGAGGGATGTACAGCTCCAATGAGAGATGAAAATCAACTGCATGCAGCCATCGTAGAGATTGTGATATTAGATAGGGCTGAAGTAAAATATTCAACAGTCCAAAATTGGTATCCAGGTGATAAAAATGGCGTAGGTGGTATATATAATTTTGTTACGAAACGTGCTATTTGCAAAGGAGATAGTGCTAAAGTTTGTTGGACCCAAGTGGAAACAGGTTCTGCAATTACGTGGAAATACCCAAGTTGTATTCTTAAAGGAGATAATTCTATCGGAGAATTCTATTCTGTAGCTGTAACTAACAATTACCAACAAGCGGATACCGGTGCCAAAATGATACATCTAGGCAAAAATACCAGAAGTCGTATTGTGTCTAAAGGAATATCTGCAGGAAAAAGTCAAAACTCGTATAGAGGAATGGTAAAAGTGCAAAAAGGGGCAGAAAATGCACGTAATTTTTCGCAATGCGATAGCTTATTGCTTAGCGATAGATGTGGAGCACATACATTTCCCTATATTGAGGTAAATAATGATACAGCGATTGTTGAACACGAAGCTACAACATCAAAAATTAGCGAAGACCAAATATTTTATTGCAATCAACGTGGTATCAATACCGAAGATGCGGTTGGTCTGATTGTCAACGGATTTGCCAAAGAGGTGTTAAATAAATTACCTATGGAGTTTGCCGTTGAAGCTCAAAAATTATTGCAAATATCTTTAGAAGGAAGTGTAGGATAAATTTTAATATAATCTTATACTTTATAAATTTTATAAATAATATCAATATGCTAGTAATAAAAGATTTACATGCCAACGTAAATGGCAAAGAAATATTGTCGGGAATAAATTTAACTGTTAATCCAGGAGAAATTCATGCTATTATGGGTCCGAACGGTTCAGGAAAAAGTACTTTATCTGCCGTTTTAGCAGGAAATCCAGTATTTGAAGTAACAAAAGGAGAGGTTTATTTCCAAGGGAAAAACCTGCTCGAAATGGCTCCCGAAGACCGTGCAAGAGAAGGGGTTTTTCTTAGTTTTCAATACCCAGTAGAAATACCTGGTGTTAGTATGGTTAATTTTATGCGTACTGCTATCAACGAACATCGTAAATACAATAACCTTGAACCAATTTCTGCAAGCGATTTCTTAAAATTGATGCGAGAAAAAAAGGAAATAGTAGAACTTGATACCAAATTAACGAATCGTTCGGTAAATGAAGGTTTCTCTGGTGGCGAAAAGAAAAGGAATGAAATTTTTCAAATGGCTATGCTAAATCCAAAATTGTCTATTTTAGATGAAACGGATTCTGGATTAGATATAGATGCCTTACGTATTGTAGCTAATGGAGTTAATCAATTGAAAAATAGCGATAATGCTTCCATTGTGATTACTCATTATCAACGATTACTTGAATATATCGTCCCCGATTTTGTTCATATTTTATACAAAGGTCGAATTGTAAAAACGGCCGGCAAGGAGTTAGCTCTTATCCTCGAAGAAAAAGGATACGATTGGATTAAACAAGAAATTGAGGAATAGTATGGTAAAGCAACAATATATAACGTTATACCAACAATACGCACATATCATTAAAGAAAAAAGTGCTCCATTGTTGAATAGTATTCGTGATGCTGCTTTTAAGCGTTTCGAAGAACTGGGTTTTCCCGTCAAACGAGATAAAGATTACGAATACATTGATATTCAGTCTTCATACGATCATGATTTTGGATTAAATCTAAATAGAGTCAGTTTAGATGTTGATCCATATAAAGTGTTTACTTGCGATGTTCCCAATATACAATCGTATTTGTGTTTTATTGTCAATGATACTTTTTATGCCAATCCTGAACCAAAAATTTCCTTACCTAAGGGCGTAATTGTAGCTAGTTTAAATGAAATTTGCACCACTCACCCCGATTTAGTAAAACCCTATCTATTTAAAAATATGGATTGGGACAATGATTCAAACCAAGCTTTTAACGCAACTTTTGCTCAAGATGGATTGTTTATTTATGTGCCTAAAAATGTGGTTGTTGATGTGCCAATTCAGCTAGTAAACTTGATGCATGGAAATGATGATTTATTGGCAGTGAATCACAATCTTATTATTGTGGAAGAAGGTGCAAGTGTTAAATTGTTAGTATGCGATCATGCTTCAAATGAGAAAAAATACCTTGCCAATAGATTAACAGAGATTTTTGTTGGCAAAAATGCTTCTTACGAGCACTATAAAATTGAAAACACCCACAATCAAACAATGAATCTTGGTACCGTGTTAGTGCATCAAGACGATGATAGTAGATTTTTATCAAATACCCTTACTTTGCATAACGGAATAACCCGTAATAATATCACAGTACATGTAGACGGACAAAATGCCGAAGCAATAGTAGGAGGGCTAGCCATTGGAGATAAAACTCAGAAGATAGATAACTATGTGTCGATGAATCACTTAAAACCAAACTCTACTAGTTTGCAATTGTTTAAGTATATACTGGATGATCAGGCAAAAGGTGTGTTTACAGGCAAAATTATTATAAAAGAAGATGCTCAAAAAATTGCTGCATATCAAACGTGCAAAACTATATGTTTAACAAATACGGCAACAATTAACACAAAACCACAATTGGAAATTTTTGCTGACGATGTGAAATGTAGTCATGGTGCAACCGTAGGTCAGCTCGATGAAACAGCTCTTTTCTATCTCCGTTCAAGAGGTATTCCTATTAATGAGGCTAAACTGTTACTTATGTACGCATTTGTACACGATGTGTTAGAACACATTTCAGTCGATGCAGTCAAAGACCGTATTAGATTGTTAGTAGAAAAAAGATTACGGGGAGAATTGTCTAAATGTAATGGATGTGTAATTTGTAAATAAGGATGATAAATAAGAAAAATGAGCATAAATAATCAACTTATCCGACAGGATTTCCCAATTCTGTTAGATAAAATTTACAATAAACCATTAGTTTACTTCGATAATGCTGCTACCACACAAAAACCAATGTGTGTGATTGATAGAATTGTACATGGATATACGCATGGGAATGCAAATATCCACAGAGGTGTTCATTTTTTAAGCCAAAAAGCAACCGAAGAACATGAAAACGCACGTACAACTGTGCAACATTTTATTCATGCCGCAAGGTCGAGTGAAATAATTTTTACTCGAGGTACTACTGAGTCTATTAATTTAGTGGCATTTTCTTTTGGCGAAACGTTTTGCCAACCAGGGGATGAAATTATAATTTCTGCTATAGAACACCATGCAAATATTGTTCCTTGGCAAATGCTTAAAGATAGAAAAGGGATTGTGCTTAAAGTTATTCCAATGCTACCAGATGGAACTTTGGATATGCCTGCTTTTTCAAAACTATTGAATAACAAAACAAAATTAGTTGCAGTTACTCATGTTTCAAACGTGCTAGGAACAATAAACCCAATTCAAGAAATTATTCAACTCGCTCATAATTCCAATGTTCCAGTGTTGATTGATGGAGCACAAGCTGTACCACATATTGCTATTGATGTCCAACAATTGGATGTTGATTTTTACGTGTTTTCTGCACACAAGGTGTACGGTCCTACTGGCATTGGCGTATTGTATGGAAAAGAGGAATGGTTAAATAAAATGCAACCATACCAAGGAGGAGGAGAAATGATTGCAAAGGTTACCTTCGAGAAAACTACTTATAACGAACTTCCGTTCAAGTTCGAAGCAGGTACGCCCGATTATATTGGTTCTACAGCCCTTGCTACAGCCTTAGAATATATCCAACAAATCGGATTAAACGCTATTGCCACATACGAAAACGACTTACTACAATATGCAACAGCGAAACTGTTGCAAGTACCAGGGTTAAAAATTTATGGCGAAGCATCGCATAAAAGCAGTGTGATTTCTTTTTTAGTACAAGGCATTCATCATTACGATATGGGAACTCTGCTCGACAAGCTCGGTATTGCGGTCCGAACAGGTCATCATTGTGCACAGCCAATTATGGATTATTATGGCATAGAGGGAACGGTAAGGGCTTCATTTGCCTTCTATAATACCAAAGAAGAGGTAGATAAACTCATAGAAGGAGTAAATAGGGTGGTATCTATGTTTAAAATTTAATTTGTAAGGGTATGACAATTCAAGAAAAACAAGATATAATAATAGAGGAATTTTCAGTTTTTGACGATTGGTTTGATAAATATGCACTCATTATTGAGTATGCCAATAAATTGAAACCTCTTGATGAGACAAAAAAAACACCACAAAACATCATCGAAGGATGCCAAAGTAGGGTATGGATAGATGCTTCTATTAACGAAAAAGGACAAGTTGTGTTCGTTGGAGATAGTGATGCAATTATTGTAAGAGGTATTTTAGCATTACTTTTATACGTATTATCTGAACATACTCCGCAAGAAATTATCGAATCAGAATTATATTTTATAGAAAAAATTGGACTAAAAGAACACCTTTCGCCCACCAGATCCAATGGTTTAGTGGCAATGATGAAGCAACTCAAGCTCTACAGTATAGCTTTTAGCAGTAAAAAAGGATAAAATAATGTTGTA
>ERZ795058.1986-NODE-1986-length-25593-cov-32.109915_pt1 | contig 25593 bp, 23 predicted proteins | sample MGYA00375142_ERZ795058 | MGnify/ENA primary metagenome ERZ795058 (study PRJEB30187, sample SAMN05720210) | activated sludge metagenome | isolation source: anaerobic digester from wastewater treatment plant | place: Japan | collected 2015-04-20 ... | reverse complement strand
ATACTACATCGCGCAGTAAAAGTGTTTGCATCCATTATTAACTTATGTTAAACTCAAACGTGCGTTTTAAGAAAATGAGGTCCCAGTTATGTCAAGAGTATGTCCCGTCCTAGGTAAAGGTCCGCTAAGCGGCAACAATCGTTCCCACAGCCTTCGTGCCACGCGCCGGCGCTGGAATGTCAACATGCAACCATACCAAGTCGAAATCGACGGCAAAGTGCAAACTGTTCGCATGTCCGCCCGCGCTCATCGCAGTTTGATGAAATCGGGAAAATAACCTTTCATCAGTTAAAAAAGTAAGCCCCAAATCGGGGCTTTTTCTTTGCTATAAATAGGCGATCAACAAAAGCGTCTGCGTCGCCAGATTGATAAAGATGACGAGCCACTCGCTAAAAGCTAAGATGAAAAAGCGCGGTCTGACAATCACGACGGTGCCGTCTTCTTCGGTCTTCGCATTCATGTTCGCCCAATTGCGAAGGCGCGGGTTGAGCATGATTAGCAAGGTCGCAAAACCGAGCATGGCTTCCAGGATGCCGATCAGCAGGAACTTAAAGTCGACACGGTTGTTGGAGATATATAGATTAAGAAGAATAATCGAGACAGCCCCGGCCGCCAAGGCGCTGACGGCAAAATAAGCGGTGGCCACTAGAGTGTGCAGGCGGACGTATTTCGCCTGAATAATGTGAAGCGTCAGAAAAGATACGGCCGAAATCACAAAGAGGATGCCAATCATAATAAGATAAGAGACGTAACCGGGAAAATGATAGTATTTGCTGATCATTAAAAGAGCCGGCGCAATTGAAAAAGCCGCATAAAGATATAGAAAGAAGCGGTAAAAGACAATCATCATCCCCTGATTGTGATAGGAGAGTTCATAGGGAAACATGTTAAGGATAGAAAACTTCGTTTTAAAGGTTTCCTGATAATTGGAAAAGCCAAAAATCAGGATGCCTAAAAAAGCAAAGAGCAAAACGACAAAAGTGGCAATCCACAGTCCCATAACTATCTCAGTTTATTAACTCTTTCTTTAAAATCTTCATGTCCGAACAAATACGTTCCGGCGACGAGAATATCCGCGCCGGCCTCACGGGCCAAAGCCCCGGTCACATCATTAATGCCGCCGTCGACTTCGATGAGAACATCATAATGGTGACGGTCGATCATCCGCCGCAAATACTTGATTTTGCGCAAGGCGCTTTTCATAAAGGGCTGGCCGCCCTTGCCAGGTTCAACCGACATAATCAAAACGAGGTCGATATCTTGCAGAAATGGGTCGAGAGCGTTAACTTTTGTCCCCGGCTTAATAGAGATGCCGACTTTTGTTCCGTAATCGTGAAGAGCTTTGATTGTCTTAGCCAGGCAACCCATGCACGGCAAGGCCTCGATGTGAAAGGTGACGATATCCGCTCCGGCTTTAGCGTATTTAATGGCTTCTTCATCGGGATTTTCTATCATGATGTGGACATCGTTGACCATTTTATGAAGCTTGCTGATTTTTTCTAATTCTTCGAGTCCGAATGAGACGTTGGGAACGAATTTGCCATCCATCACATCAAAATGCAAATATTCGGCACCGCTTTCCTCGGCGAGTTTTATTTCTTCGGACAACCTCTGCTTATCGGCAGCTAAAAGGCTGGGTGCCACATAGTTTTTCATTTTTGAAACCTCCTGTTTTTATATTGTAATTCATCGAGCAGTTTTTGATAAATCAAATACGCTTCTTGACTCAATGTCCCGAGAGCAATCATCTTTTTTACCTCGCAACCCTTCTCGTTAATGTGCATGCAATCGCGGTAAAAACACTTGCCGACCGCCTGCGAGAAACCAGGAAAAAAGGTCGCGAGATCTTCTTTATATAAATCGAGTTCTAAAGACGAAAAACCCGGTGAATCAACGATAAAACCATCGGAAAAAGGCAGAAAAATAACTTCTTTCGTCTTGTGTTTGCCGCGTCCCAGGGCTTTTGAATAATCGCCGATCGCCCGCTTAAAATTGACATCGAGCAAATTGATGAGCGATGATTTTCCGACGCCGGTCTGGCCAATTGCCAGGGTTACTTGTCCGGTTAATTTGGCTTTCAGTTCAAGGAGGCCGGCTTTTGATTTTTTGGAGTATAAAATGACCTCGAAACCGATCTGCGCTAACTGGTGCTGAAAGCGGCTCATCTCCAAGAGATTGTCCAATCGGTCGATTTTGCTGATGACGACAAAAGGTTTGATATCATACATCAGAGCGTACGCTAATGTCTTATAAATAAGAAGCGGGGAAAACTCCGGCTCCACCGCCGAAGCCATAACCATGATTTGCGAGATATTGCTGACGCGAGGACGCGGGAGTTTATTTTCGCGGGCGAGGATCTTTTCAATCGTCGATGTGCCTTCATCAAAAAGGACGCGGTCGCCCGGCAGCACTTCGCCGCTTTTATAGCGAACGGCACCGCGCGGCGATAAGTCATATGACTCGTCATCGGCGCTGGCGACAAATTTACCGCCATAGGCGGAGATGATGATTCCCTGCTTCATTTAAATCCAAAGATACGCGAGAGAAAACTCTTTTTCTCTTTGAAGTTGTTGCGGTTTTTCATGACATTTTCAATGTCATCCGCCATCGCCTGGGCGCTCTGATAGCGGTCGATCGGGTTTTTGCGGCAGGCTTTGATGATGATTTTCTCGACCTCGCGGGAAATCGAGGGATCAACCTTGGACGGCATCGGAAACGGTCGTTTAATGTGGGCGACGGCGATGTCGACGGGTAAAGCTTCGTCAAACGGAACATGGCCGGTGACCAGCTCAAAAAAGGTGATGCCCAGAGCATAGATATCGCTTAGAGGGGTAGGTTTTTTGCCCTGGCACAGCTCCGGAGCGAGATAGTGGACACTCCCCAGAATGTGCTCATCGGGATTGGCGTTGCTCATCTCTTCATTCGTGGCGATGCCAAAATCGCCGAGCTTAATCGTTCCGTCCGCCATGTAATAGACATTATGCGGTTTGATGTCGCGGTGAATAACACCGTGATTGTGAATGTAGATGGCCGCGCTTAATATCTGCAGCATGATCTCACAGGCTTCATAGGGCTGCATCTTTGTCAAAAACAGCAACTTCTCATGAAGGGTCTGCCCTTTGACGTATTCGTTGGCCATATAGGGACGGCCGTTTACTTCGCCGTTATTATAAACTTTGATGATATTGGGGTGCTGCAAGCTGGCCACGGCGGCCACCTCATGTTTAAAGCGGCGAATGTTCTCATAGTCATTCATCAGCTCTTCTTTCATGATTTTGATGGCGACGACGCGCTTTGAAATGACGTCAGTCGCCTCGTAGACTTCGGACATGCCGCCGGTACCGAGGCGGCTTGTGATGCGATATCGATCATCGATTTTATCACCGATTTTGATCATTCTTGATGACCTCCCAGTAAGCGATGGCGATGTTGTCGGAGCCGCCATTATTGTTTGCGACTTTAATCAGTGTTTCAACCTTTTGTTCAGGCCGTTCTTCGGTCGTTAAAATCGCGTGCATTTCTTTTTCGCTGATGTTGTTATAAAGGCCGTCGCTGCAAAGCAGAATGGAAAAGCCAATGTAGGGCGCGGATGTGATATCCAGCGTCAGAGACGGGTATATTCCTAATGCGTTCATGAGCACATGGCGTTTGGGGTGGGTGGCGATTTCGTCTTTGCTGATTTTTCCGGTGCGATACAGGTAATCGACATAAGTCTGGTCGCTGGTCAGCCGCTTCATGCCTTCATGGCGAACCGAATAGGCGCGCGAATCGCCGATATTGGCAATGATGATATGATCTTCGAGAATTAAGGCCGCAACTAAAGTCGTGCCCATATCTTTATAGGCATCATTTGAAAAGGCGGCATCGTAAATCTCGTTGTTGGCCCGATGAATCTGACTGGAAAGCCATCTTCTGGCGAAAAACGGATGAATGAATTTTGGTTTGTTTTTAAACGCCTCGGCGAGGACGCTGACCGCGGTGCGCGAGGCATAGTCGCCCTTGTTGTGACCGCCCATCCCATCGCAGACGACCATTAAAACATCGCCGTCGGCATTGATTAAAACACTCGCCTGATCCTCGTTGGTGACGCGGACGCGGCCGATATCGATGCGATAGGCGAAATTACCTTTGAATCTCATCATTTCTCCTTGGCCCGGAGCTGTCCGCAAGCGGCGTCGATATCCGCTCCAAACTCCTTGCGCACCGTCGAGGTGATGCCGCGTTTGCTCAGCTGATTTTGAAAAGCCTTGACGGCGATATCGTCGCTGCGGCGGAAACCTTTTTCATCGATGGCGTTATAGGGGATGAGGTTGACATAAGCTTCGATGCCGCGAATTAAATCCGACAATTCATCGGCATAGGCCACGGCGTCATTCACGCCGGACAATAAAATGTATTCAAAAGTTACGCGCCGGCCCGTTTTAAAGACATAATACTTGACCGCTTCGATAAGTTTATCCAAAGGATAAGCTTGATTAACTCGCATCAATTTACTGCGCAATGCATCATTGGATGCGTGGAGGGAAATAGCGAGGTTGACCTGCATGCCGACATCGGCGTACTCGTAGATGCGCGGAACGATGCCACAAGTCGAGACGGTGATGCGTCGCGCGCCGATGGCGAAGGCTTTCGGATGATTGGCGATTCTTACAAAATCCATGACATTTTCAAAATTGTCAAACGGCTCGCCCGTCCCCATCACGACAATGTGGGTCACGACTTCGCCTTTTCCTTCTTCGTTCAAGAGGGCGTTCATGATCAATATCTGTCCGACCATCTCATCGACTTCGAGATTGCGCCGCTTCTTCAATAGTCCGGAGGCACAAAACGAGCAACCCATATTGCATCCGACTTGACTGGAGACGCACAGAGCGTTTCCGTAATTATAGCGAAGGAGCGCGGTCTCAATTTTGTGGCCGTCGCCTAATTCTAAAAGCAGCTTAATCGTGCCGTCTTCCGACTTTTGGGTTTTATAGATTTTCGGAACTTCAAAGTAGTACTCGCCCTTTAAGACTTCACGAAACGATAACGAGACATCGCTCATCTCATCAAAGGATTGGGCTTTCTTTTCATAAATCCATGAAAAAAGCTGCGTGGCCCGATATGATTTCTGGCCTTTGGCAAGCATAGCTTGAACAAGTTTTTCATGGCTGATGCCGTAAATATTATTCACTCGGCAGAGCCTCGACTTTTCGTTTCATGATCGCATAAAAAAGCGCGGTGTCGAGGGGGTCAAAAGGAAATCTCTGCTTTTCTTCTAAAAGCGCAAAATCACGGTGCCGGTCAAGGAAATCCATAATCAGCGAGTGACCTTCTTTGCGATTGATGGTCGACACCAGATAAACGAGAATTCCGTCATCGCCGACAAAAGTCGCGCAGTTTTCCAGCGTTTCTTTTTGCTTGGCGACTAATTCGTCGATGCTTTCGCGTTTAAAATGCAACAGGTAATCGGGGTAGGCCCGAATTAAATCAAAATCGGAACTGCGAGGGTGGACGATGACGAGATCCTGGGGTCTTGAGATGGCGGCTTTCATCGCCGTCGGCTCAGCGCCGAAAAAGTTCACGTTCGTCAGTTGGTTATAGCGAATAATCTTCGAAATATCGAGGCGTTCATCGACATTAGGAACGCCGAGATTTAAACCGATGGTCTTTTGATATTTGAGGAAGAATTCACGAATTACGGAATTGTCTTCCGCCGAATACAAAAAGGCTTCGGTGACATTGTTCAGGCAGACTTTGTCCATCAGTTCCTTGTGGCCCATCTTTAATAGAAAGACATCAAAACTCTGAAAGAAAGTATTCTTGCGAATGGGGGCTTTACCTTGGTAAATAACCATGTCGACAAGCGGGGCTTCGCGAAATTCGGGATTATCGTCAAGGACTTCTTTAGTTGAGGTGGCCAGCGTGTTGACCCGGCAGCTTTGCAACTGCGGTTTGTTGTTCTTTTTCAGCAGTTTATACGTCACGCCGCGACCGAAGTGCTTCTGCCACATTTTAACGAGCCATTCGGGAGTGTTAAAGCGAAGCGACAAGTATTCGTATGATTCAACGGGAATCGATTCGGGAATCAGTTCGCGCGGCGATTCCTGAAAAGCCAATAGCTTTTCGATGATGATCATCTGCTCTTCATTAAACGCCTGGCGAACATAATCAATCATCTCATCATGTTCGATGCGCTTTAAAAAAAGATTGTTGGCCAAAGAGGCATAAAGGAGGCATTTCTGCTCATCGGTGTAGTCGGTTCCGAGGTCGCTTACGATGCGCTGAAAGAGGTAGTGATGACGAAGCTCGCAGCCGACGATGGCGGAGACGAGGCTGGAATGCTCTTTATCTTCGGGGTGATCTTTAAACGCCTGTCGCAAGGCATGCTGAAATTCGACATCCTGATAGAGGATTTGATTCAGAACATTCTTGACGATTTCCAATGCTTTCATATTTCGTTCCCTAATACATAGTATAGTAATAGAAAATGGCGGTTACTACTATAAAAAACGACAAAATGTCGTTAAAAGTGAACTGATTTATTTGTTTCTGTCATCGAGTTCGGCAAAGATATTGCCGTCGTAAATGTCTTCTTCCTCATCTTCCAAAGGCTCGTCGACCACCACCGCATTTTGCTCGGTGATAAAGCGCGGATAGTCGGGATTAATATAGGTGTGACGATGTTTTTTATCATAATAAAAGTATTCGACGCTGATGTGGATGGCGATCTTTTTAAGTGTCTTAAAAAGATAGGCGGTCACCTTGTCTTCGAGGACTTCGCATTCCTGCGGAGCGTGAATGCGGACGAGGGCATTCCACGAAGTCTGGTCAAAGCCCTCGTGAAAATAAAAGGCGTTGGGTGAATAGAAACTTATCTCACTCGGTTTGACCTCATAGAGATCAGCGAGCTTTTTGGTGTTTTCTTCAGAATATGTGCCGACCAAATATTGGTCGAGGCCGAGGATGGAGATGGTGATCATAGTGGCTTCCTTATTGTTATGAACGTCATTATTATAGCACTCGCATAAACTTTTTATTAAAAGTTATAAGGGTCGACATTAATCGCGACGTTGATCTGTCCTTTGCTTTGCAAGGCGACGAGCAATTTGCGAAGGTGGTTTTTTATCTCAACATCAGACTTATACTTCAGAAGCAAGACGCGGTGATGCACTTCCTTTTCAAAGTGAATAAACGGCGAGACGGGACCGAGAATCGTGACATCGGGATAATTGCTTTTTTGGACATCCTCGGCAATCGCGTGAATGGTATCGATGGCCAGGCCTTCGTTTTTTGAAGAAATCTGGACACTGGTCAAAAAAGTATAAGGGGGATATTGCTGGGCTCTGCGAGCCAACATTTCTTTTTTAAAGAAGGTTTCATAATCCTGAGCGGCCGCCAGGCGAATCGCATAGTGGGTAGGATTATAAGTCTGAATGATCGCCTCGCCGACTTTTGCGGCTCTCCCACTTCGTCCGACGGCTTGAGTGATTAATTCGAAGGCGCGTTCGCTGCTGCGAAATGAGGGGAGCGATAAGCCGATGTCGGCCAAGACGATTCCGACTAATGTCACATCCGGAAAATCGTGGCCCTTAGCAATCATCTGCGTGCCGACTAAAATATCAGCTTCTTTATTGCGAAAAGCTTCGATCGTCTTGGCAATCGTATTGCGGACGCGACCGATGTCGCTATCCAGGCGCAAGGTTTTGGCACGCGGAAACAGTTTGGCAATTTCGCTTGTGATTCGCTCCGTTCCAAAGCCGCTTTTCGAAAAATAAGTACCGCCGCATTCAGGACAAGACGTGGGGGCGAACTCGACATGGCTGCAATGATGGCACTTTAACATTTCATCTTCGCGGTGATATGTCAGCGTGATGCCACAGTCCGGACACTTGAAGATATGACCGCAAGAGCGGCAGGTCACATAACCGCTGAAACCACGCCGATTAATTAATAGAACAATCTGCTCTTTTTTATCGAGGCGATCGTTGATTTTTTGAATGAGGAGCTCCGAAAAGAGCACCGATTGGCGCGTCAGACTGCGCGGATTAGACAGATCGATAATCGTTACTTTAGGCAATACTTGATCGTTGATGCGATGAGGAAGTTCGGCGTAATGGTAGACGCCTTTTAATGCCCGCGCTTTACTTTCAAGGGAGGGGGTGGCGCTCCCCAAGACGACTTTGGCGTGGTGATATTCGGCGCGCATTATGGCAATTTCACGAGCGTGATAAAAAGGGGTGGTGTCCTGTTTATATGACTCGACATGCTCCTCATCTAAAATAAAGAGGCCGATATTTTCTAACGGGGCGAAAATCGCGCTTCTCGCGCCGACGACCACACGGGTTTCGCCTTTGGCGATGCGCCGGTATTCATCATATTTTTCGGCCTCGGTTAACTCGCTGTGCAAAATGGCGACATCGCCTTTAAAGCGGCGCTGGAAATACTCGACCATAATCGGGGTTAGCGCGATTTCGGGAACGAGCATCAAGACATTTTTTCCCGAAGCGATAATCGCTTCTGAAAGGGCGAGGTATACTTCGGTTTTGCCGCTGCCGGTCACCCCTTGTAATAAACTGACGGTTTTGTCGGTCTCTAAAATGCTTTTAACGGCGGATTTCTGCTCATCGTTGAGGATTTTTACCGTCTCTTTTTGATACTCCGGAATCTCCAATCGCGAACGTTCGATTTCGATTATTTTCAAGTGTTTTGTCGCGATTAGCTTATTGACGATGCTCGGCGAACCGGCATCTCTTTTCAAAACTTTTCCGTTCTTTTTAACCAATCGCAAAAGATCGATCTGACGAGCGGTTAAACCCGCCTCGTTATCATCGATGGCGACGAGGTATTTTTCATAGTAGGCTTTTGGCCCGCTGAGCGCGGAGAGACGGGGCTTGAGCGACTTGGGGAGCATCGTCTGCAAAACGCTTATTTTCGTCACCAGATAGTGATCGCAGATGCGCTCGACCAAGTTCATCAGTTCATCATTGAGAAGCTCGCTGTCGTCGATGACATCGATAATCTCAGAAAGAGTGAAACCTTTTTCGGTTTCGTAATCCGCAAGCGATAAATCGCTTTCTTCGACTTTTATCACATATCCGACCAGTTCCCGCCTGTTAAAATTGATTAAGACCCGAAAACCGACGCGGACCTCCTTGCGACCGAAATAAACATAAGAAAAAGGGCGGTTAAGCGCATTTACTCGATGTTCGGTAAGTACTTCTAAAATACGCATGTCGGCCCTTTATTATTTGATGATTTTGGCATTGATTTTATTTCTGATAATCTCTCGTATTTCCTTTCCGGCGCGATCCGGACGATCATTTAAAACAACATATTCGTAATGATATTTAAGATGCATTTCCTTGCGGGCTTTTTGCAGTCGCTTCTGAATGACGTCTTCCGGTTCGGTCGAGCGATGGCGAATTCTTTTTTCGAGATCTTCATAGCTCGGCGGAATGACAAAAATCGAGACGACATTGCTGCCTTTGCAGCGGCTTAAGACTTGTTTTGTTCCTTCGACTTCAATTTCGAGGACGACATTTTTGCCTTGAGCGCGCAGCTCATCGACATAATGCTTAGGCGTTCCGTAGCGATTTCCGACAAACTCCGCCCATTCAAGAAAATTGCCGGCTTTGATATTGCGATCGAACTCTTCGCGCGAGACGAAAAAATAATCGACGCCGTCAACTTCTGTTTCGCGTCTGCTTCTCGTCGTCATCGAGACGCTGTAAACCAAATTTAAACTGTCATCGCCCATGACGTTGCGGCGAATCGTGCCTTTGCCGACACCGCTCGGGCCGGAAATAATAATAAGAAGACCTTCTTTTGGGGTTGCCGTTTCCATATAAGTAAATTAATTATATGTGAAGATATAACTTAAATCAATTCTAATTATGGTATAATTATGGCATGAGAATCAGCCTTCAGGATTTTTCGCAAGTTGTCGACATCATCGCTAAAGAAGCGACCGGCAAACGCATTCGCAAGGTCATCTTTTATTCGAGTCGGATTTTTTACCTGCAAATCTCATCGGGCCGCAAACGATACCTCGTCATCAATCTTGATAACACCAACCCCTCGATTTTTCTTGGCGAACTATCGAATACGCCGCCAACTCTCGTAAATCCACTATATCTTTTTCTAAAAAAAGAACTGAATAATGCTCTGATCAAGAAAGTCGAACAGCAAAATAACGACCGCGTCGTCCGTATCGAACTCGAGATAACCAACAGCGCATACAAAACATTCACCCGCAATCTCTATGTTGAACTCATCGCCGCCCGACCCAATTTAATCTTCGTCGATGAAGATGAAAAAATTCTCAATGCCTTCCGCAAGAACACGATTGACTCGCCCCGCATTGTGGCCCGCGGTTTTAAGTATGAAAAACCGCTCAACGGCGCCAAGAGCAAGAATGGTTCAGCAGAACCCTTTGATCACACCAAATTCATAAACTTCGAACTGAGCCGCCTCAATCAATCCGCGATGACGCGCAATCAGGAAAAGTTTGTCAAAATTTATAAGTTTATCAATACGCGCATCAGGACCGCCTCGCGGAAAATCGATAACATTAAGGCCGATGTGCAAAGAGCAGAAGAGCAACTTATCAACAAAGAATACGGCGATGCTGTCTTAGCGCATCCCGCCGATAAAAAATGGCGGACCGACAAGATTGAAGCCAATGGCATTATCATTCGCCTCGACGGCCTTATAACCCTCGCCGAAAACGCCCAGCACTTTTATAAGCTATACAAAAAAGCCAAGAACACTATCGCTATAAGCGATAAGCTTATCGAAAAAGCTGAGAAAGAGTTAAATGAGAGCCTCTTCATCAAGGATTTTCTCTCTTCGTCAACCGAAGAAGAAATTGAGCGGTTTGTAGCTCAGAACGCCCTCATCTCACCACGCGATAAAATCCGCCTTCCCGTCACCAAAAAATACGCCCCTTATCATCTTGAAAATAACGGGACAACTTTTTATTTTGGCAAAACCGCCGACCAAAATGATTACCTGTCTTTTGCCTATGCTGCCCGCCAGCATATCTGGTTTCACCTCCTCAACCAGCCCGGCGCTCATGTCGTCATCAAAAAGAGCAACCCGACCGATGAAGATTTGATCGTGGCCGCCGAAATCGCCCTCCTATGTTCATCGCTTGACCGCGGCGAAGTCATGTACGCCAGCAAAAAAGACATTTCCCGTGGCGAGAGCAAGGGCGAAGCGCACGTAAAAAAATACGAGACGATTTATATTTCATTTATCCGGCCGGCCACCGAAGCACTTTATAAAGCCGCCACTCGCTTAGAGGTCAAATAAATGCCTTCTGTCTCGGAAATTCGAAACGTCTATCATGCTATAGCCGGTGAAAAAGCAGCCAAGATTGACCCCTTGAAGGCCGGTTTTTCCAATCACTCTTACCTGATTAACAATCACCGCGTTTTGCGAATCAAGAAGCCGCTTAAAGATCGCTTTTATGATGCCGCTATTGAAAGCGCCGTCATCGCCAGTATCGCACCGTTAAGAATATCGGAATCAGTACTCTATTTTAATGAAAAAGACGGCACAAAATTGTCGGCTTTCTTGCCGCGGACGACAAAGATAGTCGGTTTACCAACCGATAAGCAGTTGGTCTTGGTGGCCAAAGCCCTCCGCAAGCTCCACCGCGCCAAATTGGCGACCGGAAGGAGTTTTGATCTCTTCGAACGCCTCAATTACTACAAATCAAAATGCGGCGATTTTGTCGACACAGTATATGAGCGCAAAACCATCGCCTCAGTCCGGCGTTTTTATGACGAGGACCCTTTTGTCTTATGCCATAACGATGTCGTTAACGGCAATCTTTTATTTCGCGCCAACAAAGTATTTATCATCGATTTTGAATATGCGGCCGATAATAATCCCCTCTTCGATCTGGCGAGTTTTTTAAGTGAAAACGACATCGAAGACGAAAGGTTGAGACGCCTGTTCTTAAAAACTTATTTCGGAAGGCGCTGCGAGGAGCGGATTTACCGCCGCCTCACCCGCATCATCGCCGTGCAGGATATCCTCTGGTATTACTGGGCCCAGATGCACTATGTCAGCGGCAAAGAGCTAATCTACAAACGCATCGCTCATCACAAGTGGAAGGCGATAATGAAAAGCGCCTCATCACGTTGACCAGGCGCTTTTGCCAATCGGATTATTTAATAGGCGAACGGTTCGTACTCGACGAATTTATCCACGTATGCTTTCAGACTTTTGTCAATAACCTCGCGGGCGTGTTTGGCCCCCTTCATGTTATTGACGATCGTCTTTTTGTTTTCGAGTTGTTTGTAAACGCGGAAGAAGTGGCGAATTTCATTGGAGATATGAGGTGGCAACTCGCGAATATCTTTATAGATATTATAGATTGGATCGTTCTTGCACACAGCGATGATTTTCTCATCGAGGTATCCGCCGTCGATCATCTCGAGGACGCCGATCGGATAGCAATCTACCAAAGCCAGCGGCACGATTGATTCCGAGGACAAAACAAGAACGTCCAAGGGGTCGAGATCTTCGGCGTAAGTAAGGGGGATAAAACCATAATTCTGCGGATAGTGAGTCGAGGTGTAGAGGATGCGGTCGAGAATCAGCGCTCCCGTCTGTTTTTCGAGTTCGTATTTGTTCTTGCTGCCTTTGGATATTTCGATACACGCTAAAAACTGCTCGGGTTTAATTCGCTCGCGGGGAGCCATGTGCCATACGTTCATCTTTTTTTCCTCGTAAATTCTATTGATATTATACCAATCGCCTCCCTATTATACCAAGAAAATGGCGAAGCGCGAGATGTTCTTAAAACCGCCAATCAGTATTCTTTTTTTATCATTTTCGGAGTGTTATACTACGTAGTATGAAAATGTTCAAAGCCTCCTTGCTCGTCCTGATTCCCCTGCTCTTATCATCCTGCGGCAATCGTCCCCGCGGATTGGTTTTAATCAGCCAAAACGGCAGTTTATATGATATTCAAGAACCGACAGCCACCAGCGAGCTGAGCGATTATGTCCGTCATACGGACAGTCCGGAGATTTTATCATACTTACAAAATGACGAGCCGTTTGTCCTCTACGTCGGTATGGCCGGCTGCCTGGGCTGCAATATGTTCAAACCTAATCTCCAGCGATATATCTATGAGACGCAAGCCTTGATTCACTATCTCAATGTCGGCGATAACGATGACTATCTCGAATATTCAAAAATCTGGACCGGCTATCAGGATATATTTATGGCCGATCTTGAAGTCCCTTATCTCATGATCGTCGAAAGCAACGAGGCGTATGTCAAAGGCGCTGTCTCAAAGATGACGGCGACGACCGTTGAGCCCTTTATCAACATGATGAATTCGCTCGTCGATGTAGCAAATGTCGCTTCGCACATTCAAAATGATTCTGCAACTAATTATCTGGCTTCAAGCGAAGAAGGCCTCTTCTTCTTTTATGACCGCGATGACGAGGATGCTCTGGAAATATATCGGACGCTGATTTGGCCGTACGCCGCAAAGAGCGAGCGTTCGCTGCAAGTCGTGGATTACACTAATTTCACCGAGGAGGAACTCATCGTTTTACGAGCGACTTTCTCGCTTGGCGAAGACATCGGTCCCATCGCCAAATACTATGAAGGCGAAGCGATGATCGAAGCCCATTACTTCGGCATCGATGAGGCTTCCGACCGGCAATTTCTCGAAGCTTATCTTTAGATAAAAAAACCGGGTGTTCCCGGTTTTTCTTATTTAACCTTGATTCTTTTCAAGACGGCAGATTTATACATGCCGTTTTCAAACTTGATGTCGACCGAGCCCTGAATGAGGGGCAGACAGTAACGCCTGAATGATTCATCCATATGGCCGGGGCCCGCCATCATTGAAGGGGGGACGACGCGCTCGGCATTAGCGATTTTGGCGATGTCTTCCGGAACGTATTCGACGCGGTAGGGCTCATCGCTTAAGCGCTTGATGCAAACCATCTCGCCGGTGTGACCTTGCAAGGCTAATTGGACGGCAATCGTCCCGCAGGCAATCGCCTCTTGTCGATCGACTTTGCTGACCAATAAAGGATCGGCGCGCTGCGGTAAAGAGAGCTCGATTGAACGAGTCGGAAGATCGAGACGAACCTCGACCATGTCGGCCAGTTCATCGCCGACGCCGCCGAGCTGAACGTGATTAAAGGCATCGACGCGAGCTTTGGTCATATCCCGTTCAAAGGAAATGCCTTCGGAGATGACGACGATCGCATTGCCCTTTTCGTCGAAAAGTTTTTTTACATCGCGGAGAAAATCATCGACGCTAAATGGATTTTCCGGTAAGTAGATCAAATCGGGTCTCGTCTCTTCGGGGAGAAGATCGACGGAAGCGGTCAGCCAGCCGGCATTGCGGCCCATCACTTCAATAATATAAACTTTGCCGCGTTTATAAACGCGAGCATCGACGCAAATTGATTTAACGGTATTGACGACATGTTTGGCGGCGCTGGCAAAACCGAGTGAATGATCGGTCAACGCCAAATCGTTATCGACGGTTTTTGGCACGCCCATAACCATGCAGTCATAGCCGATTTCGCGGCATAGAAGCGATAATTTGTGGCATGTGTCCATCGAGTCATTCCCGCCGTTGACAAACACATAGCCAATGTTGTGCTTTTTTAAGGTTTCGATAATGCTCATGTATTGTTTATCGTGCAAATCCTTAGGGAGCTTATAACGCGTTGAGCCGAGGGCGGCACCGGGAGTCTGCTTAAGCAATTCAATCGTCTCATCGTCTTCTTGACCAAGGTCGATCAAATCATCGATAATCAGACCTTCGACGCCGTAAAGCGAACCGTATATCTTATCGATTTTATCAGGGTGTTTCTTGGCTTCGACAACCGCTCCGTATAGCGAGGTGTTGATGACTGCTGTCGGTCCCCCGCTCTGAATATAAACCATGGCTTTTTTCATTAAGTTCTCCTCATTAACATATTTCTTATAATAACTTCGTAAGACTTTTCCTTCACAAACAAGTGTTTCTCGAGGCAGACATCTCGTAAGAAGGAGATACTATCTTTCGAGTCAACATCGCCTATAATTCTAAGGAATTATTCAAATAATGTAAAGAAAGCCAAAAGCGGGTTATGTGAGATTAAAGTGTAACGCGGAGAAAGCACATAAATCCGAGAAGCTATGCTTCTTTTTTTCATCTCTGAGTTATTCTAATAGAAAACGGACCCTTAAACGGCTAAAATGTAAGCGGTTGCATAGTATGGCTTAATCTAGTATTATCTTTACTACACGCTCACAAGAGAGGTATCCCCATGGCATTTACCCTGAAGTTTCACGATCAAGAAAAGAGCTTCGATAAGAAGGTCGCCCTCCTTGATCTCGTCGATGATCCCCAAAAAGAATTCGTCTGCGCGAAGGTCAACAACCGCATTCGCGAACTGACGTATGAAGTATATTACGACGCGGATGTTGAGTTTTTAACCGTCCGTGACGCCGACGCGATTCCCATTTACGAGACATCGCTCCGCTATCTGGTGGCCATGGCTTTTAAACGCGCTTATCCCGAACTCGAAGTGCGCTTCAGCTATAATGTTTCGCGTTCGATATTCGTGCAAATTCTCAACGATTCACGTCATAGCGATATGTCGATGGTACGCCGTATCGAAGATGAGATGCAGACGATTGTCGCCGCTGATTTCCCACTTAATCGTATGATTGTGACCAAGGAAGAAGCCAAGAACATCTATGAAGCTAAGAAGTTCACCGACAAGTTAGAACTCCTTAAATATCGCCCTGAAAAGACTGTTCATCTCTACGATTGTGATGGCTATCTCAATTACATGTATGGGCGGATGGTTCCTTCGACCGGCTATCTAAAAAAATACAAGATTCGCCTCTATTCGCCGGGAATTATCATTCAATATCCTCGCGCCGAAGCGGGTGGAGATATTCCTAAGTTTGAAGACGCTCCGACTTTCGGCAAGACGCTCAAGGCCTCGCACGCCTGGGGCAAAATCGCCGGCGCCGATTCGGTTTCCGGAATTAACGAACACATCAAGAAAGATGGCGTTATCGATTTTATCAATATGTGCGAGACGCGCCACAACCGCATGCTCGTTGAACTCGGCAACATGATTGAAAGCGATATCGACACGATTCGCCTAATCTGCATCGCCGGTCCTTCCTCGAGCGGCAAAACGACATTTTCCAACCGCCTGCGCATCGAACTGCTCTCGCGCGGAATAAAACCGATTCGTTTGAGCATCGATGACTATTACTTGCCGAAAAGCGAAGTTCCCAAGGATGAAAACGGCGATCCCGATTTAGAATCGATTAACGCCCTCGATATCGAACTATTTAATCAGAATATGCTCGACCTCATCAGCGGCAAGGAAGTCCAGCTTCCCCGCTTTGATTTCAAGCTCGGTCACCGCGTTTCGGGTAGAAAACTAAAGGTTTCTTTTAGCCAGCCCATCATCATCGAGGGAATTCATGCCCTAAATGATTTATTGACCATCAACATTCCCAAACATCAAAAATTCAAAATTTATATCTCGCCTCAGGCCCAGATTAACTTCGATAACCACAATCCGATGTCCTTGACCGATCTTCGGCTTCTCCGCCGCATCGTCCGCGACAAAAAATACCGCAATGCTTCGGCTGAAGAGACGATGAGCATGTGGCCCAGTGTCCGCAAAGGCGAATTCACCTGGATTTACAACACGCAGGAAGGCGCTGATTTTGTCTTTAATTCCCTCCTTAGTTATGAGCTCTCTGTCATGAAAAAATATGCGATGCCGCTACTCAGCAACATCGACACCAACTCTGTTTACTTCCCGGTTGCCGAACGTCTGATTCGCATGCTGAAATATTTCGATGACATGCCTGATGAATGGGTTCCGAGCAACTCCCTGCTTCGTGAGTTTATCGGCGGCTCTTGCTATGCAAATGTCGACGTCTAGCCTTCTGACATCATCGGCCAATTTTCATTTTTATGCAAATGAGCAGAGTGGATAAAACCATTCTGCTTTTTTGGTATAATTAAGGGAGTCAGAAAGGCATCAATAATGAAAGATTTTCATGAGTTCGATGCGCGGTTAGAAAAGAATTTTGGCATATTTTCGCCCGCGGAATTATCAAAGATAGCTAAGACCAGAGTACTCATTGTCGGGCTCGGCGGAATCGGCGGCTACCTCGCGAATGCCCTCGCCCGCCTTGGTGTTCGCCAGCTCACCCTCGTCGATTTCGACAAGTTCAAGGCGACGAATTTAAACCGCCAGCTATTTTCTTCTTTAAAGACCATCGACAAGTTCAAAGTTGATATCATCAAAGATGAATTATTAAAAATTGACCCAACACTCAAAATAGATAGCCAACCGCTTTCAATCGAGGCGCTCGATGAAGATGTCGTCAGCAAAGTTGATGTCGTTTTTGATGCCGTCGATGTCATCAAGACCAAAATTTATCTCGAGAAGATGTGTTCAAAATACAATCTGCCTCTAATTCACGGGGCATTGGGTGGCTGGTTTGGCCAAGTCGGCATCTCGCTGCCGAAATCATCACTTCTTGAAGATTTTTACGGTCAGAGCGTCTCAGGACTTGAAGACAGCATGGGCGCTCCGACCTTTATCCCGCCTCTCGTAGCCCATTACATGGTCGTTCAGTTTATCCTTTTATGCCTCGGCAAAAAAGAGGCTTTAATAAATCAAATTCTCAACATCGATGCTCTTCATACCGAACTATCTGTCGTCTATAAGAAATAGGGTGCGATATGGTAAAAATCATTTTCTTCAATCTCTTGCGCAGTAAGTATCATTGGCACGAACTCGACGTCGCGCCGGGAACTTTCCAAAACGTCATCGACGAATTAAAAAAGAACAATCCGTCTCTGGATGAAAAGGATTTCCGCGACTGCGTCATGTTTGTCAATGATGTCCGCATCACTCATCTAGCGCGATTTGACATCCAATTTAAAGATGGTGATAAGGTTGTCTTAACCCATTTTCTCGGCGGCGGTTAGTTTTTTTTTATTGCTTCTTACTATGCCCGGCCATCTTGCGAATCTTCGCTCGCTCCTGAGCGTGAAGGCTCACGAGCTGACCGTAGTATATCTTGCGCATCAGGAGAAATCTTTGCTTTTCGGATTCGCTGATCGAGCGCACATAAATCTCCGCAAAAATCTTTTCGAGGCGGAAAAAAGATTCGTAGACATTGACGAGGGCAAGATGCATGAAGTACTCGCGCCTTGAATAAATCAGAAGAGGCGAACTGTGAGCAATTTCGCTCGACATTTCATAGATTGGCGCATAGCGTTTTAATCCCGCCGTCTTCTCTAAGCCGTCGCGGAAGTTGAGCTTGACGGGTTCGGCCTTGTCAAGGGCAGATACCTTCAGGAGCCAACCGTATTCAATAAAGCGTTTCATATCTTTGCTTTTTAAGTCAAAAGCCCGCATTTCTTCCTTAATTTGTGTGAAAATTGCATCCGTTTTTTCTTTATCTCCCGCTAAACCGCGAAAAGCCATAGCGTAGTTCATATGCAATAAATACTTGTCGATAACCGGCTTTCCGTACTTCGTCAAAACAAGCAAGATGCACTCCGCTTCATGAAGGGTTCGCCAAGTAGAAAAAGCCTCGGTTTCAAATCCGGAGACGAGGAGATCGCTGATCGCGCGAGCCATCGAAAAACCCTTTGACATAATATCGACAATTAAGGTTTCATTCGGCTGATTGCGGCTATATCGGCCCAGGACGCCGAGGACGAAATTGAGATACGTATTAAGCGTTGATATGCCCGGCGAAAAGCGCGACAAGATCGTCTTTGATTTATAGGAGAGGTGCTCGTTAGTGTAGTACTTATCAAGGGCGATGCTGACGATCATCTGCATATATTTTTCGTCTTTGATCACCGCTTCTTGGGCAGCATCGGGGTGAATGTCGAGATAGTAGCCGTGCTCATTAACAATATAAAGAATCAGGGCGATGGGATTGACGGGCACGACACGGCCGAGCAGGTTGGCTTCATCGATGCTCTTCGCGCCTTCCATAGCATTTTGATAAACATCATATAAAAATTGAGAGTCGAGGCTTTCTTTAACGCCGAGAGCTTTATAGATATCTTGAAACTGTTCGAAGGAGATGACTTCTTGTTTACTCATGTTTAATCCTTTAATTTGAACATCATCGTCGCCTGAACAGCCTGTTTCCAGCCCTCGTATTTCTTGATGGCAACTTTTTCATCCATCTTGGGCTGGTAAGTGGCCTGTAGGCAATGATACTTTTCAATTTCTTTCATGCTCTTCCAAAAGCCGCTCCCGAGGCCAGCCATATAGGCGACGCCGAGCGATGTTGTTTCAAGGCATTGCGGAAGGCGAATTTCACAGCGGAGAATATCGGCCTGAAACTGGAGTAACAACTTATTTTTCGTCGCTCCGCCATCGACACGCAATGCCGATACATCGGCGTGGGCCTCCTGCTTCATGACTTCGATGACATCTTTTGACTGATAGGCAATCGCTTCTAAAGAAGCGCGCACAAAGTGCGATTTATTCGTGCCGCGCGTGATGCCAAAGACCGCCCCGCGGGCTTCATTATCCCAATAAGGTGTTCCTAATCCAACAAAAGCCGGGACGATATAAACGCCCTGCGAGTCGTCGACCTTGCGGGCAACTCTTTCGCTTTCGTCGCTTGTTGTGATGATATTCATCGATTCGCGAAGCCACTGGACGACCGCACCGCCGACAAAGACGCTTCCTTCTAACGCATAATTTACTTCATCGCCGATCTGCCAGGCGACGGTCGTCAATAATCCGTTTTGCGAAAGAACGGCTTCTTTACCAGTATTCATCAACGCGAAACAGCCGGTTCCGTATGTGTTTTTCAAATCGCCAGCACTAAAGCATGCCTGGCCGAAGAGGGCGGCTTGCTGATCGCCGCAAACCCCGTAGATGTGAATATTTTTAGAAAAGAAACTGGCTATGCCGTAATCGGCGCTTGATGGCTTGACTTCGGGTAAGAGAGATTTGGGGATATTGAATAAGGTGAGCAACTCGTCATCCCACTTCATGTCAAAAATATTAAAAAACATCGTCCGCGAAGCATTGCTCGGGTCGGTGGCGTGGACTTTGCCTTTAGTCATGTTGTAAATGATCCAGGTATCGACCGTGCCAAACATCAGTTCTCCAGCTTCCGCGCGCTTTTGGGCGCCGGCAACTTTGTCGAGGATATAGCGAACTTTCGAGGCGCTGAAATACGGATTGATCAGCAGACCGGTTTTTTTATGAATTAAGTCACGATATTTGGCAATTTTCTGACAATAGGGCAGCGATTGGCGCGATTGCCAAACGATGGCATTATAAATTGGCCGCCCCGTTTTGCGGTCCCAAATAATTGTCGTCTCGCGCTGATTGGTGATGCCGATCGCGGCGATGTCGTCCATCGTTTTATGAGAAATTACCAATAGTTCATTGACGACGTCGATGACGCTGACCCAAAGTTGGAGGGCATCTTGTTCAACCCATCCGGGTTTAGGATATAAGCAGGTGACATTGCGGACGGCGCTGAACGTCAAATTGCCTTCGTGATTAAAAAGGAAGGCACGCGTTGAGGTCGTCCCCTGATCGATTGCTAATATATATTTGTCCATGGTTTAATTCCTCTAAACTATTATAGCAATAATGTAAATCATTATTAGTGTCTTTTATTAAACTTCTTGTCTTTTTATTTTTGCTAAGATATATTTACATTCATGTCAATAAAAGTGACAGGTTTATTATTTATATAATAGATTGTAGAATTAAAAGCGCAGGTACAATTAATGGAATTACAAAAAAATAAGTCGGTAAAAATCTTCACACTAATAGGGAGCTTCAGTCTTTTGTCGATTGTATTCGCAGGTTTTAGTGTTTCTTTATTTAACCCTGAGTCGGCAGCGGCTGATTTACCGATGCTTCCCCCGAATATAAATGTTTCGGACCTGACCGACGCCCAAGTCAACTCATACTATTCAGGAGTTGGTGGTTTATCGGGTAATAATTTGCTGTCTGCCTTAAACGGAATTATCGACGGACATCGTGAATATGACTATGGTAATGATTCTCACAGGACGGCCTATAAAATTATGGATCGCAATTGGGATATTGATCCGTTATCACCGGCCCAATTATCTAATTTTAATTACACCACCGACAATGGTTATATCAGGAAATTTTACGCTGATTACAATGATAGTGTTGATACTGCCGATCGCTTCAAGAATGATGGGGCAACTCGAGTTAGTTTTGATAAAGAACACTTATGGGCGCAGTCGCTTGGTAACTTTGGACGTACGGGCGGTGCCGGAAGTGATTTCCACTCTCTCGTCCCTGCGGACGTTAAGGGGAATCAGCAAATGCACAGCAATTATAATTATGCCGCCCCAACAAGTGGTATTACGAACTATAACAACGACTATGAAACGTATGTCGGAAGAAACGGCTATATTACGGGAAGTTCACAAAAGGTCTGCGAGCCACTTGATGAATACAAAGGCGACATTGCTCGTGCCATGTTTTACATGCCGGCTCGTTATTACACATACGTTGACACTCTTCATCCGAAGCTGACGCTCGTCAACGGTTCTCCGGCAGCGGTTACTGCTTCGATTTCGCAGCCAGGACTTGCCGGCGACCTCGCCACCCTTCTTCAATGGAATGAATTAGATCCTGTCGATGATTATGAGATTCACAGAAATAATCTTATTTATAATAACTATCAACTAAACCGCAATCCGTTCATCGACCATCCCGAATGGGCGCGCATCGCCTATGACACCTCGTATAGCGGTCCTGGAGCAAGCATTGCCGCCGGATCGAGTTCAGTCGGTACAAACGATGTCTTGGTGTCGAGCATTGAGCTTAATCAAGTCGCATATAGCCTTGAAGTCAGCGAACAATTTCAACTTTCGGCAACGGTTCTACCTGCTAATGCCACCAATCCAACAATAGCGTGGAGTTCGTCGAATAATAGTGTCGCCGGAGTCAGCAATGGGCTGGTTACCGCTAATTCGATTGGAGAAGCGACGATTACCGCTGCAGCAACTGATGGTTCTGGCATTTCGGCGACTTGTGACATCACAGTATCTACCAGCGCAAAGAATCTTATTTCGATAAGCGTTTCAGGGGCGGCGGGCACAGCTGCTTTTGGCTCCGATTATTCAATCTCTTCAATTGTCGTGACCGCTCACTATGATGATTCGTCCTCGGAAAACGTCACTTCTTTATCGACAATTAATGTGCCAAATACTCAACAGTTAGGAGAGCAAGCTATTCTCATATCCTTTGATGGAAAAACAGCTTATTATGATGTATTTGTGACAAATAACGGAGCATCTGGAAATTTGAATATCGAGGGTGTTGCTGATGATTTAATTATATCTGAATATATAGAGGGAAGCAGTTATAATAAGGTTTTAGAAATATACAATGGTACTGGACAAAATGTGTCTCTTTCTAATTATTCAATAAAATTATTTTCCAATGGTAGTCAAGAGGCGGGTACAACTAAAACTTTTACTGATGAAACAATTGACGATGACTCAGTATTGAGTCTTGTTTATTCTTCAGCCACTAACGCTTTCAAAATCGGCAACTATATTGAATCCGGAGTGGTGTATTTCAATGGTGACGACGCTATTGGTTTATTTAAAAATGATGTATTAATTGATTTGGTCGGTGTCATCGGGACAGATCCAGGAACAGAATGGACAGGGATTGCGGCAAATGGCTCTGGTAGCACTTTAAATAAAACGCTTGTCAGAATTAGCGCTGTTACATCTCCTAGTGCAACTTTCTCTTTTTCCCAATGGAACTGTTATGATGTTGACACTTCATCTTATCTCGGATCTCATTCAATGGATTTACCGTTATCGATTACGGATTTAGATCAGGCACATGCCTGGGCTGATTATTTCTTAAACGAAACTTCGGGACAATGCGAGGCGCTTGAACCTCAATCAGCAAGTGTTTGGACATTGCTTGAAAATGAGTATAACTTCATGACATCAACTGCAAAAGGGCATTTCACAAATGGTGATTCGGCAACAATTCTTGCCGCTATGGCGCGCTACAACGCAATCATAAACGCCCATCCGGAAAACCTCCCATTTATCGATGAAATTTCACCATCGCAAAATATTGATAGTAGTCAAACATTTTCGAAGGTAGTGCTTTTGCTAATAACCACTTCGACAGTCCTTCTTTTATTCATGACCACAAATAGGAGATGCAGAACAAATACTGCAAATACATAATTATCTATGAAACATTTTAAAGGCAAGTTAGGCTCCGTTTTTATTTCCTTAACTCTTAGTTTATTATTAGGCATTTCGATAGTAACATCTATTCAAATCAATAACGATCGTGTTTCGGAATTATCGGCTTGGTCGGGAACGCAGATAAGCAATGAAGGTTCCTATTATGAAGAAGCTCGCGGTTTAAGTGGTACTGCCCTAAAAACGAAACTTGATACTATCATCTCTCGCAACGTTTCAACCAGCTATGATTGGCCGCGGTACGAGGCGGCGGATGAAGCGGAAAATGAATCTAGTAAGGTACTTCAAATCTATACGCGAACAACGATTGCCAAAACGGCACATGTCAGCGGTTCACTTGGATGGAATCGCGAGCATACTTATCCAGACTCTAAGATCGGTTCACCTGCTAAATCCGATAATCTTCATATTTTTGCTTCTGATAACCGCGTTAACAGCATTCGCGGGAGTAAATTATTCGGAATTGTTACTCCAAAAGACTCCTCGACCGATGTTCAAGACAGTTTAGGCAATACAATTGATGCTTATACGAATTCGTCGACTTTTGAGCCGACGGATGCCGCCAAAGGTGAAGTGGCCCGTGCGACATTATATCTCAATACTGCATATGGTTACTCAATAACCGGTAATTTTACATCTGAATCCCTCTGCTTGGATTGGGCACAAAACTATCCAGTCACAAACCGCGAAATTTACCGCAACAATATCGTCCATACCCTTCAGGGAAATCGCAATCCCTATATTGATCACCCTGAATTCATCGATATGGTTTACGACCCCTCCTATAGTGGAGCAGGAGCACTAAACGATCTCGGCGAGGTTATTGAGCCAGTAAGCCTCTCCTTAAATCCCTCTTCGGTCTCAATCAATGTTGGACAGACGCAGACGCTTACGGTAAGCGCCCAACCAGCCGGGGCCAGTACAAGCGTAATATGGGCTTCGTCAAATCCACATATTGCCAGCATTTCAAATGGCCTCGTAACGGCAATTAGCGAAGGATTCACAACAGTCACGGCAACTTCATCATCTTCTCCTTCGATTTCAACTACAGCCAACATCACTGTCAATCCACCTCAAGCTCCAACATCGTTTGCCTTGAGCGAAACATCATTCAATTTATCTCTAGGCGCCAGCAAATCTTTATCTATAAACGCTTCTCCATCAGGAGCAAATAATAGCGCAATCTGGTCAACCTCGAATCCTGGAGTAGCTTTGGTCGACAGCGGCACAATTTATGGCATTGCTCTCGGAAGTGCAGTTATTACTGCAACCTCAAGCGTAAATAGCGGGGTTTCTGCCTCTGCCAGCGTGACAGTTGTCGAGGCATCGGCTTTAACGATGATTAATAATTATCAAAATATAGTGGGTGGTAATTATTTAATTACTGTTAAATACAATAGCGGTTCATATTATCTGCCCACCCAAGCGGGAGGTTTTGCGACTGGCAGCTCGACAATCACGTCTTTTAGCGATGTTATGAACATCGATGAGTCAAATGCCTGGACGTTTACAAATTCTGGCACGAATTCCTGGAAGATTTCAAATGGAAATTATTACTTGAATTGTACAACAACGAACGATGGAATTGGTGCGACTACTGACGGAAGTTCAGATTACTGGACGGCGTCTCAAGGATCGTCAGGAATTCTTTTAAAGTCACATGCCGGTGCGCGATATTTAACTGGGGCATTTGTAAGTGTTACAACACCTGAATGGAGAGGATATGGAACGGCCGATACTAACGGAACTTCACAAATCATCCTTTATCTTCTGGGTTCCGGAACAAGTGTTTCGCCAGCCGAAGAGGCGGAAGACTGGGCACTTGATTTTCTCTCTCAAACTAGTGCGGGGTGCCAAAACAAAAGCGCAAGTCAACTTGAAATTGCTTGGAACAATGTTTCATCGAGTTATATATCTTTAAGCGATGCAACAAAAATGGTGATTTCCTACACAATTCCCAATGAATTCGGAAGCAATATCGAGAATGCATTAGCTCGATATATTGATATCGTCAACAAATATGATTTTGAGCCTTTTATTAATGGTGTGAACACTGCTAGTAATCATGAAACAGTCACATGGGTTCAAGAAAAAGAGTATTCATCAATTTTAATACTTATATCTATTATTTTAGTCTCTAGTGGTCTGATTCTTGTTATAATTAACAAACGCAACTTCAACTGATAGTCATAATCTCATCAAAAAGAATGTGTGATGCGATATTTTTAAAATTTCTTGGTGGCCATGATCTTCTCAATGTCGGTAACATCCTTGAGAATATCTTTTGATAGGTTCTCGCAGCCCGTCTCGGTAATCAA
>ERZ795058.1982-NODE-1982-length-25631-cov-16.758172_pt1 | contig 25631 bp, 25 predicted proteins | sample MGYA00375142_ERZ795058 | MGnify/ENA primary metagenome ERZ795058 (study PRJEB30187, sample SAMN05720210) | activated sludge metagenome | isolation source: anaerobic digester from wastewater treatment plant | place: Japan | collected 2015-04-20 ... | reverse complement strand
CTTTGTTCATTCATGATGTAGCAGATGGAAAGATTCTTGAGGTAAATGACAGTGTGCTCGAAATGTTCGGCTTCACCCGTGACGAAATAATCGGAGACAATGTAGCAAAAATGAGTTTTCAAGAAACTAGTCATACCTCAAAGGAATCACAGGAACTCATAAGAAAAACGATGACTGAAGGGCCGCAGACTTTCGAATGGCTTTCAAAAAGAAAAAACGGTACAGCATTCTGGACCGAAGTTATTCTTTCTTATGCAAAAATTAATAACATAGACTGCACGATTGCATCAGTCCGCGATATTTCAGACAGAAAAGATGCGGAAGAAGAAAGAAAAAAGCTCCAGAATCAGCTTTATCAGGTTCAAAAAATGGAATCAATCGGACAACTTGCAGGCGGAATCGCTCATGATTTCAATAATATTCTCGCCACAATTATGGGATACGGAAGCATAATGCAGGACAGCATGAAAGATGATGATCCCAATAAGGAAAACATTGAAGAAATAATGAATTCAGCCGAACGCGCGGCAAACCTCACACAAAGTCTACTTGCATTCAGCAGGAAACAGCTTATCAACCCGAAAGAAATTTATGTAAATGAACACATCCGGCGCATTGAAAAATTTCTAACACGCATCATTGGAGAAGATATAACATTAACAACCGACCTTTGCCCGGAAAATCTTTGCATTTTTGCAGATGCGACGCAGATAGAACAGGTACTTATGAATATAGCGGCAAACGCACGAGACGCGATGCCTTCAGGCGGAAAACTGATTATATCCACCTACCCCGAATATCTAGAAGAAGATGATGTCAGAACAATGGGATACGGAATTTCCGGAGACTGTGCTGTAATAGAAATCAGCGACACCGGAACGGGAATGGATGAAGAAACAAGAAAAAAAATATTTGATCCATTTTTTACAACAAAAGAAACAGGTAAAGGAACAGGTCTGGGATTATCCATTGTATACGGAATTATAAGTCAGAACAAAGGGCACATATCAGTATATAGCGAAAAAGGCAAAGGCACCACATTCCGGATTTTTCTTCCGCTGATCACAGCTGAAAAAAAATCAGAATCATCTTCGTTAAAAGAAATATCAATTAACGGCGGCACTGAAACAATACTTCTGGCCGAAGACAATGAAACTCTCAGAGAAATCAACAGCAAAGTTTTGAAAAATTACGGGTATACTGTAATTTCTGCTGAAGACGGAGAAGAAGCGATAACAGAATTCCGCAAAAACAAAGACAAGATTGATCTGATCATTCTTGATATCATCATGCCTAAAAAAAACGGACGGGAAGTTTTTGATGAAGCAAGATCTCTCAAACCAGATATCAAAGTGTTATTCACGAGCGGATATCCGGCTGATCTTATTGCAAAACAGGGAGTATTAGAGAAAGGAATTAACTTTATTGCAAAGCCTTCTCCGACAAACAAGATGCTCATGATAATAAGAGAACTGCTGGATCAACATCTTAATGAAACAAGTTAAGCCGCTTAGTATTATTGTTCAAAAGATTGAAAATTCCGTAATTCCGATGAATAATCAAAAAATAAATACCTCCGGTCTATCCGGATGTATTTAACAAACATATTCAATGCTCAGAAAGGATACTTGAATCATTATCACAGCAATTATATCCAAACTGCAATGTTGTATGACTTATATGAAAATTATGAGTAAGAACTTCCTCGACATCCTTTCTCACCGACATCATCTCTTTCATACGGATATTAGAACTCAAATTAATATGGGCTTCAAAATGAATCTGAGAGTCATTAAGCTTCCAAACGTGTATATGATGGATATTATCAACACCTTCAGTTTTTTCAATCGCTTCCTTGATTTCATCAAGATTGATTTCCTCCGGAACAGTATGCATCAGAATATCAACAGTTTCCAATACAGCGATCCATGCATGGTATATGATATAACAGCAGACAAGAACAGTTACAACCGGGTCAATCCACGTCATATTCCAGAAATATATGCAAACACCTCCGGCGATAACGGCTAAAGACGAAAGAGTATCTCCCAATAGATGCAGATAAGCTGTTTTAATATTGAGATTTTTTTTCTTATCCGAATGAAGAAGAATTATCGAAATCAGATTTGCCAGAAGCCCGAATGAAGCAACTGTCAGCATTATTCTTCCGTTTATCGGCTCTGGTGAACGGAATCTCTCATAAGCCTCATAAAAAAGAAAAAGACATACCGCTATCAGAATAGAACCGTTAAAAAGCGCCGCAATTATCTCCGCCCTTTTGTAGCCGAAAGTTTTCTTGTTATTTGCTTTTCTCAGACTGATTCGGTTTGCGGCGAAGGCTATAAAAATAGCGGACGAATCAGCAAAATTATGAATAGCATCCGACAAAAGAGAAAGACTTCCCGAGATAAGACCGCCGATTACCTGCACAGCAGTTATGGCCAGATTTAATAAAGTTACAAGAATAAGCTTTTTCCCCTGAAGTTTTCCGTGATGATGAGAATGTTCATGTTCCATAAGCAAACCTTTGTTTATGAATATAATATTCATTATCATTATACAAAAACTCCATTTTTTGTCAAGGCGCAATTAATAATTTACTGCACTATTATTAAATAACCAATTTCGCGCTTGATTATTTAACGGCTAAAGAGTAAATGACTTATAATAACTAACATCCGGAGATTTATGGAAGGTGCAGAAAAACTTGCCGAGCTGATACGGCAATCAGAAAAAATAGCCGTTCTGACAGGTGCCGGAATCTCAACATCCGCAGGCATTCCCGATTTCAGAGGTCCGGAAGGACTATATTCAAGAAAAGACATAGACGCAGAAAAACTTTTCGATATTAATTATTTTCATTACAATCCGAATCTTTTTTATGAGGCAATCCCCGAATTTTATGAAGGCTGTGAAAAAGCCCGCCCTACTTCAGGACACAACTTCATAAAAAAACTTGAAGACAACAATAAACTTTATCTTCTGGTAACCCAGAACATAGACGGACTGCACGAAAAAGCGGGCAGCACTAACGTTATCAACATTCACGGCAATTTCAAAAAATTCATCTGCATCAAATGTTCTTCAGAGTTCCCAGAAAATGAAACAATAAAAGCCTCCGTTAAAGCTTCAAGAGTACCGATTTGCCCGAAATGCGGCGGAGTAATGAAACCTACTGTAGTTTTTTTTGGTGAGAGCGTCATCGGTTTTGAAGAAGCCGCCTCCAGAATTCAGAAAGCTGATCTTTTTATCGCAATCGGATCAACCCTGATGGTCAATCCGGCTGCAATACTCCCTCAATACCTTAGTCACGATGCATCTTTTGCGATTATCAACAAGGGAAAAACACCATATGATTCAATCGCAGACATAAATATTCAGGAGGATATTGACACCGTTGCTTTGGAAATTATCCGCATTCTTAAGTATTAGGCATTTCCTTGTTGACTAAGTCCGTATAAAATAAGTTATTTGATTGAAAGTGAGGATTTATGGATAAAGATCTTTTAGACATACTGGCGTGCCCCAAATGTAAAGGAGATTTTACCGAGGAGACCAACGGCAATTTTCTGATATGTGAAGCTTGCGGCGCAAAATATCCCGTAATAGAAAATATTCCAGTTCTTCTCGAATCTGCCGCAATTATGCCCGAAGATACAGAGATTAACTAAACTGCCTCAGTAATATTATTGACAGAATAATGGCGTGGATTCCTACTAAAAACGTTGCTTTTACGCCTTTCCGGCTAAAACAAATAAATCAAATTAAGGTGCAGAAATGAAGAAATCAGCAAATCCTATAATAAAAATCGGAACATATCTTGCTCTTGGATTTTTTACTGTAATTATCATTATAAATTTCGGAATGCCGGATTCCGGCGGATGTGCTTCAGTAGGCAAAAACGACGCCGCTTCCGTAAATGGTCAGAAAATTACCCAAATTCAGGTTAACCGTTTTATAGAAATGAGATTAAAAGAACAGGGAATGGAAATAACACCTGAAATTACAGCCAGGGTTCTCGACCATCTGGTAAGCATGGAACTCGATGTACAATATGCTAAAACTGCAGGAATTGATGTTTCGAAAGTTGCCGCAGATAAAATAATACGCAAAAGTTTCAGTGACGAAAAAGGCAATTTCAACGAAGATTCCATGAAACGTTTCATAGAAAGATTCAGATTTACACTCAAAGACTATCACCAGAGCATGAAAAAAGAACTGGTTAGATATGAACTCAATAAAATTATCGAATTCTCATCAGCTGTAAGCAAGGATGAAATTCAGTTTGCAAATATTATCAGAAACTCAGACTATCAAATCAAGTTTGTATTCATTCCAAACCGTGATCTTTCAGAAAGATATAAAGATAAAGTGAATGTTACAGAAGACGAAATATCAAAAGAACTTAAAAACAATCCAGCTGAAGTCAGAGACCCCGAAACAGACAGAGAAAGAATTAAAAACAAACTTCAACTGAAAAAACTTGAAGTAATAAAAGCAGAACTCATCAATTCTCTTAACTCCGTTTCCGAAAAAGGCGGGAAAATAGAAGAAGCGGCAGCAATACTCGGGACAAAAGTTATGAATTCCGCTCCTTACAAAATCGGCGCAAAAATTTCTGAAGAAAGCAATCAAGAGAATGTTTTGACCGGTCTTATGATGAGTGAGATTTATACCGACGGCATCATAAATCTTGAAGTCGGAAAAACATCTAAAGCAATAAATACAATTGATGGAATTTATGTTTTCACTCCTTCGAAAAAGGAACTTCTTCCGATCGATATCAAATCAGAAATAACCATTAAAAACGACCTCTTTTCTCAGAAAAAGGATTACATGTATGAAAAGCTGATTTCATCATTTTCAGATAAGGCAAAAATAAAAAAGAACAGAAAGATGTTTGAGAGTATAGAAAATTCTCAAAATCCTGAGAACTAATTTTTTAATTGATATTAAACCAAGGGCGTGATACTATCTGTTTAGTATTAAAGGAGATTTATACGTTTTATGAACATAAACGCTGAATACGTAAATCCTTTTCTTGAAGCAGCAAGTGCTGTTTTCAAGTCAATTATGAATGTCGATCTTCGCCGCGGCAAAATGATTATCAAGGAGAATCCTGAGCCGTCTCATGATGTAGCTATTATAATCGGGATCACCGGCTCGATTACCGGAGAAGTCGTTTACAGCATGGGCTATGAAATGGTTTGCAAAATTGCCGAAATCCTGATGCCGGGGCTTTCCGAAGAACAGATAAAATCCGAATATAAGGATATAGTCGGAGAACTCGCAAATATGATAACCGGAAACGCAATGAACTTGTTTGCCTACTCCGGAAAGCAGATAGACATCACAACACCAACGGTTGTCAGCGGAAAAGATTTTACAATTACTCTTGTAAAGCAAACTACTCTGAGCATCAATCTCTACAGTACAATCGGTCAGCTCGAAATGAACGTAGCTTTAAAATAATCAATCATTAAACTGATAATAAAAAAAGGCGGTAATAACCGCCTTTTTTTATTATCAAAATACCGATAAAATAAATTATCTTTCTTTTAGTTTTACAAGCCTTTCAACTGCATCTTTTACTGCAGAATCCTTGGAATTAACACAATAAACCGATTGCGGAACTAAAGGCCTGATTTTATTATGAAAAAGCTTATAGTAATTTGTCGTAAACTGAAGGTAATACCTGCCGTCCTTTCTTCCGAAGAAAAAATCGCCCATAATTGTGCTTCTATTATCAGGATCATAAATTTTTACGGTATAGCCGTGCTGATGTTTATAAATATCTTCGTTTTTATTAATTTTTTTCACAAGATCGGACATCGAACGCATTGTATAGGTATAATTCTTTGAGAATATCTCTCCTGAAATAATATCCTTTTTCATTGATTCAATATCATATACGAGATCCGATGTTGATTTAGGCAGAGAAATTATATTATTATTTTCAGGTCTGTCTGGATAATACTCATAAACTCTATCAATGCTGTTGTCGCTGTTATGGTCCTCAATCAGAATAATTTTTTTTTCTGAACCGACAAAATCGCCGACAATAATGTTTGTCTGATTATCAATAGACTGCAAAATAAAATAGTTTCTGAAATCTTTAGAAACAGGAAGAAGTCTTAACTTTTTACTATTCATCATTTCGGTCATAAGATCGGCTGAAACAAAAGCCGTCTTGCCCGAAATACCGGAGGATAAAACAACAACACATAATGTAAAAAAACTACTGAAAGCCTTTTCATGAAAATCTCCTCCAAAAATCAGCATAATTATCCTAGGAAGATTATAACTTCAACTAAAATAAAAGTCCAGATTTTTATTATTAATTATCAGACTGCCGCAGTATACCTTATGACTTTCTCATCGGGTGATTCATAAAACTTTGCGTTATTGATTTCAGAATCTATTTTTCTCGTACGCTTTTTGATGTTCAACGTGGTGCCGGGATATATTTTTTCTTTGATGATTATATAAGGCTCTTCTTCAAGTACAAGCCGCTGTTCAACCTGCATTCCCTGAATACCGAGCTCTTTTATGCGTTTATTAATATTTGAGACCTCTGAAAGAAGTTCAAGGCACTGTTTTTTCTTTATAGGAGGCAGAACTTCTATATATTTCTTAGGGTCTTCAAATAATCTTCCGCCGAAATTCGTTTTAATCTTTGTCATGACTTCTTCAAGAGATTCTTTCTTTGAATTAATTTCGATACGGATTGCATCCAATTCTCTTTCAAGTTCCAGATTGCGCCCTACCGTCAAAACAGTATTTGTTTCCTTAGATGATCCCGCAGAATTAGCCTCAATACGGTAAAGGGCAGATATTTCTCCGCCCATAATTTTGCCATGCTGACTGGTTACAAAAACCTTGCTGTTTGAATAAACCTTGCTGTTGATAATTGAATCTTCAATAATTACATCTCCTTTTGATTCGAGATGTGAATTTAGTACAAATTTAGCAGAAATTCCGCCTTCACTCTTAATTACTGCCGATCCCTTGCCGGATATGCCCATTTTAACACTTATTTTTCCGCCGGATTCGAGATATGCATCATCAACACTCTGATCAATAAAAATATCGCCTGTTGCTTTTACAGAAAAACCTGGTTTAACAGAACCCGTAATTCTGACTGATCCGCTGAAATCAATATTTCCGCTCTCATAATCAACATCGCCTTTAATTGTAGCTACAGCTCTTACATTAATCTTTTTTTTATCAGTCTCAAGACAACCGTCAATAGCCGACACGTAAATATCCGGGTCAGAACCTGATTGAACGATATTCTCGCCTCGCTGATAACCTTTAGTTTCTTCAATAACGGCAGCTGCTTTTTCACCGTAAATATCATAGCCGTCTGCAGCTTTTATTTCTTCAAATCTACGGAGCAATTCCTGACCCTTCGTAACCTGAACAATTGAATCAATTTCCTTAAAATCCATTCTGCCGTCTTCAAGCATCTTTCCGGCTTTTTTCCCAATTTCGACTAAAGGCGTAAAATACTCCGCCCTTCCATTAACAGGTTCTTTCGACTGAGCAACCTTCAATCTTGTAATAGAGCGGTTTTTGGGATCTATTTTCGACAATTCTTCTCTTAATATTTTCTCATCAACAGGCGTAACAATTTTATTCAGCTTAAGCACTTCTTCAATATCCGAATACGAAGGAAGCTGACCGGTTTTTGTCGGATGTATAAGATAGAATGCTTTTGTTTTTTCTTTGGTTATCTGAAACGGAACTATCAATCGCATAGTTTTAACTTTATCTAGAACAATAAAACCATAGTGATTGGCTCTATAAGATTTTGTTGATTCATCGAAAAAAATACCGCTGCCGATTTTAAATTGGAAATATGGAACTAAATGATAATAATTGATATGTTCTTTGTCAATATAACGTTTTGCATCTTCAGGACCAGTTGCGTCGACTATACGGGCAACAAGTTCATTTCTTAAAACAAAATTATTCGGAGATGAAAGTACAGAGGTTGTCTGACCGGATTCGTTAGTTGATTCGGTAAACATCTTACTGGCGCGATTGTCAAAATAAAATATTATTATCTTCATTTATACATCTCTGAAAACACAGCTTGTTTGATTATCGGACTTATTGTTCAATATTTCCAGTTTTTTAAGCAGAAATTAAAAAAAATTAACTGAAATTAGATGATAAACTAAGAAAAGATATCTATCATTTTAAGCATTCCGCGGGTGTTATGATACGGGCATTTCCAGAAACCGGCTTTTAAGGGATTGCCGAGATCATTTCGATTTTTATCTACTCCGCTTATCCATTCACCATTATCAAAATCAATAATATTTTCTTTTAGAAAATTAAACAATGAACTTACAGCGGAGAAGTATTTCTCATCTCCGGTTATCTTGTATGCATAAGCAAAGGCCGTCATTGCTTCCGTCTGTGGCCAGCCTTCTTTGTTGAAAACCTTTACAATATCTGCATCACCTTCGTAATAAACGGCACCATCGGAATCAACAGCATTAAGAAGAGCCCAATCGCACGATTCGATAAGAACATCTTTGGCAATAGAAATTCTTTTTTCATCCGAAAGATTCAATGCGGCATCATAAAGAAACCATGCAGTCTCAAGATTGAGTCCATACCATGTATAGCTGCTGAATTCAGTGAAATTTTCATTAGCAGTATACGAAAAATAACCGCCTTGATAGAATTTCATAATAATATCAAAACAGTCGGAAACAATATCTTTAAGGAAATCTGATCCATTGTTTCTCAAATAAGCTGTACATGACTCAATAACATGTACCTGAGCATTCAATGTCTTTATGGAATAATCAGTATTTTTATCTTTTGAATAATCATTTTTCAAAGAAGAAACATAGCCGCCGTTAACGGAGTCTTTAAGTCCGCCTTCAAGAAATCCGATTATTTCACATGCAAGATCAAAAACATCACGTCTTCTAGTTGCCGCAAAAAATTCATTAATCCCGTAAATAGCGTAGCATTGGCAATCTGTCATCTTAGACGTGTTAAGCGGTTTGCCTTCGGAAGTTATCGAGAAAAAAATTCCTCCGAATTCTTTGTCCCAAAAATCAGCATAAAGGGAATCATAAGCCATTTCTGCAATCTGCAAGTACTGTTTATCCTTAAACATATTGTAAGCTGCAGAAAAAGCCCATAATATTCTTGATTGAAGAATTCCACCTCTTTCGGCATCCGGATTGGGTTTTCCATTCCTGTCGATTTCGCCGAAAAAGGCGGAATTATCGGCTTTGACAGAATGCTTCATCCAAAATGAAAGAATATTGTCTTTGAGAATATCCCCGCACTCACGGACTAAAGCATTTCTGTCAATACTCATATTATTTTCCAAGCTCCACAACTACATTATGTTCTTTTCCGTCTTTCATATCAGGAATGATGCAGCCTTCAACAGCTTTGCCGTCAACGGTAATGGATTTAACACCATTGCATACGCCTGAATTCTTAACTTCGATATTGTATGTAGCTCCGCGGAATTTTCTTTTTACAGAGAAACCTTTCCATCCCGCAGGAATACAAGGGTTCACTTCAAGACCGTTATACGCAGGTTTGATACCAAGAATAAACTGCGTGATCGCATAGTAGTTCCAAGCCGCAGTTCCAGTAAGCCATGAATTCTTAGCCTCACCCGGTTTGAAAGCGTCTTTTCCGGCGATCATCTGAGCGTAAACGTACGGTTCAACTTTATGAAGTTCGGAAATCTCTTCTGTATAAGCCGGGCATATCTTTCTGAAATATTCCCATGCGGCTTCACCGCGTCCGAGAATTGTTTCACCGATAATTACCCAAGGATTGTTATGGCAGAAAATACCTGCATTTTCCTTATATCCGGCTGGATAAGTGGAAATTTCGCCGTATTCAACAACATACTCAGTAAACGCCGGATTATTGAGAACAATTCCGTGTTCGCAATCGAGATATTTTTTAACGGAATCAAGGGACTTCTGAACCATTCCTTCTTCAAGGCCGATTTTAGCCATTGAACACCAGCCCTGCGATTCGATAAAAATCTTGGCTTCGTTGTTTTCTTTACTTCCGACTTTTTTACCGTAGTAATCATAAGCACGGAGATACCATTCTCCGTCCCAACCGTGTTTCTTAACAGCTTCAACCATCTCGTTGATGAATTTTTCGGCTCTAAGAGCTTCTGCTTCATTTCCTATCTGACGGCAAAGTTCAACATAATCTCTTCCGTAAACAACAAATAGACCTGCGATCATCAAAGACTCTGCTTTGGAGCCTTCTGACTGGTTTTCTGTAGTCTGGAAGGATTCATTCGGATCCCATGAAAAGCAGTTAAGGTTGAGGCAGTCATTCCAGTCAGCACGTCCGATAAGCGGAAGCATATGAGGACCGAGATTTTCAATTACATGGTTAAAAGAAACAGTCAAATGGTGGAAAAGTGTTTTTTCCGAACCCGGTTTATTATCAAAAGGAACTTTTTCGTCAAGAATCGAGAAATCACCGGATTCTTTAATATAAGCTACAGTACCGAAGATCAGCCACATAGGATCATCATTGAAACCGCCGCCAATATCATTGTTTCCGCGTTTAGTAAGCGGCTGATACTGGTGATAACATCCGCCGTCAGGGAACTGAGTAGACGCGATATCGATGATTCTTTCACGCGCACGCGAAGGAATCTGATGAACAAATCCTATCAAATCCTGATTTGAATCTCTGAATCCCATTCCTCTTCCGATACCGGATTCGAAGAATGATGCTGATCTTGAGAAGTTGAATGTGATCATACACTGGTACTGATTCCAAATGTTCACCATACGGTCGAGTTTTTCCTCTCCGCTCTTAAGAACAAATTTATCAAGAAGATCATCCCAGTATTTTTTAAGTTCATCATAAGCAGCATTGACTTTTTCAACAGTATCAAATTTAGCTATAGTTTCCTTTGCTTTCTTCTTGTTGATTACGCCTTTAGACTGCCATTTTTCTTCTTTTTCGTTTTCAACATAACCAAGAACGAATACGAATTCTTTGGTTTCACCGGCTTTAAGTTCAACTTCAATATAATGAGAAGCTATAGGAGACCAGCCGTGAGCCTCTGACATTCCAGGTTTGCCGGAAACAACAACCTGAGGATCGCGGAACTCATTATAAAGACCGATAAAAGTTTCACGGTCAGTATCATATCCCTGAACAGGAACATTTACACTGTAATAAGCGTAATGATTTCTTCTTTCTTTATATTCGGTTTTGTGGTAAATTACAGAACCTTCAATTTCAACTTCACCGGTTGAGAAGTTTCTCTGGAAATTTTCCATGTCAGTTGCGGCATTCCATAGACACCATTCCTGAAATGAAAAAAGTTTAATCTTTTTTGTTTCTTTGTTATTATTGGTAAGTTTGACTTTCTGTACTTCTGCCCATGTTTTCAAAGGTACGAAAAAAAGAGTTTCTGCAGCTATGCCGTTCTTTTCTCCTTTTATGACAGTATAGCTCATGCCGTGACGGCATTCATATTTATCAAGATCGGTTTTGCAAGGCTTCCAGCTGGGGGACCAGACTGTTCCGTTATCATTGATGTAGAAATAACGCCCGCCGTTATCCATAGGTACGCTATTGTAACGGTAACGTGTTATACGGCGGAATTTTGCATCTTTATAGAAAGAATACCCGCCTGCTGTATTTGAAATAAGCGAAAAGAAATCTTCATTTCCGAGATAGTTAATCCAAGGCCAAGGAGTCTTAGGATTTGTTATAACATATTCCCGGGAAGCATCATCAAAATGTCCGAATTTCATTTAATTATCCCTTTTTAATAATATAAGACCACCCGTACATTTACGGGTGGTCTATTGTCAAATATAATAAACCATTATTTTTGATTTACTATTCTTTAACACCGCCGGTAAGACCTTCGATAAAATGTCTCTGAAAAATCAAAAACACTATCATAGGAACAAGAGCGGTTATAAAACCTGCAGTGATGATTACATCATAAGGTTTATTGAAATTTATACTGTCAATGAGCAAAATTCTGATCGGCAAAGTGAAAAAGTGCTCACTTCTTAAAACAATCATCGGCATAAGGAAGTCATTCCATATTACACGAAACTGTACAATCGCAAGAGCAGCAAGAGCCGGTCTTGAAAGTGGAAGAATAATATTCCACCAGATTTTCAAGTGACCAGCACCATCAACGCGAGCAGACTCAACTATTGAGAACGGAATTCTTATATAAAACTGTCTCAAAAGAAAGACCCCGAAAGCACTCATCGCGTATGGTAGAATAATCCCCAGCGGATTGTTTACCAAACCAATTTTTGATATTACTCGATATGCAGGCGCTATCATTGTAGCCATTGGAAGCATCATAGTACCGAGAATAACCATAAAAAGAACTTTTCTTCCTGGAAATTCCAAGTACACAAAACCATATGCACACAATGAGCATACAATTAATGTTAATGCAATCCCAGCACAAGTTACTAAAATCGACATAAGAAAAGCCAAGCCGACATTATGCGTAGTGAAAGCAGAAACATAAGAAGTTAAACTATATGACTGCACTGATTCCCAGATCGGCTTCTGAAAAAGAGCCGGCGGCACATTGAATATCTCAAACATAGGTCTGAATGAAGAATCACACATCCAGATTAATGGATAAAGATATATAAAAGCAACAGCACAAAGAAAACCGATTCCCAGCCATTCAAAAACAGTCAGCTTGGCATCTCTAAATCCGAATCTGTATAAAAGCGTTCCCGCTATTTTTTTACGAACTGACATTTTCAACACTCCTATTACTCGTCATTCGAACCGAAGCCGAAAGCTTTTAGCTGAATCAAGCTGAAAATAAAAATTATAAAGAAAACAACCCAACCTACTGCTGCAGCATAACCGAGTCTAAACTGCGAAGAAAATCCCTGATCGTAAATGTGAGCGATCATAGTCATTCCAGCGCCGCCGGGACCGTATGAGGCATTAGGAAACAGCATGAATACGAGATCGAAAAGCTGAAGTCCCCCGATGGCTGAAGTCACGACAACAAAAGTCAATGCCGGACGCATCATAGGAACGGTTATACGAAGAAGAGTTTTAATTCTTCCAGCTCCGTCAATCTTCGCGGACTCATACAATGTAGGATCGATTGTCTGAAGCTGCGACACAAAGTAAACCATGTGAAAGCCTGTCCACTGCCAAAAAGAGACAATGATAAGCAAAGGCATCGTCAAATTCGAATCCATCAAGAAATTATAAGTGTTTGGAAGATGAAGAAGTTCAAGTACCCAGTTTACGATACCCTGGTCTGGATTAAACAACATTCTAAACAAAAGAGCGATAACTACGGTATTAATCAACACCGGAAGAAAGAAGGCTGCACGAAGAGCCGACTGAACACGCTTGAGAGGAAGGCTATTCAAGATAACTGCAAGCACAAAGGCAACAGGAATCTGAGTTATTAGACATCCGCCGGTAAAAACAAAAGTGTTTTTCACCGCTTTCCAAAACGTTGGTGAACTGAGAACTTCTTTATAGTTCGCCAGTCCGATAAAATCACCTGGATTAAGTCCCTGTGAACTTCTGAAACTCTGGTAAAAACCATATGCAAAAGTGTAGAAACTAAATATCAAAAGGAGAAGCATGAAAGGAGCTATCAATGAATAACCGCTAAAAGCTTCCCGCCAGTAATTCTTATTATGTTTATGTTTTTTTTTCTGAGCAACTGAATCTGCCATTAATATCTCCTTGTAGTCCCTTTCTATACAAACAGAGCGGCTTTCGCCGCCCCGTTTATACATCTGCTGTAGAAGAGATTACTTCTTAATTCTCTTTTCAGCTGCTTCCTGAGCATTTTTCAAAGCATCATCAAGAGAGATTTTGCCTGAAGCAAGTTCAGTATACTGCTGACCGAAGTCACCAAGAGCATCCCAGAAAATGTCACCAGTATTAACTGAAGGCATTTTCTCAGCAAGGTTAGCCTGAAGTTCGCCAAGTTTCAATCCACCGAAACGAGCATCTTCTTTTTTGAAGATTGCATCACCCCAAACTGAAGAGAAAGGAGGAAGCATTCCAGTTTCCTCGAAACGAACTTTGATTGCGCTTGCATCATACTGCATGTATTCCATGATTTCATAGATGCGTTCTGCATCCTGAGTACCTTTAGGAATAGCAAGGAATGATCCACCCCAAGAAGCAGTCACAGGGCCGCCGGCTTTATAAGCTGGAAGCGCGCGAGCTTTGAACTGGAATTTCCCGTCGTTAGCTGCAGCATCAACCTGAGAAACCCACCAGTCTGGAGAAGTGTAAGAGCAAAGTGTTCCGTTTTTAAGAAGAGCACTGAAATTACCCCAATCCCACATAGTGAATGCACCAGTTTTCTGCCACTCGAGCCATTTAGCTACATATTCTTTAAATTCAGGAGAAGTAAAAGATGGTTTGCCGTCTTTTGCGAGAATGTTAGAACCAGTCTGCTGCCAAATCATGAACATAGTATCGCCAAGTCCGCCATTCGATGAAGGAAGAGCGTAATTAACAGATTTTCCGCCTTTTTTAGCTGCAGTAAGTTTTTTAGATTCTTCGAAAAACTGATCCCAAGTTTCGATCTTTTCTACATCAACACCAGCTTTTTTCCAAAGAGTGTCATTGTAGATAAGAACTACAGGGTGAACGTCGTGAGGAAGACCGTAAGTGTGCTCTCCATATTTTACCCAAGCAACACGGCCAGATACAACATTTTTGAAAGCTTTAGAATCGTTTACGAACTCATCAAGAGGAAGAACAAAGCTCTTCTCAGGATCAGCGTTAAGGATTCTGTTGTTTTCGATCATCCACTCGATCATATCAGGAACTCCCTTGCCGTCCATCATAACAGCCTGAAGCTTCTGTACGAAAGCGTTCTGAGCAACCAGTTCGATCTGAAGATCGATGTTGAACTTCTGGTCAATGTCAGCTTTTCTCTTTTTCCATTCTTCAACGTTGTTAGCCGCGAACGACCACATAGTTACCGAGCGTTTCTCTCTTTTAGTACAAGCAACGCTAAGTACCAACGTGAGAAGAACAAGAGCAGATAGCACTCTCTTCATATAAATTCTCCTTAAATTGATAAATATATCTGAAGTGCATCAGATTGCCTTCCAGTTCGTTCCGAAATATGTTTTTGTCAAGAATAATTTTTAGGCTGTTCAGTCGGAAAAATTTCTTAAGTTTAACAAGCAATATAAAAATATTAAATACTGCCACTAATAGCCTCTTTTGTATACACTTATCACTATATTGTTTATACAATAATCATTACTTTTCAGCTTCCTTCAAAACAAACATGCTCTTTTTTTATTTTGTCACGCAAAAACTGTCACGCAAAGAAGCGGTTTACTTTCAACAATTGCTTGACTCATTCGATTCACTATTCATCATAAAAATAATGAATAATATTCTTTTCAGGCAAACAGAACCTGCCGACGCTCAAACTATTGAACAAATTGAACAAAAACTCTTCAAAAATCCCTGGAATCAGAACAATATTGGAGAATCAATAGCTAATCCCCTTAATTATTCCGAGTTAGCCGAAATTGCGGGAGAAGCTGCTGGATACATTATTTATTCAACAAACCGCTTTGAGGCGGAACTTCTGCGCATCGGAGTTATTGAAAAATTCCGCCGTATGGGACTGGCCGCTTCACTCCTGAGACGCATGTTCAATGCCCTCTCAAAAAGGGGTATCAGCGAAGTATTTTTAGAAGTAAACGAAAATAATCCAGCTCTCATATTTTATAACAAAAATGGCTTTACCGAAACAGGGCGCCGGAAAAACTACTACGGCAATGAAAACGCAATTATAATGAAAGCAATGGTATGTAATGAAAATAATAAAAGCTGAATACATAAAAAGCGCAACCGATCCGAAAGACTATCCCAAAATCAGTCTTCCCCACTTCGCGTTCATAGGAAGATCAAACTGCGGCAAATCTTCATTGATTAACATGCTTGTAAACCGCAAAGATCTTGTTCGTGTCGGAAACAAACCCGGAATGACCCAGAAAATCAATTTCTTTAACATAAACGACGAAATGGTGATGGTCGATCTGCCGGGTTACGGATTCGCCAAAGTCCCGCTTAAGCTTAAAGAAGAATTTGCCGTAATGATTGAAAAATTCATTACAGAATCCGAAAATCTGAAAGCAATATTTCTATTAATTGATTCTAGAAGAAAACCCGGAGAAGAAGAACGCCGCATTATAACCAAACTTTCAGAACTTAATATACCTACGGCAATAATCGCTACAAAATCAGACAAACTCAAAAAACCTGAACAGAAGAAGTCCCTCGAGACAATAGCTGAAGTTCTTGAAATCGACAGGAAGGATATTTTTCTTTCTTCTTCGACAAATAAAAACGGAAGACGCGAAATTCTTCAAACGATTAAGGAGCTGACTTCCGCATAAATTTAATATAATGAAGGCGGTCTATCATGAAGTTATCTGTAATTTCTGACACTCATATAGGAGACCCTGAATCAACACTTGTAAAACTTGATGAGTCAAGGAATCCGGTTGACGGCAATAATTTATCAAGGCTAATCGAAGCACTGGAAAAAGATAACGATTATCTGATCTTTCTCGGTGATATAATGGATTTTGCAGTAAATGATTACGGCGATGTTTACCGAATGGGAGCATACTTTTTTACCCGGCTTAAAAATGAACATATTGCAAAAAGGTTTGTATATATTCCAGGAAATCACGACTACAATATCTGGGACACGATCGAACATCAGTCAAACGTCATCAATCAGATAAACTCAAATCAGAATGTCCGTCCTTTTAAAATGTCAGTTCCTCTCTTAATTGATGACAGAACCGGAGTAAATGATAATGACAGAATAAAACTTGCTGGAGTACATAAACATTCTTCCGAAGAACCATACGGCGGAATGTTTTTAGACTATCTCATTCCTGACAATAAACCCGGAACTCCCGGATATATTCCTTTTATAATCGCATTTCCGAACGTATATCTTTTCACCGACAATGAAAGCGTTTTAATGACTCACGGACAATATCTCGAATCATACTGGTCAATGACTGCCGAAGTATTCCATATTATTAAAGATTTCAAACAGACGTTCAGCATGAAAGAATATATAGCGGTAAATTTTCCGCTTTGCCAGCTCGGCTCAACCGGCATTGGTCAGGCGGGGCCTCTAACAGCAACAATACTCGAAGCACAAAAAGATATCACAAGCGGAAAATGCGTTTTGATAAGAAAATACATTTTGGAAATACTTGAGTATCTCGTTCCGCACAAGCTCCCCAAATTTATTAGAAAAATAATATTTAACGCTGTAGCGGATTCCGCCGTTAAAAGACTTCGCGGCGTCAGAAATTCGGATTATATTTCAGATCTGACGTCAAAAAAAGATGATGATGCAATAAAACGATTCAATGATTATATGGATTCATCCATTGAAGAGCTTCGTCTTCTCGAAGCCGGTTCAAATCCTGCTTCAAGAGCATCCGCACCGGATACTTTTCTTTTCGGACATACTCATGTTCCCGTAAATGCATCAGATAATAAAACACACAAATATAACGGAAAGAAAATAAAGCTTTTAAACTCAGGCGGATGGCTTGAGATTCAAGGAAAAACAGAAGTTACATCCGGCGGAGAAGTTTTTATTTATGAAAGCGGCAAAGGATTTACTTCAAAACGGATAACCGTTAATAAACAAACGTAATCAGCTGATTTTTAAAAACTTGTCCAGAATGGAAAGAGTTACTTCCTGTATTTTTTTCCTTTCAACCAGAACTGAAAGAATATCTCCGGGCAGAATCAGTGTTTTGCCCGACGGCGCAATTATGGTGTTATGTCTGTTGATCATCGTAATAGTAGTCCCAACCGGCAGGAGCAAATCAGATACCATGCAATGTCCCGTGTATGTATCCGGATCAACCGATATTTCAATAAGCTCATAGTCAGTATCATGAACTGTTACAAGTTCCATTGTCTGCTTTGACTTAACTGCATTTTTGCTGCTGAGCTTTAAAATATCGGCAAGCTTTCCGATTGTAGTTCCCTGAAAAATCACAGAAAGAGTTACGGCAAAAAAAACGATGTTGAATATCTGATGATTCCCGTCAATTCCGGCAGCTAGAGGATATGTCGCAAGAACAATCGGTACCGCGCCTCTTATGCCGCTCCAGCTTAAAAATATTTTTTCTTTTAAAGATAATTTTGTCAGGATGGTACAGATGAACACTGCAATGGGCCGGCTGATAAATGTAACAATTAAAAAAAGAAGAATACCCCAAATCCATATATCCGAAAAGTTTTTAGGGAAAACGAGCAAACCAAGCATTATAAAAATGCCGACATTTGCTATAAACGACAATATGCCGCTGAATGATGAAATTCCGTTTCTATACGGTATCTGACGGTTGCCCAAAACCAGACCGGCAAAAAAAGCAGAAAGCATTCCGCTCGCTTTGCATATATCTGCGAGACCGAAACTTAAAAGTATTATTCCGAGAAGAAAGAGATAAAAATAACCTACATCAAGCTCTTTTATTTTATTGAATAGAAAAGCTCCGGTAAAACCTACTGCAATTCCTATGCCTACACCGCCTAGAAGCTGCCATATAAAAAGAAAGAGAGAACTGTAAGTGCTGATTCCGCTTCCGATAAACAATTGAAGAATGAATGTCGTTGAGACGATTGCCATAGGGTCATTCGCTGCGGATTCAACCTCGGTAATGGATGTAACATTTCTGTTGATGGATCGCGTTCTTAGAATTGAAAAAACTGCAGCTGCATCCGTAGATGAAATTATCGCACTGATCAAAAAAGATTTTAAAAACGACCATCCTGCAACGTAATGAAAAATAACAGCCGTCACCGCAGATGTTAACAGTACGCCGATAGTAGCAAGAAGCATCGTCGGTTTAACAACTGAATTAAAAATGCTGCCTTTAGTTCCGAATCCGCCGGCAAAAAGAATAAACACCAGCGCAATATTCGCAAGCTTCTGAGTCAGTACCGCGTTATCAAAATATATGATTCCGGTGACATCGCTTCCGAATATTATTCCGATAGCAAGAGCGATAATAATCAAAGGAACATTGAGCCGCCTTGATATCAAAGCCGTAAAAACAACAAACAGTATCAGTAAAGAAACAATCAGCAGCATTTTTCACCTGTAAGCATATCAATTATTAATAAAATTCAAACAACATTCTTACAAAATTAAATTTCTTTTATCAAGGACTTTTTACAATACGGGTTTAGTGAAATATTAAATAATTACAAATGCCCGAACGAGCTGAAAATAATAAGAGCAAACAATGCCGAGAATAAAAATAAAAAAAGATATAATATGTTCGCTGCGGTGACAACAAAAAGAGCAATCCGTTCAGAGGAAGAATATAATCTTTTTACCAATGTTCTTATCGAAATTATAAAAGAAACACATGACGAAATCATTCCTGTAACATAAAGAATGAATCCGGCAAAAAAACTTGAATCTCCTCCTTTAGCAATGAGAAGAATTATAACAAGAAAAAGCGCAAATAGAGAATAAAACAAAAAGTATTTTGCCAAGCGAAGTCCGGATACAATCATTTAATTTCTCCTTTTAATACAAATTACCGCATACTATAAGCATAATGATACTTAAACTGATATCACAAAATATGATTCAATCATGGCTTACACAAAATCTTATCAGTTTATGCCTGCTTGCGAATCCGCTCTTTTCAATCGCTTTTTGCGATGAATAATTATCCGCTCCACACCCGCAGGACGGAATCATGTAATTTTGTGCGGCGAAATCCTTCAACTTCAATATTATCTGAGAACCGAAAGATTGACCTCTCTTTGAGGGTACGACCCATATACCGAGATCGCAATAATTCCATTCAGGATGCGTTTTAATCACCATACCGCAGCCGACAAATTGATTTTCTTTATAGAAAAGAAAGACATTCTCATTTAAAATAAAATCTGATAATTGCCTTTCCGTCTCAAACAATTCCTTTATTGAACTGTCCTGGCTTAAAAGAAATCCGGACAATGAAATATCCGCTTTTTTCATTACAATTGAAGAGTCTTCATCAATCAATGAACCGACATAATCGCGGTACAATATTCCGTAAACTGAATATGGAAAAGAATTCAGAAGACAACAGCTGAGAAGCTGAAAATCAAATGACTTACAATATATTTCTTTGACATCCAAATCATCGATAATCTTATTGAAACAAACAAGACTCTCATTCATATATTTGTTATCTATATAGAACTCTAGCAAAACGCCGTCTTTTGAAATAATAGCATAACCGATATCGGCGTTATGAGCATTAATAGAAAAAAATAAAGACTCCCTTACCAGAATCTCGAGAAATAATTCCTGGAATTCAGGCAAAGATACGAAATATGCTGACCGGAATTTTAGTACTTTTTCAATTTCGGTTTTAATAATTTTCATCATTCATAGTATCCGGCATTAAATTTCATTATTTGAAATCCGAGGTAATATTCCTTTTTCAATTTCGCGTATAAATACGCGTCATGATATTTTCCGTCATTAAATATTCTATTGGAGAGCAGACCTTCTCTCTTATAATTACATTTCTCCGCAACTCTTACGCTGCCGATATTATCCGGAATCATCATAATCTCAATTCGCTCGAGATTCAGTTCATTAAATCCTATCTGTTCAATCAGTTTTACCGCACAGGAAGCGATGCCTTTATTCCAGAAATTTTCATCAATAAAATAGCCGATCTCACCGACATGCTGAGAATGCTGATTTATTTTAATTCCTACAGCACCGGCAATTTTCTTATCATAAATGATTGTGTAATTGTGCTCGATATTCTTCTTTCTCTTTTTTGAATTCTGTGATAAATATTTTCTTTCTTCTTCGAGCGAAGGCTTTATGGAAAAATAGATGAAATTTTTATTATTGAGAATCTCACAAAATCTTTGCGCATCATTAACTCTTTGCAGTCTAATACTTATTTTTTTCATAACAAACCCTGATAGATCAATCAAATATTACAATGCTCTTCACAATATTCTCAATTTCTGTTTCGTTATTACTTTCAAGAAAGGCTGTAATAAACAACACCCATTTCTTTTTATCAATAATTTCACCCATATTGTAAAGCTTCATCATCAGTTTGCTGTTATTATCATCAATTCTTTCAACAAAATCAAAGCTTGTTACCAGGCCTTTTCTTCCCCACAAAACATCCCCGCTGCCTCCGCCGGTAATTTCGCAATTATTCAATTTGGGATTCTGCATAGCCCGCATAACCATATTGCGGGAAGCGTTCATCACCGCTTCAGTGAAATTTATATCAGATCTCAAATTCGTAAGATTAATCATCAGAACCTGGTCGCCGGCGGGACTGACTATCCTGACTTGATCTGTCCCGGTTTCAGCCTTGGGATTGACGGAATAGACCCAACCGCTTTTTAGGTTAATCGAAAATCGGTTAAATTTTATTGTCTTATAAACATCATCTGATTTCTCAGCGCTCAACCGGGTACAATTAAACAAAACAAAGAGAACCAAAAGAATTAAAGATTTCGATTTCATACAGCCTCCATAGTATTTATCCATCGAGCTTTTAGCGAAGATTAAACAACTCATTATTCTACGCAATAATCAGCTTAGAAAATTCCGCATAAACTAATTCATCCGGAGTCCTATTATTAATAGCGCACACTTGCGGAAGGCCGGAATTGAAACGATTGTAGACTTTAAGAACAGCTCTGCCGCCCGTGAGATTCTTTTTGGTAAATTTATTCTAGACAAACAGCCATCGGCGGATTTTCTCAAAGATGTATTGCCGGAATTTTTTGATGCAGAGAAAATCTCTTTATGTTTTTCCCCTTTTTTGTGATCACAACAATACCCCATCCGTCAATATTCTATACACTATCCGGATTATTAATGTCAATTGAAAATAAAGTCTGATACTTTACTGATTTCTTCTTCAAATTACTGGATCAGCATATGAACTTAATTACTTATTATTATTTCAATATTGTAAAATAATACAAGATTTTTGAATCTATTCTGATGAAAACTTTGCCTAAAATATGATTTTCATTCAGAAGGTTTACTCTAAATTATTTTGCCAATGACTTTGAGGTTAATCGATGAAAAAATATCCCGTTATCTCTCTTATTCTTCTCGCGCTTTCGGTAACATCTCTGTTTTATATTGATTTGAACATCTACTTCAAAACCGCTGGGGCATTAGTTTTCTTTTCGATATTTCTTTACGCCCTTATTCATTATCATTTGCCTAAATGTATTGAACACGCAGCAAAAGATACCGTTGAAATGAAGAAAAAACTTTCTAAAATTAACTTCGAACTGCAGGTCGCTTCAAGCCGCATATCGAGCGTTGCCTCAGATTTAGAAATTGAAGCTTCAAGCGGAGAAAACTTTGCCGACCGTCTGCACCAAAATTCACAGACACTGATGGAAAGTACTAACAGCGTTAACGTATCAGTAAAGAGCGTAATTGAACACAGCCGCAAAATGCTTGAACATCTCTCAAAAGAGGCTGAAATAGTCAGAAGTCTATCAGATAAAAGCGGAAATTCATCTGATAAAATAAGTTCTAACAGCGGAGAGATTCTCATGATGGGTGAAATAATAGGGCTAATCGACGAATCGTCAAAGGGAATCATTTCGACTATGAACAGCCTCGTTGAAAGCACGAAACGCATCAAGGATATTATGGGAACCGTGAGCGACATTTCAGATCAGACACACATGCTCGCGCTCAATGCCTCAATCGAATCCGCACGCGCGGGCGAATACGGAAAAGGCTTCGCTATAGTCGCGGATGAAGTAAGGAATCTTTCCGTGCTGACCAACAATTCTGCACAGAACGTTAACTCAATAATTAATGAAATAGACGTCCAGCTCGGCACAATGACTAACATTGTCGGAGAAAACTCGAAAAGAGTACAGGACGGTGTCAGCAAGTCGCGTCTTATAGCAGGAAACCTCCGGACAATACTTGAAGCGTTTGAGGATATAAGAAAAGATATTTCATCCATTGAGAAACTATCAAATTCAAAAACCGAATTAACCGAGATAATCGAGAAATCACTTTCGCAGTCTGAGAATGAACTCGCCAACTCAAGCATGATCGTCGCAGATACGGACAGAATGGTGAATGAACAGAAATCAATTGTCGCTTCAATAAACGGCATGAGCCGCGATTTGAGCCAGAATGCATCAGAGATGGCGGCACTTTTTGATTTATCAGAACTAGCCGGATCAGAAATCGCAAAAGCCGCGGCGCATGAACAGATAGAAGATTCCTTTAAAATAATTAAAAACAGGATTCTTTCAAACCCTGATCTTCTTCCGTTCAATCCGGATAATCACAAAAGCATACTCGAATCGCTTATTTCATCAGCGGATTATATAGAAGCCGCTTGGACGAATGACGCAAACGGACGCTTCATTTATTCCATTCCCCAGGCCGGAATAACGAACGCAAAGGTGCGGAACTGGTTTAGAAAAGGAATGGAAGGAGAAAATTTTATCTCGCCTGTTTATGTTTCCGCGATAACAAAAGAACCATGCATAACACTATCCATGCCGATAAGAAACACGTCTAATGCAGTGACAGGAGTTGCGGGGATAGACATACGCGTGAAAATGTCGTATTCATAAAAATTATGCTTATCGGTTAACGCTCGATGATAATTCTTTTTCAAGAACCTCCTGAACCAATTGGTTCAGCGGAATACCTTTCAAAATTGCTATTTCAGCAGCCTTTCTGTGCAATGAAGGAGCGATTCTTATATTAAAACTGCCTTTATAAGATTTATGAGGCAGTTTGCCGGTTTTTTTGCATAAAGAAATATAATCTTCAACAGATTCAACGAAAGCTTCTTTCAATTCAGTAACCGATTTGCCTTCAAACGTTACAAGATCATTAATACCTTCAATCTTTCCGAAAAATACTTCGTCATCAGAACTATAGTGAACAGTTGCGATAAAGTCCTTATAATTCAGTATATCTTTCATTTTATAATCTCCCTGCTTTTCAATTCTTCAATTATGAGTTCAATTTGATACGACTTTAAAATATTTTTCGGATGAGGTTTATGCAGACATATTATATGTTCAATATCATCATTATAAAAAGAAACTCTAGAGCCTGAAGTCGAACCTTTTGTCAGCTCGGCGTAACCGAATCCTGAAAGAAGATTCTTCAATTCATCGTATGTGAAATCCTTAGGTTTTGTCAAAAACCGATTCAATAATTTCAGATGCTTACTCATAGGCTTATAATAATATAGATCCTGCTAAATGCAACTACATTTTAGTTACAAATTGAGTTTTTATTATTCAAGCTTCGAGAATCTGATATCAGTTTTTCACTTATCTGCCAGATGAATGGAATACTTGAAAGCCGAGTTGCTGCCGTTTGACCAGAAATCACGGTGCATCTGAAGCATCATCTCATTTTCAATCGGTCCGTTGACGACAATGCCCGAATCATCAGCTTCAGCGATACTCCGCGCCGGCATGAATCTGCCCCACCCCCTGACGGCTTCAACCTGCTCCTGCGAAATAAAATAAGTAACTTCGGAAATGCCCGACCAGATACATGCGCCGATGCACATGGGACACGGCTCATTGGAAGAAATCAAATGCGCGTTTTTTAAAATCGCAGAACCATGATTTTTAACGACCGACTGAATGGCTGACATCTCGGCATGTTCGAGCGGATTACCCGATGAGCGCGAAACATTATGGCACGCGGAAATAATATTACCGTCTGCAACAATGAGTGCAGAAAACGGCGGATTCGCAGACGCAACAGCCGATCTCTGAAGATTGATGAGAGAATTAATAATTTCGGCTGAGATCATGGAATGGCTCCTGAGTTTTTTACTGAAAACTTTTATTATAGCTCATGTCAACAACATAAGGCTGACGCCTTTGGAATCCTTTCCCGAGAGTCGGGATACAATATAAGGCTCCGCCTTATAAATTCGTTTTCTGCATGGATCATGCAAAACCGGGCAAAGGGTGCGCCGGTTTCTTTTGTCTGCGTAACAAATGAAACCGACGAATGAAAAGTACGTCTCTCAATCGCCGCGCAGCTTTTGTCGCGCAGAACTCGCTGAACCGCTTTCAGGGGATTCGGCTCAAACAGAACCCTGCGCTCCAATCAGAGTTAAATTTACCTTCGACTTATTTTGTTTTTTTTCAATCATTTTTCTTTATTCTAAATGCTTTCGCTCCTCATATCATTCCTGATTCCGTTTCAACCATTAACAATAAAACCTATAACGTAGCAGGCGAGTTTTTTTGTTTGACACTGACATAATTATGATTCATTAAGATTATAATATTTATAATAACTACAAATTACAATTATATCTCGGCTATATTAATTTAGAATATCACACAACAGAATATGATATTATTAATTTATGCGAATCGGAATTTTGATGATCTGTTTCGCTTTTAAAAAATTGAACAAAACGAGTTAAAAAATAAGAGACAAAAACTCCCTGTAGAATATATGAACTGACCCCTATTTGTTGGACAAAAATATTTTTGCTTATGAAATTGACTCCCTGAATTTAACGGGA
>ERZ795058.1981-NODE-1981-length-25632-cov-5.936466_pt1 | contig 25632 bp, 18 predicted proteins | sample MGYA00375142_ERZ795058 | MGnify/ENA primary metagenome ERZ795058 (study PRJEB30187, sample SAMN05720210) | activated sludge metagenome | isolation source: anaerobic digester from wastewater treatment plant | place: Japan | collected 2015-04-20 ... | reverse complement strand
CTGCCGGCGATCGCCCTCGAGCAGAATCCGGTGGCGGAAGGCCTGAAGCTGGCGCTGCACGCCGGGGATAACCGTGGCTTTTTCCGCGTTGGCGAGCTGGGCCGCCGCGCGATTGCGCAGGTTGCGCGCCTCGGGCGGCCGCGGCGCCAGCCGGCTCTGGTAGTAGTCGAACAGCCCCTGGATCAGCGGATCGGGCATCTGGCGGTTCAAATCGGCGAACGGCGCCGGATCGACCGGGAAGGGATTGGGCCGGATTTCGTTGGGCAGGCGCACCTTGTTCTTGACCCCGTGCGCCGCCAGCAGCTTGCTGATCTGGAACGCCGAGGACCAGTCGTCGCGCAGCACCTTGACCGCGTGCATCAGTTCCCAGGGGACGAACATCTCCAGCGCGCGGCTCGCGATGTGAAACTCCAGCAGCGCCTTCCAGCCGACCATCTCGGCCTCGAGCAGCAGGTCATGGTCGAGCAGCGCGGCGGTCAACCGCTCGAAGGTCGTCACGCGGTTGCGGAAGACCGGTCCCTCATAGACCTCGCTCATCTCCTGGTTGAGCAGGCCGGTGTAGATCGGGCGGTCGCGCATCAGCACCTGGACTTCGATCGCGGCCTCGTCCGTCCGGTTCTGCGCCAGCAGATCGAGCGCGCGTTCCGCCGCGTAGCGCGGCCGGTTGTACTGATAGTCATCGACGAACTGGCGATAGGAGTGGACGGCGGTGAAAAAGAGGGCCAGCGCAACCGCCACAAACAAGCCGTAGCCGACCCAGTGGGGCAACCGGAACAGGGATACGGACGCGGGCGGTGGGGTGCTCGACGGCGGGTTCTGCATGTGCTGGTTGGATGAGCTCCGGCGCCGATCGGTCGCGCGCCGACGGATGGGGACGGCCCGCGCCCCTCCCCCGCCGGACGGACCCGACGCAGTTTCGGCCACTATAGCCCCGCGCGGCGCGTCAGGCAAAAACTTAAACGCGCCGGTCGCGCAGCGCCCGGTCCAGATCGCGCCGCGTATCGCGTTCCTTCATCGCCTCGCGCTTGTCGTACAGCTTTTTCCCCTTGGCCACGGCGATTTCCACCTTGGCCCGGCCGCGCCGGAAATACACCCGCAACGGCACCAGCGTGTATCCCTGGCGGCTGACCGCCCCGGCCAGCTTGCCGATCTCGCGCCGGTGCAGCAGCAGCTTGCGCGGCCGCACCGGGTCCACATTGAACCGGTTGCCCTGCTCATACGGCGGGATGTGAAACTGCAGGAGCCACGCCTCGCCCCCCTTCACCTGGGCGTAGGCCTCCTGCAGACTTCCTTTCCCCTGGCGCAGGCTCTTGACCTCGGTGCCGCGCAGCTCCAGCCCGGCCTCCCAGGTCTCTTCGATGTGGTACTCGTGGCGCGCCTTGCGGTTCTGGCAAACCAGCTTGACGCCGTCGGCTTCGTTCCTGGCCATGGGGCTCTCCCCGGATTCGGTCGCTCGCCCCCCTACGATACCCGCAATCCCGGCGGCGAGGCAAAGGGGAGATGCGCCGCGCTTAGCTCGTCTCGCTCGGCACGCCCGCTGGGTCCTGCGCGGCGCGCCACAGCCGCACCAGATCGACCCACATCACCGCCCAGATCCCCCAGGTCAGCAGCCCCAGACCGAGCCGCAGCGGCAGATTCCCCAGGCAGTAGACCTGAATCGCGGCCTCGACGCCGCACCACCCCTCGATGAGACCGCGCTCGCCGGCCGGCAACCGGCGGCGCCGCCGGACAAGCGCCAGCAGCAGACTCCACCGCCCGATCGTCCACCCCAGATAGAGCAGCATCCCCGGCAGGCCGGTCTCGGCGGCCGTCTGCAGCCAGTAGTTGTGGGCGTGGGCCTTTTCATACACCGGCGCGCCCACCTGCTTCGCATAGTCCTCGGCGTACTCCTCGAAATGCCGCCAGCTGTAGCCGATGCCGAAGACCGGGTTCTCGCGGATGAGCCGCGCCGCCAGGCGCCAGTGATCCAGCCGCGTGACCACGGTGCTTTGCGGCGACCGATAGGTTTCGCGGTCAACCAGCGACAGAACCTGCTGGCGTTGCAGGTCGCTCATTGCCAGCCAGGCCGCCGGCAGCAACAGCAGCAGCCACGCCGCCCGCCGCCCCAGCCACAGGACGGTCATGACCGTCAGACCCGCCACGAGCGCCAGAAACGATCCCCGGTTGAGCGAAAACCCGAGCGTTGCCAGGGCGACCAGCATCGCGGCGACCGCGACCCACCGCATCCAGCCGCCGCGGCGGCGGGCCGCCATCAACAAGAGCAGCGCCGTCAGCATCGAGAAAAAACCCATCCGGTTGTGATGACCGAGCGGGAAGTTCAGCCGCCACTGCCAGCCGTTGATATACTGGCGCTCGACCAGTTCGGTGCGCCAGATCTCCGCCCGCCCGATCGCCACCTGCCGGTTCCAGTCGCCGGTCACGTAAGCGATCGCGACGACCAGCCCCGCCAGTAGCGCCGCCCCCATCATCCACGGCGCGATGCGCGCCAGTCGCCGCTGCAGGTCGGGCGCCGCCCCCGCGCGGCGTATCCAGAACAGGAACAGCGGCGCGTGCAGCCCCATCTCCTGTGGAAACCGGTAATACGCCCGGTCGGGCCGGATCGAGGCGAACATCGCCACGCCGATCCAGAACGCCCAGGCCAGCAGCCAGAGGGCGTGGCGCCGCGTCAGCGCTTCGGCCGTCCGCGCGCGCGGTTCGCGCCGCGCCCGCCAGGCGTCGATCACGAACGGGGCGGCGAACCACCACGTGGCGAGGATCAGCAGCGGACTCGGATCGGTCCAGAAATCGTGCCACAGCTCATGGCGCGCGCGCAGATACCACACGTTGATCGCCTGCGGCGCGCGGTCGACCAGCATGCCGATGTCGATGGCAAGGATCGTGCTGAGCAGCGCCCCCAGCCCGGCGACCGCCAGCCGCCGGCGCAGCGCCCCCCCCTCGCGCCGCGGCGAGGGGCAGTCGACCAGCGCCAGCAGCGCGATGCCGCACCACGCCAGCAGCGGCCGCCACGGTTGCGCCATCCGGTCGATCAGGATCGTCGCCAGCAGCGCGAGCCAGACGCCAAGGGCGATCCACGAGCCGAGCCGGTGCAGGGGACGATCGGTTGGCAAATCCTGGATGGCCGGCCTCACGCTAGCGTTCGTCCCTCACTGAAATCTGGTCCCTCGAAATCCCCGTCAACAGCCGGCCGCGTGAGTCGCCCCAGCGGGGCGGTAATTGAATGGCCCCAGGTGGAGCGCAACGCAACCTGGGGACGCCGACACGGAAAACCCCCGTCCCCGAAGGGGGCGAATTTCGACTACGGCGCGCGTCAATTCCGACCGAAACCCGGCTTCAAGAAGGGGTTGGCCGCGCGCTCGATAGCGACGGTGGTGACCGGCCCGTGACCCGGCAGCAGCTCGGTCGCGTCGGGCAGCGTGAACAGATGGTCGCGGATGCAGCCGGTCTCCTCGCGGAATTTCTCCTCGTCGGCTGTCCCGCCGATCGACCCGGCAAACAGCGCATCGCCGACGAAACAGATCGCATGCTCGGCGCAGTAATACGACACCGATTCGGGCGTGTGGCCGCTGGTTCGCAGCACGCGAAACCGGAACGGTTCGATTTCAAGCTCCTCGCCAGGGGCCGTCCGCTCGACCTCGGCCGTCGCCAGCGCCGCCGGCGCGATCACGCGCGCCGCCGGCCAGTGGCGCAGATATTCCGGCAGCCCGTCGACGTGATCCCAATGCAGGTGCGTCAGCAGGATCGCCGCCATGCGCAGGTCATGCTCGGCCGCGAGCGCCACGATCGCCGGTTCGAACGCCCCGGCGTCCACCAGGATCCCGGTCTTCGCCGCCAGATCGGCCAGCAGGTAGCAGTTGGCCTCCTGCGGCCCGACATCAAGCATGAAATGACGCAGCAGCATGTTCGCAACCCATCGCTATCGGTATCGGTATCGCAATCGCAATCGACCGCCGTCGCCTCGTCTATTGCGTGTTCCGGTCGAACGTGGCCTTGCCGCGCGCCCCCTCGAACCGCGCATGGCGGATATCGGCCGCCCGGATCACCGCCCGCTGCACGTTGGCCTGCGTGAAGCAGGCCTGCGACAGATCGGCGCCGGCGAACCGGGCGTAGTAGACGTCGGCCTGGGAGAAGTCGGCGCCGGGGGCGACCGCGCCCACAAAATTGGATCGGCGCAGGTCGGCGGCGTGAAACCGCGCGCCGGCGAGCCGCGCCAGCCCGAACACGGCGAATTCGGCGTGGATCCGCGAGAAATCGGCTTCCGGCGCGACGACTTCGTCCAGCCGGGCGCGCGTCAGCGTCGCGTCGGCCAGCACCGCGCCGGTCAGGTTGGCCCCGCTCAGCCGCGCGCCGGTCAGGTCGGCGCCGGCCAGCTTCGCCCCCGCCAGGTCGAGCCCCTCCAGGCACGCGCCGGCCAGCGATTCGCCACGGGCGACCGCCGCCTCAATTTCGTCGCGCGAGCCGAAGCGCCGCGCCCCTGTATCGTGCCACAGCGTCATCGCGGACCTCCGCAAACGGGAAAATCTGTTGATGGGGAATTGCGCCCGGGCCGCGCGCCGCGCCGGCTTATGCCCCCGCGGCGGCCGCCGGCTTGGCGCCCTTGCCGTCGGCCCGGGCCGCACCCGGATCGGGCGCCACGGGCTTGGCGTTGACCGACGCCAGCGCCTCGCTCAGCGTCATGTTGCCCGGCAGGCGGCGCAGCAACCGGCCCAGCGTCCGGTTCATGTCCAGGAAGAGATTGTGCCAGTCCAGCTCCAGCTTGCCGCGGGTATTCTCCGGCATGTTCTGGATGTGCGTCAGGCTGACGGCGGTGCTCAGCACGGCGATGATGTCGTTGCCCCGGTCGAACGTCTCGGCCATCAGCTCGACGAACGTGAAGTGCTTGCGCGTCAGCGCCGTCATCACCTGAAAGAACTGCTTTTCCTCGGCGGCGGTGATCTCCTTGCGCGTCATGTCCTCGGCGAAAAACCGGAAAAAGTTCATCCACAGCGCGATGTATTCGCGGCAGACCGCGATCCGGTTGTCGAGCGTCACCAGTTGCTCGACGTAGGCCTTCTGCGCCTTGGTCAGCTTGAAACGGACATCGGCTTTCTTCTGCTTGCCGGCCGCGCGCGGAGGGGCGGGTTTGGAAAGTGCCATGCGCTCTCGTCAATCGCTCAATGGAACGGCGGGCGCGGCCGCGCCCGCGAGAGTGGCCGCCGCGCCCCCCGGCAACGATCAGCTACTTTTTCTTGAACACGCCGATCGAATACAAGTAATAACCCAGCACCGTCAGAATTGCCAGCACGGTCACGATTTCGGCCGCATAGACGGCGTTGGCGCCCTTGAGAAAATCCATCCCTCACCTGCTCCGGCTCAGTAATCCTGGAACGAGACGACGCGTTCGACGCCGCGCGGTTTGAACTGCGGATTGGGATACTCGATCATCCGCTGCAGTTCCTGCTGGCGCGCCCGCGCCTGATACATCTGCAGAAATGCGGTCTGGACGATTTCCCGCGCCTGGTCGCGGCTGTATTGGTCCATGATCAGCATCTTCTCGAAATTCGACGCGGCCGTCTTGGCGATCTCCATCATGCGCAGCATCTCCTGCTGCAGCGTCTCGCGCGAACGGGGCGCCTGCATCCGGCGGATCCGGGCGCCGATCTCGGTGATCGAATCGCGCAGATCCGTGGGCGAGCGCACGCCCAGGATTGACGTCGCCCGCGCCTGCCCCTGCGGCCCGATCACCAGCTCCAGCAGCGTGTTCGCCCCCATGTCGAGCACCGGCGCGAACGCCCGGATCTGATCCGACAGCTCGACCATCAGGTCGTTGAGCGCCGCATCGAACTCGCGCTCCTCCAGGTTCTGCTCGATCTCATCCAGCACGGCCCACGCGTCCTTCGCGTTCTGGTAGCTGGGGCGATACTTGCCGGCCTGGTAGTCGATCTGCGCGTACTTCAGTTTGCGTTCGACCTCCGCCAGCTTGTTCGGCATGTAGAGCGCCGCGCCGCGCTGCTCCAGCTCGGTCATCCGCTGGCTCATGTCGAGCACCAGCGCCTTCAGCACGTCCGGGGTCAGCTCCATCAGCGCGATCAGCTTGGCCTCGACCAGGTCGACCTGCTGCGCATAATCCTCGTAGTCGTGCGGATCGAACTCCATCCGCAGGCGATTCATCTCGGCCAGCAGCGACGCCAGATCCTGCGTCTGATAGTAGCCGGCGCCCTTGCGCTGGGCGTCTTCGACGCGGGCCGCCAGGCTGGCCATGCGCGTCTCGAAGCCGTCGCGCCGCGCGTTGACCGCTGCTTCCTCGGCCTTCACCAGCGCGTTCCAGGCATGCTGTTCCGCCAGCCGGAAGCGCCCCTCGGCCATCATCTCGCGGGCATATTTGGCGCTCACCATCGCGTCGGCCAGGCGGGCGTTTTCAAACTCCCATCCCTCGAACCGCTTCGCCTTGGCGATCGCGTTCTCCGCCTCGATCACCTTGGCATACAGAGCCTCGTGGGCCTGCTGCACCGTCTGCGCGCCGACATCGACCGCCTCGCGATACTGCCCCTGATCGTAAAGCGTCTGCAAGTTGCGCCGGATCGCGAAGGCCCGGTCCAGTTTCTCCGGCGCGTAGCGGTCGGCCTCGGCTTCGCGCGCGTTGTTGATCAGCGTGTCGGCTTCGGCCATCAGCTCCTGCACCCACTGGCGCAGCGCATTGGTCGACGCTTCGGCGGCCAGGTTCTCCGCCTGGATCGCCGCCTCGATCGCGATGTGGCGACCCTCGGCTGCCAGCGCCTCCTGCGCCGCCTGCAACTCCACCAGCGCCTGCGTGAAGGCAATCGGCTCGTATTCCTCGGCCCGGTCGGCCTTGGCCTGCGCCAGCGCCTGCTGCGCGCTCTCGATCCGGTTGACCGCCACCCGTTCCAGTTCCTGCACCAGCACCTCGATCTGCGCCTTGGTGTCGGCCGTGCGCCGCACCGCCTCGCGATACTGTTCGGTCGCCAGCAGTTGCTTGCTCTGCTCCAGCATCTCGACCGCCTTGTCCATCTCGCTGGCCGCATACTGGCGGCCCCCCTGCCCCTCGTACTGCGAGAGCATGTTGGACAGGTCGAGGATCGCGTTGTGCGCGACGACGCGGAACGTCTGCTGGCGTACGTCCTCGGCCTCGCTGGCCACGTCGCGCGCGATCTCGATCGCCCGGTCGAAGTCCTTCTCCTCGCGCTGAAGCTGCGCCATCCCCAGATTCACCCGCGCATTGTTCACACGCCGCCGCAGCTCCTCCTTGAGCGCCTGCTTGGCGTTCTCCAGCGCCAGCGCGTCGCCTTCCCACGGGCCGGGAATCTGGCGCAGGAAGATATGCTCCATCTTTTCATAGACCCCTTCGGCCGTCGCCAGCTCGTCCGAAGCCGTCGTGATGTGCTGCTGCGCCAGATCGTCGAACTCCTGCAGGATGTTCTGTTCCTCCTCCAGGGCCCGGTCGCTGATCTCGCGCGATTCGACATACGCCTCCTGCTCATATTGCTCGCGCGCGTCGGCCAGCAGCGCCTCGAGCTGCTCGACCCGCCCCGGCAGGTAGCCGCGCGCCTCCATCGCCACCAGGCTGTTGATCGCCCCTTCCACTTCCTTGATCTTCGTCTCGGCCGCCACCCGCTTGGTCTCCAGGATCAGTTCCTCGACCTGCGGCTTGAGCTTGGGCGCCTGCGTCAGCACCGTGTCGTAGTTTTCCTCATAAAACTGGCTGACCAGATTCTCGAATTCCTTCGTGATCGCGCTGAACAAGTTGTAGGTGTAGGTCTCCGCCCCCAGCGTCGTCGCCTCGTCCAGCAGGTTCTCAATCTCGGTCAGTTGCTTGTCGCTCTTGACCTTCTTGGTCTGCTGGATCCCTTCCTGCTTCGTCTGACGCGCCTGATCGCGGATCGCCAGGGCCGTGCGGTAGTTGTACTCGCGCTCGATGTTGTCGCGAATCTGCGTAATCTGCTGGTCGATCTTGTTGATAAATTCAGGCGCGTGCTCCGGCGCCCCCTCGGCAATCAGCTCCTCCTTGAGCGATTCGGCCTCGGCCAGTCCGTCGGTCGCCTTCTTGCGCAGCGCGCTCAGCAGATACTGCACGTCGTCGACGACCTTGCCGAAGATCTGGATCGCCTTGTCGTACTTCTGTTTGCCGAACGCCTCGGTCCCCTCGACATTGTTCTCCTGGATCTGCGCGAACAGCTCGGCGTTCTCCTGCTGCGCCTGGTTCGTCCGCGCGCGGTCGATCCAGATGTTCGCCTGGTCCCGCAGGAAAATCGCGTGGGCCTCGGTCGTGCGCTGCAGCAGTTCCTTGCTCAGGCGCGCCGCCTCGGCCGACGACTCCTTGGCCGCCACCGCGTCGCCCTGATTCAACTGATTCTGCGTCGTATTGATCGCGTTGCGCGTCTGCTGCAGCAGCTCGGCCGTGTGCTGCTGCGCCTGCTTCTCCTCGGCCTCCTGGACCCGCTTCTCGGCCCCCCGGAGTCGGAAGGATGCCAGCGGTTTGTTGCAACCGGCCAGCGTCACCAGCAGCATGCCCAGGACCGCCAGCCCCAGCCCCTTGCGCAGCGAGTTCAGGCTCTTCACAACAGTCATCCTCCACAGCCATCAGGTCGGGAAAGCGGCCGCTCCGCGCCGCCGTCGGTCCGGCTTCGGGGCTTCCCGGGGCGCCATGGTCTCGCCCGCTACGGACGGGGATCTGGCCGGCGTGCGGCGCGCGTCAGCCAGCCACGGCGCGCGCAATGAACCGCCCGCCGCCTTCCATGGCCCCGCAAGTGTGGCCCATCAGCCCATAAACTTCCAGTCTGATTTGATCGCGGCGGGCCCCCGTTCATGCCGCCTTTTTCGCCGACCGGCCCCACCGGCCCTTGCCCTTGCCGGCCCCCTTGCCCGTCAGCAGCGCACGGTGCAGGTGCGGGTAATACCCCGACTGCATCACCTCCAGCGCGCCGAGCGTCCGCGTCATCCGGATATAGATCCGGTGCCAGGCGCTGATCAGGTTCGAGCGCTCGGCGGGCGACTGGCGTTGCAGGTGTTCCATCGTCACCGCGTTTTTCAGCATTTCGAGCATCTTGTCGCCGTCGAACATCAGCCCGGGCGTCAGCTTGTCGGAAATAACCCGGTACAGGCGCGAAATCTCGCTCTTGAGCTGCAGGTAGGCGTTTTCATGCTCCTGGGTGATCGGCTCGCCGCTGAACGCCTTGAGGAAGACCAGCTTGGTCCGCATCCACAGCTCGAGCAGCTTCTTCGTCGTCTCGTGCATCTCGTCGACGTCTTGAGGATTCAGCGCCATCGCTTTTCCGCCCCCGCTCTAGTGTCGTCCCTCGTCCCTCGACCTCGTGATCGGCCCCCGAAGGCCGACCCAAGGTCTTTATTCTGGCCTCGTCTCCCGTTCCTCGTCCCTCTCGAACGCCCTCAGTTCTTATGTCCCTAACGTGCCTTCAGTCCTTTTCCCTGCTAGAAGTACCGGCTCGACGCATTCCCGATCGGCTGGCCCGTGACCCCCGATCCCTGGCCCAGCGGATAGCCGCCCGTGATCCCGGGCGTGCCATAACCGCCCCCCGTCGTTCCCGTGTTGAACTCACCGCTCTGCGCCCGCATCAGCGACTGCGGATCGCTGAACGGCATCCACCCCTCCTGCACCGGCGGCCGCACTTCGGGCGGCTGCGGCGGGTGCGGAATATACAGATGATAGAACTCGCTGCGGATATCGTCGGGGTTGACGCGGTAGTTGCGCAGGAACCGGGCCGACCAGTCATTTTTGACCTTCGCGTCGCGCGCGTTGCGCCATTCCCGGTAGTTCGGCATCTCCACCGGACGCTCGGTCTCCACCTCCGCCAGCACAAACCCCGGACCCCCCTTCGGATCCGGTATCATCTGCCACGCCTTCTCGCGCGGCTGCGGCGTGCGCTGGTCGGTCCCCATGATCGTAAAGCCATAGAACTCCAGCGGCGTCAGATCTTCGGCCACCACCAGCGCCTTGACCATCTGTTCCTTGGCCCGCTGGCTCCCTTCGCCCAGCACGTCGTCGGCGAATTCCACCATCGCGAATTTGCCGTCGTTGGCCATCACGTCGCCGTGCGTGCCGTCGTCGTAAAAGTTCCCCTTTTCCGTTTCCGGCACCTTCAGCTCGACCGGCTCATCCAGCAGTTCCTTCGTCACGGCATCGCGCACGCGGGTCCCCACCAGCACGCTGATCGTCGGGATCACCGGCTCGAGCGCTTCGGGGGGCTGGTAGGCCTGGCCGGGATCACCCGGAAACATCCCGCCGGGGAACATCGGGCCCGGCATCGGACCGCCGCCCGGCCCGGGCATCCCCATCATCCCCGGCTGCTGCAACCCCCGTGCGCGATCCAGCGCCACATTGCCGGCGCCGCCGCCGCCCACCGACATCCCCGAGACCGTGTCCATCGCATCGGGCGGGGCCAGCCCCACGAACCCCCCCTGCGACCACGCGGCGGGCGCCAGCAACATCATCATCGCGCCCAGGGCCAGACAGGCCGCGTATGGCCCGAAGCCGTTTTTCGCGTTGGCTGATCTCAACATGGCGACACCACCACTTTCCGCCCCGCTGCGCGCCGGGGGCATGAACGATCGTGCGGTCCGGGCTCCGGCGTGGCGGAGTCGCGGTCCGACCCATAGGCTTCGTTCCCCGCCGGCAATGTCCCGCCGGAGGAGGAACAACCGGGGAGCTCACGCGTCATGGCGGCATAAGTCATGCAACGCCAGACACTTTGCCCCACTTTCGGGTTGTACTGGAAACCGTGGCGGCCTGTCAATCCCCAACAACAACTTCGTCCCGCGTCCTCGCCCCCAACGGCCCGCCCGGGAATTCGGCTCCCGGCTCCCGTCCTTCGTCCTCGGCTCCCGAAAACCCGCTCTATCGTTCCGTTATTGACCGACTATGGATTATGAGGATTGCCGACGCCCCACCACCGGTTTCGGACCGGCGCCCCCGCCGGTCTCTCCCGCCCATCCCGACAGGGGATGCCAGATGGCAGCCGGTGGTCGAGCGCAGCGACACCACCGGTCCCCGCGGCAACCCCATCCCCCGCGTCCCGGCAGGGATGCCAGACGATAACTGTAGCCCAGAACTCTCGGCAAGACCCCTCGCATCAACCACGATCATGTGGACGTGGACGAGGGTCGACGGACGGATTCTTGAGCGGAACGAGACCTAATACCCCCGCCACGCCTCGGCGGCGTTGCCGTCGGGCGCTTCCAGCGGCGGCGTGCGCAGCGATAGCAGAAACTTGTGCAGCAGATCCTTGGCGTCCTGCTCCAGGTTTTCGAAATTCTCGATCACCTCGTTGGCCTCGCTCCCCGGTCCCTTGTGCATCAGGATGGCGTCGGTCAACGTCAGCGCCCGCCCGTCGTGCAGCCACGGCCCGGTGTCGGCCACGCCCCACAGCGGCCGGGTGACAAATTCGTCGCCGGGAACGGCGACCCCCGGCGAATCGGTCCCCTGGGCCAGCGTGTCGGCCAGATCCGCCCCCATCTTGTGCCGCTTCAGGTCGCTGAATAGCGGCACGCGGATGCTGCCGTCCTCGGCATGCGGCAGCCGCGGCCGCGTCTCCGCCGGCCCGTCGTTCAGGTTCAGGTTGCGGGTGTAGCCGGGCAGTCCGGCCGGCTGACTCTTGCCCGCGGCCAGCGCGGCGCGACGCTGTTCATACAGCAGCACGACCGGCAGGATCGAACCGTCCGGCTCCGGGTTGACCAGCGCGGGCACGGCGGGCGGTTCGGCGGCCAGCCCCTTCTGGCGCAGCGCCTTGTAGGCCTTGAGCTGCTCGCGCGGATCTTCAATCGTCAGGTTGGGATCGTCGATCGTCAGTTCGGGCACGTGGCACTCGATGCAGCCGACCTGTTCAAAGACGACGCGACCCTGCATCGCCTGCAAGGCATACTGCGGCTCGATCATCTCGACAGGCGGGCGGACGAATGCGACGAACGTCGCCACGGCCGTCACATCCCCCTCCAGCAGCTCGTCGCGCGGATCGTCCGGCAGCGTGCCGTTGGGGTTGTCGTTCGGAATCACCCCGCGGTCGAGCAGCTCCCGTGCCTGCACGCTGAAATGAAAATTCATCGCATTGGCGACGAAGCTGCGCAGCGTGCTGGCGATCCCCTTGAACTGAAACGGCCGGATCACCAGGTCTTCGCTGACCCCTTCGAGCCCCTCCAGGTTCAACTGTCCGTCGGGTCCGGCCGCGAGCGTGCCGAAGCTGATCCCCTTGGCGCTCAGCGCGACCGTGACCGTCGCGCCGGCGTCGGCGGCCTCGGCCAGCGCGGCGTCACGCTGGCTCATCAGCGCCAGCGACATCTCCTCGGCCAGCCGCTGCACATAGCCCAGCCCGAAATTATGCGGCGGGTTGCGGATAAACCCGGCGGTCGAGGCCGGAAAATTCTCCAGCACGAACACGTTGGCCGCCAGGCCCGCCGAGCCCGGCACCCCGGGGTCGCGCGGGAATTGCATCAGCGGCGAGCCGGCTTCGGGCCGGCTCGCCATCCCCGCCAGCGCGTGGCATTCCAGGCACGTCTGCGCGTCCAGGCCGTTGAACCGCAGGAAGCGGAGCGCCGGGCGGCCGGGAAACGCCTGGTGCGACATGCGCGGCCCGTCGGGCGCCTCGCCGTAGTGGTCGGCCGGCGTGAACCGGTTGGTATAGAAGTGCATTCCCGTGTGGAACAGCGTTTCGAAGGGAACTTCGCCGGCATTGATCGCGTCCTGATCCAGCCGCAACTCGGGGATCAGGTTTTGCGCGTCGCCGTAGGCCGCCAGCCGCGGCGCCCATCCGGGCAGGCAGGTCAACACGCACAACAGCAGGGCGCGGGTCATATCGCGTCCAATGCAGGCCGCGGAACGGTCCATGATGATTCGCTCCAGATAAACTGTACTGGCCAAGGGGTGAACGCCCCCAATCCTAGGCGGAAATCCTGCCTGATGCATCAGGAATTAACGGCGGAGGCGCGCGTCTGCTCCCCCCACCAACGTCGTCCCTCGTCTTCGTAATCGCCCCCAACGGCCTTCCCAGAAAAACAGGCCGCAGCTTCGCGCAGATTCCCCGTCGCGGGACAGGCGCTATCCTTCGCGCATCGTATCGGCACGCCCGCCAGCTTGCTTGACGCAAAAGTTGATCGCCAGGTCGTAAACCCCTCACCCCCGCGCCGTGCCTCACCCCGCCAACAAGCGGCGCGCCGTCGCAAACACGCCGTCCAACATCGGCTCGGTCAGCTTCCCCGTGAACGTGTTCTGCTGGCTCGGATGGAACGAGCCCACCAGCCACAGGCCCTCGGCGAGCTGATGGACCACCCCATGACCGAACGCGGGCTTGCGCTTCCAGACCGCCCCGCGCGTCTCGGCCGCCGTGCGCAGCGCCTCGTCGAACCCGATCCGCCCCAGCCCGACCAGCACGCGCACGCGCCCCAGCAGCCGCATTTCGCGCGCCAGGAACGGATGGCAGTTGGCGAATTCCTCGCGCGTCGGCTTGTTCTCCGGCGGCGCGCAGCGCACCGACGCCGCAATGAAGCAGTCGGTCAGCCGCAGTCCGTCGCCGGCATGCACCGACGTCGGCTGATTGGCGAACCCCGCCCGGTGCAGCGCGCGAAACAGCCAGTCGCCGCTGCGATCGCCGGTAAAAATCCGTCCCGTGCGGTTGCCGCCATGCGCGGCCGGCGCCAGCCCCACGATCAGCAGCCGCGCTGCGGGGTCGCCAAAACCCGGCACCGGCCGGCCCCAGTACTCCCAGTCGGCGAACCGGCGCGTCTTGACCCGCGCTACCTGCTCACGCCAGGCGACCAGCCGCGGGCATTTGCGGCAGCACGTGATCTCGCTTTCCAGCGCCTGTAATAGTTCGGCGGGGGTTGGCATGGGCAACCTCACTCCAATATCGTCTCTCGTCCCTCGTCCCTTACGGCCTTCCCCAGAATTCGGCTCCCGGCTCTCGTCCCTCGTCCTCGGCTCTCGAAAACCCACCAATTTGTCCCTACGTTGTGACCTCCGGTTCATGAGCAACTCACAGACCGTCCCGCCGCGCGGCGGCCGGCCGTGGACATGCAAGTTTTACATAACCCGGCGGCGGGATGCGACCCCCCGCGCCCCGCGGGGGATGAGGGCAGGCGTTCCGTCCCGCTCCGTCGCGGCGCCTTGCGCGCGGCGCTCCCGCCCATGGGATCGACCCCTCCGGCTGGCCGGCAAATCCACGCCGTGCCACGGCCGGCCTGGCCGCCTCAAGACTCTGGCACGTCACGTGCTCTGTCTCACGCCAGGCGACTGAAAGTCTACTCGCCCGCGGCCCCTTGGGCCGGTTCAGGAATATCTCGGATAATTCAGGTTTCGCTCGATTTCCCGTGCGCTCCCCGCGCCGCACGGTGCATGGGCTTCGCTGCGGAGTCATCATGATGGCCTTATCCAACCCCTCGCCGGCTGCCCTTCATTCCACCGCGCTCGAACGCGAAGCGCTCGCCCTGGAATACCGGCGCGTCCGGCGGTTCAGCGAGGAACTGGCCCGCCCGCTCCAGGTCGAGGACATGGTCATCCAGTCGATGCCCGACGTCAGCCCCACCAAATGGCATCTGGCGCACGTCAGTTGGTTCTTTGAAACATTCGTGCTGGCCGCCGCCGGCGCCGAGTACCAGCCGCACCATCCGCAGTACGGCTATCTGTTCAATTCGTATTACGAAGCCCTCGGCCCGCGCCATTGCCGCCCTCGCCGCGGCATGCTCTCGCGCCCGACCGTCGCCGAGACTTTCGCCTATCGGCGTCACGTCGACGACGCGATGGCGCGCCTGCTTGAGTCGGCCGGCGCCAGACGGCTCGGCCGCATCTGGCCGATCATTCTGCTCGGTCTGAACCACGAACAACAGCACCAGGAACTGATGCTGACCGACGTGAAGCATGTCCTGGCGCAGAACCCCCTGCGGCCGGCCTACCTCGCGGGGGCCGACTCGCCGGCCGCGTCCGCGCCGCCGCTGGCATGGTTCCAATTCCATGGCGGGCTGCACAGTTTCGGCTACAGCCGGCCCCACGACCTCGATCCGCTCGGATTCGAATTCGCCTACGACAACGAAGAGCCGGTCCACCGGCGCTATCTCGAATCGTTCGCGCTGGCCTCCCGCCCGGTCACCGGCGGCGAGTTCATCGACTTCATCCGCGACGGCGGCTACAACCAACCCGCTTTCTGGCTCTCCGACGGCTGGGCCGCCGCCCGCGAGAACCAGTGGAGCGCCCCCCTCTACTGGCATGAGGAGGAGGGCGAGTGGCGCCAGTTCACGCTGCTCGGGGACCGGCCGGTCGATCCGCACGAGCCGGTCACGCACGTGAGCTATTACGAAGCCGACGCTTTCGCCCGCTGGGCGGGGGCGCGGCTCCCCACGGAATTCGAATGGGAACTGGCGGCGCGCCCGCTCCCGCTCGACGGCAACTTCGTCGAGTCGGGCGCGTTCCATCCCCGTTCGGACGGCGCCGCACTCGACGAACCCTCCCGCCGGCTGCACCAGATGTTCGGCGACGTCTGGGAGTGGACCGCGAGCCCCTACGCCGGCTATCCCGGCTATCAGCCCGCGCCGGGCGCGCTCGGCGAATACAACGGCAAGTTCATGTGCAATCAGATGGTCCTGCGCGGCGGTTCCTGCGCCACGGCGCAATCCCACATCCGGCCCACCTATCGCAATTTCTTCCCGCCCGCGGCGCGCTGGCAGTTCAGCGGCCTCCGGCTGGCAAAGGACGCATGATGAGCACCGCCCTTCTGTACGCCGAGACCGAACCGTTCGAAGACGGCCGCCTCGCCTTCCTCCGCGATGTCCTCGCCGGCCTCGGCCAGCGCCCCCGCCGCCTGGACTGCAAATACTTTTACGACGAGGAAGGCGCCGGCCTGTTCGATGCCATCTGCGAGCTGCCCGAGTATTACCCCACCCGCACCGAGCTGGCGATCATGCGCGAAAACCTGGACGAAATCGCCGAGTGCATCGGACTGGACACGACCCTGATCGAATATGGCAGCGGCAATGGCCGCAAGACGCGCCTGCTGCTCAGGCAACTCGATGGCCGTTGCACCTACGTCCCGCTCGACATCGCCCGCCAGAGTCTGGAGGCGGCCACCCGCCGGCTCCAGGCCGACTTCCCCCATCTGCGGATTCACCCGGTCTGCGCCGACTTTACCCAGCCCTGCGCGCTGCCGGAACCGGCGTTCGACGCGGCAAGGCGCGTCGTCTTTTTCCCCGGCTCGACCATCGGCAATTTCCATCCCGCCGAGGCCGAACGCTTCCTGCGCCGCGTCCGCCAGACCTGCGGCCGCAACGGCGGCCTGCTGATCGGCGTCGACCTGAAGAAGGACCCCGGCCTGCTCGTCCCGGCTTACAACGACGCCCGCGGCGCCACCGCGCGCTTCAACCTGAACCTGCTGGCGCGCATCAACCGGGAACTCGGCGCGGACTTCGACCTCGATCGCTTCACCCATTACGCCTTTTACAACCCGCAGGCCGGCCGGATCGAAATGCACCTGGCCAGCCTCGCCTCACAGATCGTTCAGGTCGGCGGCCGCAGCTTCCGCTTCAATCTGGGCGACACGATCTGGACCGAGAGTTCCTATAAATACACGATCGACGAATTCGCCGCGATGGCCCTGCATGCCGGTCTGCGCCTGGACCAGGTCTGGCTCGACGACGACCACCTGTTCAGCGTCCACTTCTACCGCGGCCTCTGATCCGCCCCTCACTCCAATATCACCCCTCGTCTCTCGTCCTCGCCCCCGAAGGCCCTCCCGGAATTCGGCTCTCGGCTCTCGTCCCTCGTCCTCGGCTCTCGAAACCCGGTATATTGTCGTCCGGTCTCACAAGTTCACCTTCACCTCCCGGCCCTGCTCCGCGCTGCGGTAGATCCCATCGAGAATCGCCTGCACGTAGAGCGACTCTTCGGCCGGCACCGGCGAGGGCAGCCCCTGCGCCAGCGCGCGCGCGAAATCGATGCATTCGAGCGCGTGCGGCGCGCCGCCGTCGTGCAGGATCAGCTGGCGATCAATCAATTGCCGCGTCGGCAGGTCGTCCGCGATCAGCTTGTTGGCGGGCCACTCGGCGCCCCCCTCGGTCCCGTAGAGCCACACCCGCTGCACCTCGCCCGGCGTATCGTGATGCAGCAGCCAACTGATCTCGATCATCAGCGTCTGCCCCCCCTCGAAACGCACGAACCCGCCGGCGAAATCCTCCACGTCCATCGATTCGGGAATCGGCTGGCGGCCCCAACTGAACGCGTTGGGCCGCTTGCTCAGCTCGTTGCGCGAAAACCCGCTGACCGTCACCGGCCGGGGAAAACCCATCAGCCACAGCGTCAGGTCGAGGATGTGCACGCCGATGTCGATGCACGCCCCGCCCCCCGACAGCTCCCGGCGGATGAAGCCCGGCCCCAGCGGCACGCCGCAGCGGCGCAGGATCCACGCCCGCGCGTGATAGATCCGGCCCAGCACGCCGCGTTCGATCTCGGCCTTCATCGCCCGCGCCGTGCCCAGGTAGCGCATGTGCTGCGCCGTCATCAGCAGCTTGCCGGCGGCGTCGCGCGCCTTGATCATCCTGCGGATCTCGGCCGGCGTGGGCGCCAGCGGTTTCTCACACAGCACGTGCTTGCCCGCCTTGAACGCCGCCACCGCCAGCGGCGCGTGCGTCATGTTCGGCGTGCAGATGTCCACCACGTCGATCTCGGGATCTTCGATCAGCTCGCGCGCGGTCGTGTAGCGCTTCTTCACCTCCAGCCGGTCGGCCACGCGGTTGAGCGCCTCTTCGTTCAAGTCGGCCAGCGCCGCCAGTTCCGCGTGCGGACTCTCCTTCCACCCGGGCGCATGGACGTTGCACGTGTAGCCGACGCCGATCGTGCCGACTCGAAAGACCTTGCTCATGAACGTTCTCTTTCAGGCGGAGTGACGCCCCGCTGACGCGCGGAGCAGGCGCGCCACTTCTAGCGAGCCCGCAGTGAAATTGCCACTGCTTTCAATTGCGTGGGAAGGGGGATGACAACAAACCGGAACCGCTATCGCCCGCCGCCGATCAATGCCTGCTCAATCGTCATTCGCATCATGCAAAGCTTCATCGGAAAGGCATTCAGCCGCGGCAGGTCAACGGGCGCCCGATTCACCGGATTCGCCCGGCGCGGGTTCCTTCATCACCCGCCGGCGGATCCAGCCGCCCGCCAGCACCGTCCGGCCCGCCGGCGCGTCGTAGGCTACGGCCGCCTGGCCGGGCGTGACGGCCCGCTGCGGCGCATCAAACAGCACCCGCGCCCGCGACAGATCCTCCGGGTCCGGCTCGACCGTCGCCGCGTAACCCGGGCTGCGGTAGCGGATCTTCACGAGCGCGCGGAACGGCTCGCGCGACGGCTCGCGCGCGACCCAGTTCACCCCGTCCATCTCCAGGCCCTCGGCCAGCAGATCCTCCTCGTAGCCCACCACGACCGTCTGCGTCTCGGGCAGCAGGTCGACCACATACAGCGGCCGCGGCGCGGCGAGCCCTAGCCCCTTGCGCTGGCCGATCGTGAAACAGTGCACGCCCGCGTGGCGGCCCAGCACCGCGCCGCGCGTGCTCACAATCGCCCCCGCCAGCCGCGCCTCGTCGACCGCCCCCTCCTCGCGCAGAAACCGCCGGTAGTCATTGTCGGTCACGAAGCAGATCTCGACCGAGTCGCGCTTGGCGTGCAGATGCAGACCCAGCTCCTCGGCCAGCGCGCGCACCTGGGGCTTGCTCAGGTGGCCCACCGGCATCAGCATCCGCGCAAGCTGCGGTTGCGTCAGGCCGAACAGGTAGTAGGTCTGGTCCTTCTCGCCGTCGCCGCCGACGCGCAGCTCATGCCGCCCGGTCCGCTCGTTCGTCACGATCTGGCCGTAGTGCCCGGTCGCGACCGCTTCGGCGCCGTAGGCCCCCCCCTTGGCCAGCAGGCTCCCCAGCTTCAGCTTGTTGTTGCACTGCACGCATGGATTGGGCGTCCGGCCGTCCAGATAGTCCCGGATGAACGGCTCGATCACCGCCTGGCGGAAATTGACCTGGAAATCCATCGCGTAGAACGGGAACCCGAACTGATCGGCGACACGCCGCGCGTCGCGCGCATCGGCCGGCGAGCAACACGTGGCCAGCCCGTCGTTCGCCTCGCACCCCTTGTAATGCCAGGTGCGCATGTGAACGCCGATCACCTCGGCCCCCGCGCGATGCAGCAGCGCGGCCGCCACCGCCGAGTCGACCCCGCCGCTCATCGCGACGACGACCTTCCGTCCGCTCCAGTCGCCCAGCCGCGCCAGGGTCTCGTTCATCAGCTCCGACATTTTCCTTCGCTTCAACGCACGCGGCACGCGCCGCACGCAGGTTTCGCAGCCGGCGTCGCCGGCCACCGGCATGATTTTACCCCAAACATCCCTCTTTGGAAACACGGGCGACGCCGCCCCGAGTCCCGTGGCCCTGGACTATGTTGATCGGCTCGCGGTCGCGCTCGGCCAGGTTTCCGCGCCACTTCCCGCTTCCTCCCGCGCACCGGGCCATGTAAAGTGAGGGCAGGGCGCGCCAGACCGGGAAAACGACGAGAATACGGAACGCGCCCAATCCGTTTGCATTACCGCGCCGGCCGAAGCCGGCCCAGAGGAAAAATCGCATGCCGGTCGCGTGGGAACAGATCGAGCCGCTGCTGATGCGTGTCGGCAAGCCGGCGCGCTATGTCGGCGGCGAGTTCAATCAGATCGTCAAGCCTCGCGCCCGCGTCCGGGCCTGCCTCGCCTTCCCCGATCTGTATGAGATCGGCATGTCGTATCACGGCTACCGCCTGCTCTACGAACGGCTCAACCGCCAGCCGGGCTGGGCCGCCGAACGCGCCTTCTGCCCGTGGCCCGACTATGAAGCGCTGCTGCGCGAGCACGGCGTGCCGCTCTATTCCCTCGAAACACGCCGCTCGCTCGCCGAATTTCACTGGGTCGGCTTCACACTCCAGCACGAAGTCAACTTCACCAACATCCTCACGATGCTCGACCTGTCCGGCATCCCGCTGGAGAGCAAGGACCGCACCGCCGCCTTCCCGATCCTGATCGGCGGCGGCGAGGGAGCGTGGTCCCCCGAACCGATTTCTCCCTTCCTCGACGCGTTCGTCCTGGGCGACGGCGAGGAAATCGTGCTGGAGATCACCGCGCTGATCGAGCGCGCCCTCGCCGCGGACTGGGACCGCACCCGCATTCTGCGCGAGCTGGCGCGCCTCCCCGGCGTCTACGTCCCGGAATTCTACGAGTTCACCTACCACGCCGACGGGACGATCGCCGGTTTCACCCGGCGCGCCGACGCCCCCGACGCCGACCATCTGCCGCTACGGATCCACAAGCGCTACTTCGACGTGGGCGGCGACCTGGGGTCGATCAAGCCCGTTGTCCCGCTGCTGCGCACGGTGCACGACCGCCTCGTGATCGAAATCCGCCGCGGCTGCGTCAACGGCTGCCGGTTCTGCCAGGCCGGCATGGTCACCCGCCCGGTCAAGGAGCGCTCGCTCGAGCAGATCGTCGAGATCGCGCGCCAGGGCATCGAGAACACCGGCTACGACGAGATTTCGCTCCTCTCGCTCAGCTCGGCCGACTATACCGAGATCGCGCCGCTGGTCCGCCGCATGACCGATGAATTCGGCCCCCGCGGCGTCTCGGTCTCGCTCCCCTCGCTGCGGATCAACGGCTTCGACGTCAAGCTGGTCGACGAGATCGCCCGCGTCCGCAAGTCGGGCTTCACCTTCGCCCCCGAGGCGGGCACCACCCGCCTGCGCGAAGTCATCAACAAGCCGGTCGATCAGCAGCGGTTCTTCGAAATCATCGAGGACGTCTTCGCGCGCGGCTGGCGCACGGTCAAGTTCTACTTCATGATCGGCCTGCCGACCGAAACGCAGGAAGACCTGGACGGCATCATCGAGATCTGCGAAAAGGCGGCCGAACTGGGCGAACGCCACCACCGGCGCCAGGCCCGCGTCAACGTGACGCTTTCGCCGTTCGTCCCCAAGTGCAACACCCCCTTCCAGTGGGAGGCCCAGCCCCCGCGCGAGGAACTGGAGCGGCGCTACCAGTATGTGCGCGGCGCGTTGCGGCACGGGCCGTTCGCCCGGCGCATCGACGTCAAGACCTCCGACACCGGCGGCGCATTCATCGAAGCGGCGCTCGCGCGCGGCGACCGCCGGATGGCCCGCGCCGTCCGCCGCGCCTGGGAACTGGGCGCCCGCTTCGACGGCTGGGACGAGTGCTTCCGGCTGGGGATCTGGCTGCGCGCGTTCGATGAGGTCGGCCTCGACCCAACCTTCTACGCCAATCGCGAGCGGCCCGCCGACGAAATCCTGCCGTTCGATCACCTCGATTCCAACGTCGGCCGCCGCTTCCTCTGGATCGATCAGCGCCGCGCCCGCAAGCAGTTCGTCGTCGAAAAATGCGACACCGGCAAGTGCGCGGGCTGCGCCGTCTGCAACGACGTCACCGACCACACGCTCTCGACCGCCAGGCCCGACGCCCCGCCCGTCGCCCCGCCGCCGGTCGACGGCCCGGACGCGCCGTCCGCCGCCGAGCACGACGACCTGCTGCGCTTCAACCGCGCCATGGAACAGGTGATGGCCGAGCGCGATGATGAGGAATTGCTCCAGTCCGATGCGGAGCTCGAGGAGGAACCGCCCGCCGAGCCCTGCGCGGCCATGCCGGGCATGGGCGGCCGCATCCCGTCGGCCCCCGCCGTCCAGCGCCTGCGCTTCACCTACACCCGGCTGGGCGCCCTGCGCTACCTCTCCCACCTGGATTTCCAGAAGGTGATGGGCCTGGTCCTGCGGCGGGCCGGCGCCCCGCTGGCCTACTCCCACGGCTTCAACCCGCAGCCCAAGGTGCAGTTCGCCCCCCCGCTCTCGCTCGGCATGGGCGGACGCCGCGAACTGGTCGACATCCAGTTCCGCGAATGGCTTGATCCGGCCGATCTGCTTGCGCGCCTCAACGCCGTCGACCTGGACGGACTGGAATTCCTGGACGTCGAGGAGGTCCCGATCGCCGCGCCCTCCCTCGAGATGACGCTCGCCGGCGGCGCCTACCGCCTCGAACTGACGGCGGAACCCGACGCGCCGCGCTGGGCGGATATCGAAGAGCGCCTGGATGCCTTTGCCGCCGCGCCCGAGTTCGTCATTTCGGTTCAGAAAAAGAAGGGCCTGCGCCAGATCGACCTGCGCCAGTCGGTCGGCTCGCTTACGCTGGAGACCGAACCCGACGGCAAGCGCGTGTTCCTGCTGATGATGACGTTCGAGGCCGGAAGTTTCGTCAAACCGCACGAGGCGCTGGGCCATGTCCTTGGCCAGCCGCTGGAGCTGGGCGTCGACGTCCGCGTCGACCGCGTCGAATTACTCCAGCGCCTCCCCGCCTCCCATCCCTGAATCCCGTCCCTCGTCCTCGTATCTCGCCCCCAACGGCTCACCAGGTTTCGGCTCTCGGCTCTCGGCTCTCGTCCTCGTCCCTCGTACCTCGAACCGCCCCTCTTCCCCCCGCGTTGCCTGTTGCATCGATCCCCCCGCGCGCGGATAATGTTGGGATTCTACCCTTCCGGATGGGTTGCACCGCGGGGGATGCGCCGCCGGAAGCCACTCGGGGGAGATCCGGACCGTGCCCACCACCACGAAACCCAGGAAAAAAAAGCAGCCTGCACCGCGGCCTGCGCGCACGCCGACGTTCGAAATCATGGATACGACGCTGCGCGATGGCGAGCAGACCGAAGGCGTTTCGCTCCTGACCGAGGAAAAGATGACGATCGCCAAACTGCTCCTCGAATCGGTCAAGGTCGATCGCATCGAGGTCGCGTCGGCGCGCGTCAGCCAGGGCGAACACGCCACGCTCAAGGCGATCTGCGACTGGGCCCGGCGCGCCCGCCTGCTCGAGCGCATCGAGATCCTCGGCTTCGTCGATCACAAGGCCTCGGTCGACTGGGCCCATTCGGCCGGCTGCCGCGTCATCAACCTGCTCACCAAGGGCTCGCGCAAGCACTGCGAAATGCAGTTGCGCCGCACGCTCGACCAGCATCTGGCCGATATCGCCCAGACCGTCGCCTACGGCCGCAGCCGCCGAATGAAATTCAATGTCTACCTGGAGGACTGGTCCGGCGGCATGCTCGGCTGCCCGGACTACGTCCTGGCGATGCTCGATCAGCTCGTGACGCTCCCGTTCGAGCGGATCATGCTGCCCGATACGCTCGGCCTGCTTGAGCCGAACCAGGTGACCGAGTTCATCTCGGCGATCGTCGCGCGCTACCCCGGCGTTCATTTCGATTTTCACGCCCACAACGACTATGGCCTGGCCACGGCCAACTCGATCGCGGGCCTGCGCGCCGGCGCGCGCGGCATCCATACGACGATCAACGGGCTGGGCGAACGGGCGGGCAATTCCCCGCTGGAGGAAATCGTCGTCGCCGCGCGCGACTTCACTCCCTTCCGCTGCCGCATCGATGAACGCCGCCTCGCCGACGCCAGCCACCTGACCCAAGTCTTCACCGGCAAACGGATCGCCTGGAACAAGCCGATCGTCGGCGAGAACGTCTTCACCCAGACCGCCGGCATCCACGCCGACGGCGACCGCAAGGGCGACCTCTACCACAGCCGCCTCACCCCCGACCGCTTCGGCCGCAACCGCAGCTACGCGATGGGCAAGCTGATGGGCAAGGCCAGCCTGGACTACAATCTGCGCAAACTGAACATTGAGCTGAGCGACGATCAGAAAAAACTGGTCTTGCAGCGCGTGGTCGAACTGGCCGACCAGAAGAACGTCATCACGAGCGAGGACCTGCCCTACATCATCTCCGACGTTCTGCAGTCGCCCGAGGAACGGCTGTTCGAGGTCCTGGACTTCATGGTCTCGACCAATCGCGGGCTGCGCCCGGTCGCCAGCGTCATGATCCGCTACATGGGCCAGACCCATCAGGTCAGCGCCAACGGCGACGGCGGCTACGATGCCTTCATGAAGGCCCTGCGCTCGCTCGAGAGCAAGGTCCTCGGCTTCCGGATACCAACGCTCGTCGACTACACCGTCCACATCCCCCCGGGGGGCCGGACCGATGCCCTCGTCGAGACGATCATTACCTGGGAAGGCGGGATGAAGACTCGCGGCGTCAATCCCGACCAGCTCGTCGCGGCGATCACCGCCACCTCCAACGCGATCAACATCATCGCCCAGCGCATGCGCGAGAAGCAGCCGCGTCCCAAACCCGCGCGCGCCCGGAGCAAGGCCCCCGTCTCCGGTTGAGGGCCGCCACCGGCGGGCCCCTGGAGTTTGGCCATTCGCTCGGTCAGGGGTAGGGGTAGGGTCGACAGCGGCGGCCCCGGCCCCGCGCGTGGTTCCCCCCCGGCCCCGTCCGGCGCAACGCGGGCCGGACGCCCTCGGTCCCGCTTTATCTACTCCGCTTTCCGACCCGTGAAGGATCAAGGGCAGTCCCGATCCGTTCCACTTTTCCCTTGCGGAAAATAAGGATGAGCATATCCTGATTCCGAATCCGTCGCGCGCGTCTTCCCCTCCGGGACGCTTCCATCCCCTTGCTCTCACCCGAGGCCAATCATGGCGACCGCCGCGCATGCCGCCTTCTCCCCCGTCGAGATCACCCCCGACTGGGAAGGCTTTGTCCGCACGATCCGCCGCGAACGCGTCCCCGATCGCGTCCACTTCATCGAGCTGTTTATCGACCCCGAGGTTCAGGAGGCCATCGCCCGGCGCTACGGCCTGCTGGATGGCCTCCGCCGCGACGACCCCCACTGGGACGAGCAGTTTCAGATCCGCCTGCAGCGCTTCCTCGGCTACGACTACGTCCGCGCCACCTGCGAGGGCCTGGCCATGCGCCTCAAGGTCCTCAACGCCGAGGACACCAGCGCTCTGAAGCGCGCCGGCGGCCGCCAGTACGTCGATGAACACAAGGGCCCGGTCACCAACTGGGACGAGTTCGAAAAGTTCGACTGGTCCCGCGTGGAGCACATCACCACCCGCCAGCTCGAGTACTTCGAAAAACACCTGCCCGACGACATGTGCGTCGTCGCCTTCGGCCAGATCGGCCACTACGCCGAGATGCTCAACTGGCTGATGGGCTACGAAACGCTCTGCTTCGCCCTGTTCAACGACCGCGAGCTGGTGCGGGCGATGTTCGAACGACTCGATCATCTCTATCAGGCGGCCGTGCGCACCATCGTCCAGTTCGACCGCGTCAAGGTCATCTGGGGGAGCGACGACATGGGCTTCCGCTCCGGCACGCTGATCAGCCCCGCCGACCTGCGCGAATTCGTCCTGCCCGGCCACAAGGCGCTGGCGCGCATCGCCCACGACGCCGGCCGCCCCTACATCCTGCACTCCTGCGGCAAGCTCAGCCCCATCCTGCCCGACCTCGTGGACGACGTCCGGATCGACGGCAAGCATTCCTTCGAGGACACCATCGGCAGCGTCATCGAATTCAAGCGAAAATACGGCCACAAGGTCGCCGCGCTGGGCGGGATCGACGTCGACTTCCTCTGCCGGAGCGACGAAGCGGCGATCCGCCGCCGCGTGCGCGAGACCCTCGCCGCCTGCCAGTCCGAGGGCGGCTACTGCCTCGGCTCAGGCAACTCGATCTGCAACTACATCCCGGTCGACCACTACCTGGCGATGCTCGACGAAGGCCGCAAATGGCGCGGCTGAACGATCGGGATCGCAA
>ERZ795058.1954-NODE-1954-length-25906-cov-6.275386_pt1 | contig 25906 bp, 19 predicted proteins | sample MGYA00375142_ERZ795058 | MGnify/ENA primary metagenome ERZ795058 (study PRJEB30187, sample SAMN05720210) | activated sludge metagenome | isolation source: anaerobic digester from wastewater treatment plant | place: Japan | collected 2015-04-20 ... | reverse complement strand
GCGAGAGTTGGGAGGAAATCAGGGTGCCGGCCATAAGCGTCAATGCGTTCCAGCTTCGCGATGATAAGCTATGGGCGGTCGGCGACGCCGGGACCGTGATCATGTCAAAGGATCTAGGCCTCACATGGAAAACTGTCAAAAAAGGATGGAATTTCGGATATACCATAATCAACTTTCTGGCTCCATTTGTTTTCATCTGGCTCCTGTTCCTGCTGGCCTATATCACTCTGCCTTATACGCGGGTGCCTTTCAAGCCAGCGGCGCTGGGCGCCTCCTTCACCGCGGCCGTATGGGTCATCTTCATACTGCTCTTCATCGTATACGCGAAGGGATTCGCCACCGGCACGTTCGCCATGTATGGAGCCCTGGCGGCCATTCCGCTCTTCCTCCTGATGGTGTACGCCTCATCGGTCATTATCCTTTACGGCGCGGAGGTGGCGTATACCCTCATGCATCCCCACACGTACCGGAACCTCAAAAAAGCTTTCGGCGACAGGGACGGTTTTCACGCGTACTATGGCCTGGCGGTGATCCATCATGTGTACCGGACCTTTGAAATGGGCGGCGGCGCCAGCTCCCTGAAGGATATCCAGAAGGCCCTGGGAGGGGGGTCAGAGCAAGCAGAGCGGTATATCCGGCCGTTCCTGAAAGACAGGCTTATCATCCAGGACAGCGACGGCAATTACCTGCCGGCCAACAGCTCCGAAAACATCATGGTAAACCGGATCATGGACATTGTCATGGACATCAGTCTTGACCTGCCGGTGGCTCCGGGGAAGTCCTCGTTCAGGAACTTCCTGGGAAAACTCTTCAGCCAAATAACGGCAAGCAGGCAGAAAGTGGTCGGCGATATAACGTTGAAAGAGTTAATCGATAAGGAGTAGACTTTTTTAATTTTACTTATAAAGCACCCTTCCGTGGGGGGCGGGACAGCCTCTAGTACACGTAATAACCGAAAATAAAGGGGATGACCAGCACATCACCCTTCAGGAGGTCCTTTGGCACCGGCCCGAAGCTTTTCGAAAGCCTGATGGCATCATAGCAGGAGGCGTTGAGGGGCTTGTTCCCGAGGGAGTCAAGGATCTGGATATGTATGACATCCCCCTTCTTGTCCAGCACGAAAACCATTTTCACTTCCTGGCTCGGTATGGCCATGATGCGCGTGTACCCCGGCGCGTATTCGCCCGAGAGGGGATTATACCCCTGGACGACAGAATTCGCCATGAGGGGCGGGAACCAGTTGGACGCGATCTTGTCCTTCATGTTTTTGAAGTACTTGAAGTCCTTGAACTTGACGGTATTGAAGCTGAAGCGGCCGTCATTGGAATAAAAAAGTGCGTTCTCACGGCTCACGTCATTCTTGTCGGGAAGAAGGGTCTCGTCGAAAATGCCGTAATTCCCCGCATCCCGGCCCGCGCTGTCGTTCCGCTCGATGACGGCCACCATTTCCGAATCATCGGACACCATGACCCGGTCCCTGCCGGCATGGGCGGAAGCGGTTGAATCGCCCCTCCCCTTGCCCTTGTCGCCCCGGAGGACCTTGAAATCGAGGGAATTGTTGAGCCACCTGCTGCCGGCTCTTTTAGTGATATGTCCTTTTGCGCTGGAGTCCCTGTCGGAGAGGAGCGTGTCCGGGGTCACGACCCGGCGGTCATCCTGGTTGATATTGACAATGATGTCCCTGCCGGCCCCTTCGCTGCCGAAAATATCGTTCATCATTTTCTGGGTCCCCCATATATCTCCTATCCGGGGAACGATGAGGCTTACCATGGTTACAAGGTGGATAAAAAACGATATGATCAGGGCAAGGGATGTCTGGAGTACGCTCTGGCGGCTCATTGCTGCTCCCGCTCCGGCGTTGACATTGCATGGATCGTCCGGATCATGGCGATAAATTCTTCCGTGACCGGCACATTTCTCCGGTTCATGGCCTCCCGGCAGGTGGAGATGAAATCATCAAGGCCGGCCGTCCTGACGGTCTCCCCGTTCATGTACCAGGTGAACGGTGGGATATGGAACGGAGTGAGCATTCCCGCATGGACCAGCATGGCGCCCGGTCCGATGCTCGTGCCGGTATTGATCAGCGTGCCGATGCTGGTCTTGACGAAATCGCCCATGAAACAGCCCACTTTTCTGAGGCCCGTCTTTTTCCGCGAGCCCGGGGTATACACCTTCACGTTGGTGTAATTGTTTTTCAGGTCACTGTTCGTCGTCAGCGCGCCCATGTTTATCCATTCGCCGATATAGGAATGGCCGATGAAGCCGTCATGGTACTTGTTGCAGTAGCCGTGGAATATCGACCGCTCGATCTCGCCGCCGATCCGGCAGCACGTCCCGATGGAGGTGCCGCCCCGGACCTTCGCCCCCAGGATGAGGGAGTCACGCCCTATCACGCAGGGCCCTTCTATCCTGGAAAATGAATTTATCTTTGTCCCCGAGCCGACGACAACCGGCCCCCCTGTCGCGTCGATGAACACATAGGGGTCAAAAACAACGCCGTCCTCAATATATACCTGAGTTTCGTCGCCGGAAATAGTTACATCATTTCTTGCGGCGCCGTTCCCCGCGTATCCCGCGAGACCGTAATCGCAGCGGATAATATCCGGATTCGCATCCATCAGGTCCCAGATGAAATTCGCCTTTCGGCCCGTTCCCGGGCCTTCATACTGTTCATAATAATCGACCTTGGCAAGGCCCAGTTTCATCAACATTGTGGGAATCGAGTCAAACGGTTTCATTATCATTCCCGCGTCGACGCGGGCAAGGACCGGCACCGGCCCGAGTATGACGGCGCTGTTTTTATCTATGGCAAAATCGGTTCTGGACGGATATTTTACCGCGTTGACAAACAGGAACTCCCCGTCATGGTCAAAAATTGAAAAATCGTTTATGTGAACCTGCGGATAAAGCTCCCGGAACCGGGGTACAAGGTAGTCTCGGGTGAAAAAGTAGAGACCGGCGCCGGCGAGGCCGGGGTCCCTCCGGACAAAGATCTCGATGCGCTCCCGGAACGAGAAGAGGCCCGACCTGAGCTCCCAGAGCGGTTTCGTCACTGAAAGAGGATAAAAATTATCATGGAGGCCATCTTCAAATATGATGATGTTCATAGGGTTACCGGACGATAAGCCCGGGACGGGTGACTGGACCCGCCCCGGGCGGGGATATGCTACTTGTTAGCTTCTTCTTCGAGAAGTTTCTTGCGGGCGGCGATAACATTGTCCGCCTCGCGTCCCGATATGGGATCGTAGTGGGAAAACTTCATCTCAAAGGTTGCCTTGCCGCTGGTCATGCCGCGCAGGTCAATGGTATAGCGCAGCATTTCCGCCAGAGGGATCTGCGCCCGTATTACGGACACGCTTCCGCCGGTCTCGTCGGCGCTTTCCATGCCCAGGACCTTTCCGCGGCGGCTTGTCACGTCGCTCAGGATGTCTCCCATGAACTGCTTGTCCACGTAGATATTAACATCCATGATCGGCTCCAGGAGCTGCGGGCCGGCCTTCTCCATGCCCATCTTGAAGGCGGTACGGGAGGCTATCTTGAAGGAAAGCTCAGAGGAGTCAACATCGTGATATTTCCCATCATAGAGCTCGACCTCGACGTCGACAACGGGGAACTTGCCAAGGACGCCTTCATTCAGCGCCTCTATAATGCCCTTTTCAACTCCGGGGATGTACTGCTTCGGTATGGCCCCGCCGAATATGGTCTCCTTGAATTCAAAGCCGGACCCGCGGGGCTTGGGGGCCATGCGGATATAGACTTCGCCGAACTGCCCGTGCCCGCCGGACTGCTTCTTGTGCCGGTAATTTGATTCGGCTTTCTTGGTGATGGTTTCGCGGTACGGCACGCGGGGTTCCCTGGTCCTGACCTCGATCTTGTTTTTTTCCTTGAGAGAGTTGAGCACGATTCCCAGCTGTATCTCGCCCATGCCGGAGAGGACGGACTCGGCTGTTTCAGCGTTATAAGCGTAGGTGAGGGTCGGATTTTCTTCCGTGACCCTGGTGAAAAACTGTCCCACCTTGTCGACCTCGGCCTTGTTGACGACCTCGATGGCGTACGAGAACACCGGGTTGGGAAAGCTGATGGTCGTCAGCACCAGGGGCTTCTTGGAGTCGCAGAGAGTGTCTCCCGTCGCGGTCTTGTCGAGCTTCACGACCACGCCGATATCGCCGGCGTTGATCTTCGGCATCTCTTCCTGCTTGCTGCCAACCATGGTATAAAGCTTCGATATGCGCTCGCGGGCCTTCCTGTTCGGGTTGAACACCTCAACGTCCGGAAGCATGGACCCTGATATCACTTTAAGGTAATTGAACCGGCCGGCGTACTGGTCGATGTAGGTCTTCCATACCACCGCGGCCAGGGTGCCGTTCTCGCCCATCGGTATCTTGATTTCCTTTGAGGCGTCATCGGCGTCATGGCCGGCATACTCCCTGCCGATCTTCGGAGCCGGGGCGAAATCCTTTATGACGTTAAGCAGGTTTTTCACGCCGGTGGCGGACAGGGAGGAGCCGCAGACCACCGGGAACAGTTTCGCGTTGGCCAGCTGGGCCTGGAGTCCTTTCTTGATCTCATCGTCGGTAAGGGCCTCGCCTTCAAGAAATTTCTCGATCAGCGCATCGTCTCCTTCAGCCGCCACTTCGACCAGCTTGGTGCGCTCGGCCTCGGCCTTCGCCTTGACGTCGGCCGGGACGTCGGCGACGGCGACATCCTTGCCGCCGGCCTTGGGGGTCTGGAGCTTCATCCGGTACAGGTCAATGACACCGGCGAACGTGTCCGCCTCGCCGCTGGGGATGCAGAGCGGGGCGATATTGGCTTTCAGGCCGGTCTTGATGTTTTCCATGACCTTTTCGAAGCTGGCCCGTTCCTTGTCCATCTTGTTCACGAAGATGATCCGCGGGATATTGTTCTCGGCAAGGTAACGCCAGGCCTTCTCGGTTTCGATCTGGACCCCGTCCACGGCATCCACGACGAGGATGACCGTCTCCGCCACCTGAATGGCGGCGCGGGCCTCCCCGATAAAGTCCGCCGTTCCCGGCGTATCAATGAAATTTATTTTCACTCCGTCCAGCTCGACGAAGCCGAGTGCGCTCCGGATCGACATCATCCTTTTCTTTTCATCATCATCGAAATCTGAAGTGAGAGTGCCTTGGTTTGGGGTTCCAATCTTGTCAACCTTGCCCCCGACCATGAGCATTGCGTCAAAGAGCGTGGATTTTCCGGTTCCGCCGTGGCCGACGATGGCGACATTCCGTATTTGATCAGCTTTGTATTCCTTAAGCATTCAGGGACCTCCCAAAAACTGTGTCACATGAGACTGTGCCGGAGCCTGCGGAACCGTGCACAGGCAGCATAGTTACATAGTTTTTATAGTATGATTTAGGACAGCACCGATAACAATCGGGATTGTGCGCTAGATGGCTGCTTCGGGATATCCTGTCTGGCAGATCTACCGCCGTTTTTCATGGCGTTAGCCGGGAAAAACCTCTTGTATTACGGATTTGCCTTGTAAAACCGCTCCCGGAAAAATCCATCAATGCATTTTTCCGGGAAACTGTAGATGGAAAATAATAATGAGGCAATTTTTTGTAAAGAACTTTATTTTCATCCTTACTAGAGTAAGGGAAAATGACGGCGCTCCCGCGAAGTCCCCACGACGGCCTGGACATCGGCCCTTTTCGGCCTATTTATTAATTAAAAAAGGATGGACATAAAACATAAAATTTGCATATCGTGTTGCCCGATATAGGCAACGCCCGTTCAGGGTACATGAAATCATCACGACAGAGGGCAGGTCATCATAATGCAACAGAACATTGAGGTTAAAAAAGTCACCGATAAAAAAATGCTTATCGAATTCATCAAGGTGCCATGGACAGCTGAAATATACAGGGACGATCCCGCCTGGGTGCCGCCCGTTATAAAAGACCAGCTCCATTTTTTCGATCCGGATGAGGGATACTTCTTCGAGCATGGCGAGGCGCAACTGTTCATCGCCTACCTTGATGGCAAGCCTGCGGGCCGGATCACCGCCCATACCTATTCACGCTACGAGGAAAAATATGACAGGGACACCGGCTTTTTCGGCTTCTACGAATGCATCGACAACCTGAATGTTTCAAAGGCGCTTTTTGATACGGCCCGGGAGTGGCTCCGCGCCAAAGGCAAGAAGAAAATGAACGGTCCCCAGAGCTTCACCATATACGATTCGGTCGGATTTGACTGCATCAATAACGGCAGGATGCCGGTCATCGGCATGTTCCATTTCGCCCACTGGTATGAAAAACACGCCCTGGCCTACGGCTTCGAAAAGTATATTGACTGGTTCTGCTTCATGGTGAAGAAGGACGGCATCAACTGGGACCCGCTTTTCAAGATGCGCGAAGAGATGATGAAAAAGAGCGACATCAAATTCATTATTGCCAAGAAGAAGGATATCCCCAACAGGGCGGATGACGTAAAGCGTATTTTCAATGCCGCCTGGGAAGGCAACATGGACCACCTTCCCCTTACCGACAAGCAGTTTACGCTGATGTTTGACGAGCTCAAAATGGTCATCATCCCCGAACTCGCTATTTTCGCCGAACAGGGCGGCAAGACCGTCGGATTCATCCTTTCGGTGCCTGACGCCAACCCCGGCATTGCCGCGCTCAAAGGAAAACTCTACCCCTGGAGGATCGTGAAGCTCCTGTGGAAGGTAAAGAGAACGAAAACGCTCAGGACCATCCTGATGGGCGTCATGCCGGAATACCGGGGCCAGAACATCGACCAGATACTGATCCTCATGACCATCGAGATCGGGTTAGGCCTCGGCTACGTCCAGTCTGACTGCTCCCTCATCGTTGAAACAAACAAGAAGATGATCGGCGCCCTCAAGTACCTGAATTCAGACTGTTACAAGGGCTACCGGATATTCCAGATCAACGTTTGATGACAACAACCGATAACCGATATCGGTGGATCCTCAAATATTCTCCATCAGTTTCTCCCTGTGCTGCTCCAGGAACTGCCTGGTGATGATCGCCGGCGAGCCCCCTTCACCGGCAAGACGCACGAGGTCTTCCACCCCGTTGACGCGTTCCATCTGATCAAGGATTGACAGCTCCAGGAGGGCATCCTCGATCTTCCCAACGGTTTCAACGAACACCCGCGCCGTGCCCCATGGGATGTCCTCGAAAAATTCGGCCCGCAGGGAACGCCCATGGAGGGCCAACAGGCCATACCCACCGTCCCGGTCCGGCCCGATCACGGCGTCATGGTTCCCCAGCTCGCCGAGGGCCTGCCGGATATAATCAGCGCGAAGACCCGGGCATTCGATGCCGATAAGGGCGGCGCGGTCAAAGCCCCGGTAAAAAACGTCGGCGAAGGCATTGTGAAGACGCTCGCCGAAATTATGGCCGCGCTGCACGAGGCGGATCGATTTGCCGAAAATTCCCGGCGGGCCCTTCCCCGTCGACCCGGTGCCGACGATTATGGTTTCGGCGTTTACGGCGCGCAGCGTGTTAAGGATGTCCCGGATGAATCGGACATGAAGCTCAAAGGCGAGATCATCGCCCACCTCCTGCGCGAGCCGGACCTTCATTTTACCCCGCTCCGGATACCTCAGAAACAGGATGACGGCGTCTTTGTTCAAATCCTTTCACCAGCCTCTCACAGGACATGATGACACCATTGCCATTATTGCATTGTTATGCCGACCTTAATCAACAATCAATCAGGCCTGACACTGATAAATTTAATGCAAAACTGTCATTTCGACGAACCCCGGCAATCCGGGATGAGGAGAAGTTTTAAATAGAACGTGTATATTTCAGGATTCCTCACCCTCTCAGGCGGGGATTGAAATGAAAAATCCCGATACGCAACAAAACTAATATATAAAAATATGAATAAATATCCAATCATTATAGAAATTTAATAAAAATGTTGTTACTTTAAATCCGGGAACATACTGGCATGGTTTTCGCGGAGGAGCAGAGAGAGAGATCATAATAAAGAAAGGTGGCTCCCTTTGAATGACAGATCCCGAATTGCCATATTGGCCATAGAAGACGAGGACATCTTGAGGAACAATATCGTCTCCTATCTTGAAGACAGCGGCTATGCGGTCTCAGAGGCGGCCAACGGAAGGACCGGCCTGGAAATGTTCCGGAGACACCAACCCGACCTGGTGCTCCTTGACCTGCGCATGCCGGAAATGGGCGGCCTTGAAGTCCTGGGTGAAATACGAAAAGAATCACCGGATACACCGGTCATCATCGTATCAGGGACCGGCAACATCATAGACGCAATAGAAGCAATACACCTGGGGGCGTGGGATTATATCAACAAACCCATTGTGGAGATGGAGGTACTCGATTACGCCATCGGCAGGTCCCTGGAACGATCCCGGCTGATAAAGGAAAATGAGCGCTACCGGGCCCACCTTGAAGATGAAATCGCGAAACGTACAGCTGCCCTTGAAAAAACCACCGCCGAGCTCCAGGAGATCAACGCACGCCTCTCCAACGAAATCAAAGAGAGGATCTTTGCCGAAGACAAGCTGGTGAAGTCCCTCGACAGCCTCGAGCGCTCCCTGGCGGGCATTATCGACACTCTCTCTTCCATTGCGGAGATGCGGGACCCCTTTACCGGGGGCCATCAGCGGCGGGTGGCGTCCCTGTCCAGGGCGATCGCCCTGGGACTTGACCTGTCGGACGAGGAAGTGAAGGGAGTCCACGCGGCGGCCATGCTCCATGACATCGGGAAACTGTCGATACCGGCGGAGATACTGGTCAAGACCGGCCAGCTCAATCCCATAGAGTATAAGTATATCAAGCTGCACTGCCAGGCGGGATATGACATCCTGAAAAGGATAGAATTCCCCTGGCCCGTGGCCCAGATCGTGCTCCAGCACCATGAAAACCTTGACGGGTCCGGATACCCCGATGGGCTGACCGGCGACGGGATACTTCTTTATGCCAAGATAATCCGAGTGGCCGACGTGATCGAATCAATGGTATCGCACCGCCCCTACCGGAAGGCCCTCGGCACCGACACCGCCCTTGACGAAATCATGAAGAATTCCCGGGTGCTGTATGATGAGCGCGTGGCGAAGGCCTGCGTGGATCTATTCCTTGAAAAACACTTCACTTTTAATGTCGAGGTCAGCGATATAAAACGGTAGAAGACAAATCCCGGTGATCGGGCGGCGTTTTACCATGCTTACACATATATTTGATCACATTTACATTAATTTCTTCGCCACCGGCGCCCTCATCGCCACGCTATTCAACGTCGCCGTCGTCCTCTATTTTCTTATCATTCCGAAAAAAGCGAAAGCCACCACCTGCATGATCCTGATCTATTTCTTTATCATGATCCAGAACACGGGCTATCTTCTGACGTCGTCCTTCTACCACCCCCTGTCGGCGTTCCACCGGTGGCTCACGGTGTTTTCCGTGATACCGGGCCTTATTTACATGGTCCAGTTCTTCTTCTATTTCCCGGATGAACGGAATGTCCGCGCCGCGCGCATCATGCTGGCCCTCCTGTGGGTTATTTCCCTAGCCGTTGATGCCGTGTTCGTGGTAAAATCCCTGGAGGCGCGGACCATCTTCCGCTTCGACGGGCACTACTGGGACCTTGACCTTGACCCATTGAGCTACCTGATCTCCATCGTTATCATCTGCTACATCCTTGCCTGCATCATCGCCGGCATATGGCGCTTCATCGTGACGCACAGACCCGGCAACAAGCATGTCCTGTACATGCTCATCTGTTTCATGATCATCTCGGTTGTCCCCGGCATAACCAATGCCCTGAGCAGGGAGGGGACCATCCCGCGCGACATCTTCCAGGTATCCTGGAACCTGGTGACCGTGCTCGGCTTCTTTCTCGCCGTCACGGTTTACACCAACGTGACCAGGAACAGGACCACCATAATGGCCAACATCGTGGGCATCAGCATGGTCGCCTTCCTGGTCGTATTCCAGGGCCTGAGCTACTATACTTCACGGGAGCGGGAAGAGGCGTATGACATGATCCAGAAACAGAAACTGGCCCGCTGCATCCTTGACCCCTCGTACCGGCCTGCCGACCTCAAGTACCTGGTCCGCTACTCCGGGCCGGACAATAAATACGGACAGGAGCTCACGGGGGACGTCCTTCCGATCAGGATCAACATCCGGTACGACCTTGCCAACACCCTCATGTACGAAAAACTCGCCGCCGTTCCGGATGACGATTTTGCCGTCAGCCTTTCCAGGATGACATCCTCCTCGCATCCGTATTTCACCGGATACCGTTCAGCGATCGAGGATTATGCCGGGCCGCTGCTGCCGGGCATGGCCAAGAACAAGCGCGCCGTCATGAGATACATTGACAGGCTGAACTCGATAACATCCTACCACCGGTTTAAGATCAAGGAGCTTGGCCGGGAAAACTTCCGGAACGACCTGCGCGCCTATCTCAACAATACGAACCGGTCATTCGAACCTTTCAAAGTGGTCATGCTCGGGTGCTTGGAATCAAGCAGGCTGGAGGGGGAAGATTTGCGCGGCGAGATGATGAAATACCTCGCGCCCATGGAGGGGGCGGGTATCCGTTTGTATCGCCTGGGGCTCGGAGACGAGCATTTCGTCTCATACCAGGCGGCGGACGCCGGCGCGGGCTGCATTTACGAGGCGGGGTTTTCCTATTTCAGCTACCGCTCATTCATCCATAATTCGTCGATCAAGCTGGTCTACCTGCTGGCGGCGGTTATCATCCTCGTCATGGTGGGATTTCCGATGTTCTTCCGCGGCGCCCTGGTGAATCCTCTGCACGACCTCCTGAAGGGGGTCCGGAGGGTCGACGAGGGCAACCTGGAGGCCTCGGTGCCGGTTAAAATGGAGGACAAGATCGGATCCCTGGTGGACGCGTTCAACAAGATGACGGCATCGGTCAGGGACAGCAACCAGAAAATCGACCGGATCAACCATTACCTGAAAAACATCATTGACTCCATGCCGTCCGTGGTGGTGGGCGTTGACGCCGAGGGGAAGATCACCCACTGGAACATGGCCGCAGAAAAAATGACCGGCCGGCGGGAGGACGAGGTCATGGGCTTCTACCTGGGCGAGGTCTATCCGCGACTGAACCAGTACATGGACAGGATGCGGATCGCCATAACCAGAAAGGAGCCGCAGAAGCTTGAAAAACTGGTGCAGAGGGAAAAGACCGAGACCACCTACTCCGACCTCCTGATCTACCCCCTCATCGCGGACGGCGTCGAGGGTGCCGTGATACGGATAGACGACGTCACCGCGCGGGTGCGCCTCGAGGAAATGATGATCCAGACTGAAAAGATGATGTCCGTCGGCGGCCTGGCCGCCGGCATGGCCCACGAGATCAACAATCCCCTGAGCGGCATCCTGCTGGCCGCCCAGAACATCCAGCGGCGCCTCTCTCCCGACAACCGGAACAACACCGGGGCGGCTCAGGAGGCCGGCGTTGATTTCAATAAGATGCTCGTCTACCTCGAGAAACGGGACATCCCCCGGCTGATAGACGGCATCCGCGAGATGGGAGAGCGCGCTTCGAGGATCGTCAGCAACATGCTGAATTTCAGCCGGCGCAGTGAATCCCGGAGCGACACGGTCAGGCTTGAGGACCTGCTCGATAAGACAATTGAACTGGCGGCCAGCGATTATGACTTGAAAAAAAGTTACGATTTCCGCCATATTGAAATCGTCCGGGATTTCGAGAAAGGAATGCCCCCCGTCGAGTGCGTTGCCGTTGAAATCCAGCAGGTGATCCTGAACCTGGTGAGAAACGCGGCCCACGCGATCCGGGGGAAGAACTACGCGGAGGGCGAAAGCCCGAGGATCGCGGTGCGCCTCAGGAAGGAGGGCGAGTCGGCCCATATCGAAGTTGAGGACAACGGCCCGGGCATGAGCGACGATCTCAAGAAGCATATCTTCGAGCCGTTTTTTACGACCAAGGAATCCGGCGCCGGGACCGGTCTCGGGCTGTCGGTGTCATATTTCATCATCACCAACAATCATCACGGCACGATAGCCGTGGATTCGGTGCCGGACCGGGGAACGAGGTTTACCATTACGCTTCCGACAAAAAGGGAGAGAGCATGAGCGGAAAAGCTACCATACTTATCGTTGATGACGAGGAACACCTGCAGGAAAACCTGGTGGCCTACCTAGAGGACGAGGGTTACAGCGTGGATACCGCCGGCGATGGGGAATCCGGACTCGAGAGGGTCAAGAGCCGGAAATTCGACATCGGCATCATCGACATGCGCCTGCCGGGCATGGACGGCAACACCTTCATCCTCAAGGCCCACCAGGTCCAGCCGGCAATGAAGTTCATAATCCACACGGGGTCCATGACCTACTCCATCCCGCGCGCCCTGACGGAAATCGGCATCGGCAAAGAGCAGGTGTTCCTGAAGCCGGTCATCGATATGGCCGGCATGGTCGGCACCATACAAAAGCTGCTTGAAAAGGATTGACCCCCGGTCCGCCGCCACCTAGACGCGCTCCTTGAGATACGCCTCTACCCGATCCAGCCCTTCTTTGATATTATCAAGGGAATTCGCGTATGAGAACCGGAGGAAGCCCTCGCCGCCGGAGCCGAAATCGATGCCCGGCGTGACGCCCACCCTGACGGTATCCAGTATCCTGAAGGCCTCGCGGTACGAATCGGTGCAGAAGTGGCTGGCGTCGGCGAAAACGTAGAAGGCGCCGGTTGGCTCCACGTGGAGCCGGAACCCCAGCTCCTTGAGCCGGCGTATCATGTAGACGCGGCGCTCGTTGTAGACCGCCTTCATCCGTTCGATGTCCGGCCCGCCGTGCCTGAGGGCGGCGATGCCGGCGATCTGGACGAAGCTGTTGGCCGATATGGCGAAGTTCTGGTGCAGTCGCTCCATGACGCGGGAAAATTCTTTGGGAAAGATGAGGTACCCGAGGCGCCACCCGGTCATGGCGTAGAGCTTGGAAAAGCCGTTGATGACAAAGGCCCGGTCCGTGTACTCCAGGATTGAATGGGCCCTCCCCTCGTAGACCAGGCCGTGGTAAATCTCGTCTGAGAGGATAAACTGGTTCCCGAACCCGGCTATCTCCTCCATGTTCTTTTCCGTCATGACGATGCCCGTCGGATTGGAGGGCGAGTTGATGAGGATCGCCTTGGTCCTGCCGCTCTGTACCGAGCGGATCTGTTCAGGCCGGTACTGGAACCCGTCATCGGGGTCCGTGCGGACCTCGACGACCCTTCCGCCCACCGCCTCGATGAAGTTGGGGTAGCAGGCGTAGTGGGGATTCGAGAGGACCACCTCTTCGTCAGGCTCCAGGATGGAAAGCATCATAAGGAGCATGGCCGGCGACGTGCCGGAGGTGACCAAGACCCGGTCCGGCGTGATGGATACGCCGTATTCCCGGTGGTAGTGTTCGCAGATCTCTTCCCGGAGCTCCAGGATGCCCATGGCATGGGTATAGTGGGTCTTGCCGGAGCGGATAGCCTCGATGGCCGCTTCCCGGATCACCTCCGGCGTCTCGAAATCAGGCTCCCCCACCTCGAGGTGGATTATGTCCTTGCCGTCGTGCTCCAGTTCTTCGGCCCGGGCCATCACGTCCATGACCATGAAGGGCTTCACCCCCAGGACTTTGTGGGAAATCATCTTCTTTTTATCCTCGCAATTGTTGCTCATAGGGGCCTTCCCATACCGTCGTTATCCATCGATTAAGCGCGGTCCATGAACCGCGCTTCTTAATAAGCCCTCCTTCTGGATGGTTCCGGGGGCCTTTGGCGATCCCCATGACAATAAAAAGAGGTAATCATGTCAAGGCGAAATTGACGACGGGCCCCCGGCCCCGTGCGGTCAACCCGCTAAAAAAATAGCTTGATAAACCATACGAAATATCGCATCCTTGACGGTGCGGAGGCCCCATCGAGCCGCCGCGAGAGGCCTTGAGTTTACCGGCCGGCCGATTTTGCGCATAGCATAGCCTGCTTGACACTAATTAACCGGAATTATGCAATGAATAAAAAATACATTATCGGGATAACTGTCTTTGTCATTCTTTACGCGATGATAAGCTTCTCCTCCGGCTTCTACGCGGACCTCGAATGGTTCAGGATGTACAAGGGCCTCAATATTTTCTGGGTCCTGTTTTTCACGAAATTCAACGTGCACATCCTTTTCGGCCTCATTTTCATCGGCATATTCTCGTTCAACTTTCTCCTGATCCGTGTCCTGGGCGGCAAGGGACGGATATTCGCGAACAACATCCTCAACCGGCTGCAGCTGCCGGTCCTGGGAACGCCGAAGCGGGCCCTGTTCATCATACTGGCGATCAGCGTGGTGGCGGCAGGATTCATGATGGGCGGCGCCGCCTCCTCCTTCTGGAAGGAATACCTGATGTTCACGAACGCCGTCCCCTTCACGGGCTTTCCAAAAGACCCGATATTCGGCCAGGACCTGGGCCTCTACGTGTTCAAGCTCCCCTTCCTCCAGTTCCTGTACGGATGGCTCATGTCGGCCCTGGTCATAACGGCCCTTTTTTCAGTCCTGTTCCACATCGTCAACGGGGGCATCCTCTTCAAGAACGCCAAGCTGGAGTTTTCACTCTTCGCCCGGGCGCACATCTCGACCCTCCTGGCGATGACCGTTTTCCTGTACGGCCTCGGCTACAAGCTGGACGCCTATGAGCTTCTTTCGTCCAAGATCGGCAAGTTCTACGGGGCGGGCTACACCGCGGTGCACGCCAACCTTCTGGCATACAACGCCGCCATGGTCATATCCTTCATCGCGTCGGCGCTGTTCCTGTTCAATATCTTCAAGCGGAGCTTCAAGCTCCCCCTGATCCTCCTCAGCGCCATCATCCCCGTCTACTTCATTCTGGGTGTGGTCTTCCCCGGGATACAGCAGCGCTTCATCGTGATGCCCAACGAGTTCGGGAAAGAGGAGCCCTATATCAAGCATAACATACAATTCACCCGCATAGCCTACGACATCGAGAAGGTGCGGGAGACGCCCTTCGCCAACAAGCAGAACCTGACCTACCAGGACATCATCAGGAACCGCAACACCCTGGAAAACGTGAGGCTGTGGGACTGGCGCCCCCTGAAACAGACCTACAAGCAGCTGCAGGAGCTCAAGCCCTATTACTTCTTCAACGACGTGGACGTCGACCGCTACATCATCAAGGACAGGAAAAGCGCCGTTAACGTGTCGGCCCGGGAGCTGTCCATCGACCGGCTGGGCAAGAACAGCCAGACCTGGCAGAACCGGCACCTGCTCTACACCCACGGCTACGGCGTCGTCCTTTCCCGGGTCGACAAGATAACATCGGAAGGCCAGCCCGAGATGCTGATCTACGACATCCCGCCGAAATTCGCCGTCGACATACCCATCGAGCGCCCGGAGATCTACTTCGGCGAACACAACAATTCCTACGTGATCACCAACACCAGCATGAAAGAATTCGACTATCCCTCAGGGGACATCAACAAGTTCACCGAGTACAGCGGCACCGGCGGGATCAGGCTCGATTCTATCTTCAAGCGCCTGCTGTTCGCCGCCGCCTTCAAGGACATCAATATCCTGATATCGGGCACCATCGGCGGCGGCAGCAGGATACATTACCGCCGCAACATCATGGAAATGGCGCAGGAGTTCACGCCGTTCCTCGATTTCGACACCGACCCGTACCTGGCCATATCCGACAAAAAGCTCTACTGGATCATCGACGCCTACACCACCTCGGACCAGTTCCCCTACTCCACTCCCATCTCGATCGGGAAGCGGAAGATAAATTACATCCGCAACAGCGTCAAGATCGTCATCGACGCCTATAACGGGACCATGGACTACTACGTGGCGGACGAAAACGACCCGATTATCAGGGTGTACCAGAACATCTTCCCTGGCATTTTCAAGAAGATGTCTGCGATGCCGGCCGACCTCAGGGCCCACCTCAGATATCCGGAGAGCTACTTCACCATACAGGCGCGGACGCTCCTCCGCTACCACATGACGAATCCCAACGTGTTCTACAATAACGAAGACGCGTGGCACATCGCCCGGCAGGTCTTCGAAAGCAAAGAGGAGCCGGTCCATAGCTACTACCTGATCACCAGGCTCCCCGACGAAAAGAGGGACGAATTCATCCTCATCATCCCCTTCACGCCCTACAAGAAGGACAACATGATCGCCTTCCTTACGGCCAAGTGCGACATGCCAGATTACGGCGAGCTCAAGCTCTACATACTGCCCAAGGACAAGCTCTCCTACGGTCCGCTCCAGGTCGAGGCGCGCATAAACCAGAACCCGGACATATCCAAGCAGCTCGCCCTCTGGAGCCAGAAGGGGTCCAGCATCATCCGGGGGAACATGCTGGCCATCCCCATCGAAGAGTCGATACTGTTCATCGAGCCCCTGTACCTCAAGGCGGAATCAAGCGAGATGCCGGAACTCAAGCGGGTCATCGTTGCCTTCTCCGACAGGATCGTCATGGAGAAGGACCTCCCCGCGGCGCTGGAGCGGCTCTTCTCGGGAACGACCTTCATCGACACCGGCCTCACTGAGGGGTCGCTGGAGACACGGCTCAGGGACCTGGCAGTGCGGGCCATGAATCATTATAACCAGGCCGAGGCCAGCATGCGCGAGGGAAACTGGTCCAAATACGGAGAGCATATCAACATGCTCAAGGAGATACTGGAAAGGATGAACAGCTTGCGGTAACGGCAGACCGCCTGCCCCGCTCGCTTCGCCTCGTATTTACGTCCTGTAAGCCTCGGCTGCCGGCGGCGTCCGTGCCGCCTGCTCGCGGGACAGGCGGTTCAGCCGTTATTTGATTAAGGACATAAAGGCATGAAACTCGAACGTTCCAGCGGTGCCCTGCTCCACATAACCAGCCTGCCGGGGAAATACGGCATCGGAACCCTCGGGCCCGAGGCGAAAGAGTTCGCCGGACGCCTCAAGGACGCGGGGATGAAATACTGGCAGATCCTTCCCATCGGCCCCGTTGATGCGAAGCTCGATTACTCCCCCTACGCGTCGACCTCCGCTTTCGCCGGCAACTGGCATTTCATCAGCTTGGAAAAAATAGCCGAAGAACCGTGGCATTCCGGCGACGTAAAACCTTTCCCCGTGGCGGAAGGTTACACCGTGCCTTTCGAGGAAGTCATTGCGCACAAGCTCCCCCTCCTGAAAAAGGCCTGCGCGGGGTTTTTTTCACACGCGTCCGAGGAGGACCTCGCGGCATACGAAAAATTCTGTGAATCGGAAGGTTACTGGCTGAAGGATTTCGCGCTCTTTTCCGCCATTGCCGCCGAAACCGGGACCACCGAATGGCTGGAATGGGACGAGGACATTTCGAAGCGCCGGCCCGATGCCCTCAAGCTGTGGAGCGAAAAGCTCGCCGGAGAGGTCCGCTTCCACCGTTTCCTCCAGTTTCTCTTCTTCCGGCAGTGGGCCGATTTCAGGAACGAATGCATGAAGCTGGGCGTGGAGATCATCGGCGACATTCCCATTTACGTGACCATGGAAAGCGCCGACGCGTGGGCACATCCCGAAATCCTCCTGCTGGACGATGAAACGCGCCGTCCCCTGTCCGTGGCAGGCGTTCCCCCGGATTATTTCAGCGACACGGGACAGCGCTGGGGCAACCCGCTCTACCGGTGGAAGCAGGGAACGGCCCTGTCAGCCGATACATTCAACTGGTGGGCGCGGCGCATCAGCCACCTTCACAAGCTGGTGGACATCATCCGCATCGATCATTTTCGCGGGTTCGAAGCGTACTGGTCGATCCCGGAAAATGAAAAAACCGCGGTAAACGGCAAATGGGTCAAAGGCCCGGGCGTCCAGTTTTTCAAAAAGCTCCGCCAGGAGTTGGGGCGCCTCCACCTTATCGCCGAGGACCTGGGCATCATCACCCCTGAAGTCGAAAAGCTCCGCGACGACCTTGGCCTACCCGGCATGCGCATACTGCAGTTCGCCTTTGACTTCAACAACAGGAATTATTACCTGCCCCATAATATTGATAACCGCAACTGCATCCTCTACACCGGGACCCATGACAACAACACGACCAACGGCTGGTTCTACGGGTCGGAGATCAGCGAGGAAACGCGCCGCTACGTGATGGAATACCTGGGCATCGAGGACTGGTCCGACTTTCACTGGAAGCTGATACGCCAGGCATACCGCAGCGTCGCCGACCTGGTAATCATTCCCGTCCAGGATATCCTCGGATTCGGCGAGGAATTCCGCATGAACCGGCCCGGGACGACGAAAGGCAACTGGCGCTTCAAGCTCAGGGAGGACAGCATGACCCATGACATGGTTCAGCGCCTGCGAAGGATGGCGCAGGTATACAGCAGGCTGCCGGAAGAAAACATGATCATCAAATAACGGGAGGAAGCCGGATGGAAACAGGGAAACGATCAAACATATTCAAGCTCATCGCGAGCATCATCATCCCCCAGGCGGCCGGCGGGATCGGCGCACTGATGACGGAGCCATCCGTGGGCTCCTGGTACTCCGGCCTGAACAAGCCGTCCTTCAATCCCCCGGACTGGATCTTCGGCCCGGTCTGGACCGCGCTCTACCTGATGATGGGGATTGCGCTGTACCTGGTGTGGAAGAAGGGCCTGTCGCACAAAGAGACCCGGGCGGCCGTTGCGGCCTTCGGCGTCCAGCTGTTCCTCAATCTCGCCTGGTCGTTCCTTTTCTTTTACCTGCACATGCCCTTCGCGGCATTTATTGAAATCATCCTGCTCTGGTTCGCCATAGCGGCCACCATGGCGGCCTTCGCGCGGGTCTCCCGGGCGGCGTGCCGTCTCCTGGTCCCGTACCTGCTCTGGGTGAGCTTCGCGTCGGTTCTCAACTTCTTCCTCTGGCGGCTGAATCCCTAGCCGGGCCGGCGGAGAAGGAATCACGCCTTCACGAACACCTCGGCGTTCTGCAGCATGGCCATGAGGTCACGGGCCTGCCTCGACAGGCTGTCGCTGACGGCCGAGGTCTTCTCCACCAGCGCCGAGTTCTCCTGCACCACCTCGTCCATCTGCGTGAGGGAAATGCGTATCTCCTCGATGCTCCGCTGTTGCTCGTCGCTCTGCCGGGTAATGTCCTGGACAACGGCGTCAACGCCGCGGATCGACGTGCATATCTCGGAAAGCGCCCCGCCGCTCCTGCTGACCAGTTCCGTCCCGTGATGAATGCGCGACAGGGACTGGTCTATGAGGCCGCTTATCTCCTTTGCGGCATCGGCGGCCCGCTTCGCCAGGTTCCTGACCTCGTTAGCCACCACGGCAAAGCCCTTGCCGGCCGACCCGGCCCGGGCCGCTTCTATTGAAGCGTTGAGGGCCAGGATGTTGGTCTGGAAGGCGATCTCGTTTATCACCGCGGTGATCTGCGATATCTTCTCTCCGGACGCGTCTATGTCTCTGATGAAATCAACGGCCTCCACGATCATCCGCGCTCCTTCATCGGCTATGCGCGTGGACTCGGCGGCGAGGCGGGACGCCTGGTCCGTGTTCTCGGTGTTTTTCCTGATGGCGGCCACCGTTTCCTCGATGGTGGCGGTCACCTCCTCGAGGGCCGAGGCGTGCTCCACGGTCCACTGAGACAGGTTCCGGTTCTCTGCATTGAGTCCCTCGGACAGGTCTGCCAGGTTCCTCGAAAGTTCCAGGCCCGAATTCAGCAGGTTCTTCATGACCGAGTGCTCCTGCTCGGTCTTCATGCTGGCCTCTATCCTCCTGATGGTTTCGTCCACCATCTTCATGAGGATGATCGACGCGACCGTGATGATCACCAGGCTCTCGGAAAAGCCGACAAGGGTGCCCTTAATCTCTGCAGGCGCCAGGGCCGGTGAATTCAGTCCCGCGGCCGCGGCAATGCCGATGGATATGAACATCGCAAAGACGGACGCCCGGCGCGAGGAAAACAGGGCTGTTATGATGATAAAAATATGCAGCAGGTGGAGGCGGTTCGAGAAATCAAGGCCGGACTTGAAATCCGCGAGAACGATCTGGGTCCCCATGGCTGCGAGGGAGCCGAAGATGGCCAGGTTGGCCGCCAGGGCGTAGTTGCCGGAACGGAGTATAGCATACGCCACCGCGAGAAGCAGGAGTATCAGGAACCTCACGGCGTTTCTTCCGGACAGGAAGGAGTTTTCCATGGTGAGATTCAGCGCCACCGTGATCATCAGCACTATGACTGCCAGTATGCCTATCATGTAGAGCAGTATCCTGGCTTTTTGCTGAACCATGTAGGATTTGTCTTTATATTTATCCAGCACAACTGAAATCAAAAGACTATACATGACACCACCTCCCCAAAATGAAAGTATCTGGAGCCACAATAGTAACACAATAGTTTAAAAAATGGATGACTACCCAGTTAATAATGTAATATGTTTTTTTATACAGGCAAGTATTAAATGCCCATACATAGTATTTCTTGCCCTGACCCTGTGTTTTTTATCTCACACTCGGATTTTACTCTGACCCCGGACAGCCGATAACAATCGGTCAGCTATAGAATATTGAATCATAACGACCGAAAACACAGGCCCTCTGGCCCCGCATTTACTCTGACAGCATTATTTTACTCTGACACCACAATGGCATAACAGATTCTATTAGCATAAAATCACAAAACCCAGCTATACTGTTCTCCATATTTTAATAGACATCATTGACTGGCATTACAGGATTGTATACTAACCTAGTCACGGAGGCGTCGAATGTCCAATAAAATCAATCGCGATACCATTGGTGAAATTTCCCGCCGGGCTGCAGCCAAATACAATGATAAAACAGCCATCGTTTTTAGGGACAAAACGTTTTCCTTTGCCGACCTTGAAAGAAAAGCATGCTCCTTTGCCAACCTGATGCTCCGCCTCGGTGTGAAAAAAGGCGACAGGGTGGCAATTAACTCGTTTAATTCACACCACTACCCCATCAGCCTCCTGGGTCTCGCCAAGATAGGAGCGGTGCAGGTCCCTATAAACTTCATGCTCAATGCCGAAGAAGTTGATTACGTGGTCACCCATTCCGGTGCCAGGATCTTTCTCGTGGAAGACTCGCTCCTCCCCGTGATCCAGTCAAAGAAGAATCTTTTCAAAAACATAAAGACGTGGGGGCTGATTCCGATCTCCAGCCCCGAGACACCATCAGGCTTCTTCGACCTTGACTATGAAATGTCCGCCGTGCCCGCCGATGACCCCGATATCGACGTGTTTCCCGAAGACATCGTGCAGATACCCTATACCAGCGGCACCGAGTCGCGCCCGAAGGGCGCCATGCTCTCCCACCGCTCCCTCATGACCCAGTATTTCAGCTGCATGATAGACGGACAGTACGAAACGCAGGATGTGAGCCTCCACGGACTGCCCCTGTTCCACTGCGCGCAGCTCCATTGCTTCCTCATGCCCTTTATCTACACCGGGGCCGAAAACATCATTCTGCACAAGGCCGACCCCCTGGAGATGCTGCGGTGCATCGAGAAGTACAAGGTGACGCACATGTTCGCGCCGCCCACCGTCTGGATCGGGCTCCTGAACCATCCCCGGCTCCGCGACTTCAACCTCTCGAGCCTGAAAAAGGCGGCCTACGGCGCGAGCATCATGCCGGTGGAAATCATCAAGCGGCTCACCGACACCTTTCCGGGCCTGCGGCTCTGGAACTACTACGGCCAGACCGAGATGGGCCCGGTCGCGACAATCCTCAAGCCCGAGGACCAGCTCCTGAAGCCGGGCTCGGCCGGAAAGGCGGTGGTGAACGTGGAGACCCGCCTGATGGACGACGACGGCAATTTCGTTCCCGTGGGCTCGGTCGGCGAGATCGTCCACCGTTCCGGCCAGGTCATGACGGGATACCTGAACGATCCGGAGAAATCCGCCGAGGCCTTTGCCAACGGATGGTTCCACAGCGGCGACCTCGGCAAATTCGACGAAGACGGCTATCTCTACGTGGTGGACCGCAAGAAAGACATGATCAAGACCGGCGGGGAGAACGTGGCGTCCCGCGAGGTGGAAGAGGTCATCTACCAACACCCCGACGTGGCAGAGACCGCCGTTATCGGCCTCCCGGACCCGAAATGGATCGAGCTGGTTGCCGCGGTGGTCGTTCTGAAGGCAGGTTCAGCGGCAACGGAGAAGGACATCATCGACTACTGCAAAAAGAACCTGGCCGGGTTCAAATGCCCAAAAAAAATCATCCTCACGGACAAGCTCCCGAAGAACCCGTCAGGAAAAATATTAAAGAGAGAATTGAAGGAGATGTTCGCCTCGGTCATTTGAGACCGGCACAGGAGAGCAATCCGTCTTTCCGGCCGCTCTCGGCCTGACAAACAGGCGATGTCCCGCCGTTGCGCTTTGCCATGGGGACACGGGCCGGCACCCAGGCGACCGTAAAGATCACCGTCCTTTATATATTGATTGATAAATTCGGTTCTTACCTGTATTGTTAGCCCGCTATTCCTGCTGCATGTGCAACCTGTTTATGCCGCACGCGGCTTCACCCGGGTGGGATTCCGTCGGTGATGCGAGGTCGCACGAAGTTTGACGGCCTGTAATTATTTATTGAGCCATAATGCATATGGATATATCCGGCATATTCACCCATATCTATCATAATTTTTTCTCCGTGTGCGCCCTCATACCGGCATTATTCATGCTGTCGCTGGGGATTATTCTATTAAGGGTGCCCCGCAAATCAAAGGCAACGCTGCACCTCGCCATAACCTATGTGCTGCTGATGATCTTTTATTCCGGATACATCGTAGCGGCAATGGTCTACCATCCGCTGGCGGCCTAGCACCGGTGGATAACCGCCGGCTTTGCAACCCTGAGCGAAATTCCATTTTATCATGGTGTTCATCTACCTGCCTGATGAAAAATATCCGCGTCTGGCCCGGATCCTCGGGGCCGTTCTTTACTGCATATCAATCCCCCTGTGGATCGTTTACATCGTCATCACGTATAATCCCCCGAAAATCTACAATTTCGACGGCCATTACTGGGACTTCAACGCGGATACCATTAGCACGTACATGGCCCTCATGATCATTGCGTACCTTCTGGTCATGGCCGCGGTAGGCGCGTGGCGACAACAAAAAACAGGGTGCGCTGGACCATCCTGGCCATCCTGCTGATAATATTCATAACCATCCTCGTTCCCGCAACCGCCAATCTATTCAGCAGGATCGGGGTCATCGACCGGGGCACGTGCCAGATCACCCAGGACATTTTCACCATCATCGGTTTTTTCGCTGTTTTCATCATTTCCTTCAATACCACGAGGGAGCGCACCAGCCTGTTGATTAAAATCCCGGGCATCAGCTCAGCCACCATGCTCATCATAATCCAGGCGGTATCTTATTACTCCCTGAAAGGCCTTGACGATTCATACGACGCACTGAGGTTGAGCGATATGACCCTGGCCCTGGAAGCCCGGCCGTATTCCGCCCTCGCTGGCATACCTGATCGGATACAACAGCAGGGAAGACCGTCATGTCGTGAATAAAAACAGCCCGGCCATGGACTTCGCGGCCCTCCATGGCGAGCTCTGCAATACCTCGCGCATCGAGCGGATCCGGAACATGGGAAAAATGCCCGTAGCAAAATTCCGCGCCGAAATCGGGAACATGCTGGAAGGCGGCGCCGTCCACTTCAACGGATACCGGGACACGATCCTGGCCCATGCGGAACTCATGCGGGACGACACCGAAGATCCCGCAGCCGAAACCATCGCCTTCATGAAAGCGATCCGGAAAAAAACCGCCGCCATGTCGGCCTGTCTCTCCCGACTTCCCGAGCGGCAATTCGCGGCCAGCATGGAATCATGCCTGGCCGGCAGCGACCCCGCGATGGAGCATTTCGCCGTGGCCATCCGCTCCCTCGCCGCTTCTGCGAACATCGACGGTGCCGCCCTGAAGCGGGAAGCCCTCAAGTTTGTTGCGCCGATGCTCCCGGCGGAACAGAGGCGCCACCGGACCGGTGTGGACGGGATGACCCACTACATCGCTTTCGCCAGGTTCGATCCCGACCGCCAGGCGGCGCACGAAGCCGGTTTCAGCCATGTCGACTACCGGGAGTATCATCACCGGACGGCGCGCAAGTTCATCATCATGTTCATCATAATCCTCATGGCGACCTTCATCGGCTTCAGGATCTTTTTTCTCGGCGCATACATCCGGCCCCTCCGGCGCCTTCTCAACGGCATCACGCAGGTCCGGGAAGGAAACTATGACGTGGTAATCCCCATAACGATGAACGACGAGCTCGGATTCATGACGCACAACTTCAACGAAATGGCAGGCACCCTCGAAATGTCCCGGGAAGCGCTGTCGGATTACTCCGAGAACCTGCAGAAAATGGTCGAAGAGCGCACCATCGAACTCGAGAAGGCGCGGGACACCGTCTGGGGCGAGATGGAACTGGCGCGAAAGATGCGGACCATTCTGATACCGGAACGGCCCCGGATTGAAGGGTACGAGATCGCCGGCCACATGGCCCCTGCCGAAATGGTCGGCGTCGACTACTATGACATCATCAACACCGCCGGTATGGACTGGGTCGTTATCGGCGACATCTCGGGGCACGGCGTCCCGGCCGGCATCATCATGATGATGGTGCAGACCGCCATCCATACCGTGCTGGCGGGCGATCCCCGCATCAGGCCCTCCGACCTGCTGGAACGGGTCAACACGGTGATCGCCGACAACATCCAGAAACTCAAAGAAGACAAGTACATGACCATCACGGTGATCGCATGCCTGGGAAGCGGAAGCCTCTATGCCTCGGGGCTCCACCAGGACATCCTGGTATACCGTTCCGCCCGGGACGCGGTTGAAACCGTTAAAACCTGCGGGATAATCCTTGGCCTCAAGGACGTCATAGAACATGTGCCCGGCGACAGGGAATTTGCCCTGAAGAAAAACGACATCATGCTCCTTCACGCGGACGGCATCACCGAGTCATGGAGGAAGGGTACCCGGCGCAACCACCGGAATCCGCGCACTGACATGTTCGGCCAGGACCGGCTGGCAGACATCCTCTGCCGCGTCAGCACGAAGACACCCGGCGAGATTCGGGACGCCATCCTGGAAGAACTCGCCGGGTACGAGCTGATAGATGACGTCACCATGGTCATCATAAAGAGAAAGTAGATCGGAATTTCCGGGAATATCCCGGGAGGGATTGTTATTTAAGGATTCTGATGTTCCTCGACATAACGTAGGCGCGCTTCTCTTTTCCGATAAAATCCATTATCACGCCATCAAGCTGAACCCGCGTGCCGTCCGACAGGCCGGGCATCACCCCCGGCGAATAGACATCCGCCGCGCCGCCGGATTTATCCCCCGGGGCGTCGATACTCATGGTGAATACCTGGCTCCCGCCGCGCTGTTTGATCTTCCCTATGCGGCCTTTCCAGCGCACGGCGAAGCCGCGGTACCGGTACCTGTTTTTTTCAACGTTCGCGTAGGGCACCTCGCTATAATCCCGGTCCTCGAGGTCGGTGACGAACTTGATGAGGAACGCGACCTTTTCCTTCACGACGAAATTGACATTGCTGTTGTAAAGGTCGTTAAGCAGCAGGATGGCGTCATTGTGCTGTCCCGCCTTGATGAGCGTGCGGGCGCGGTTGAAATCGGCCGTCATGTCCCGCACCGACTGGTAATAGACGGGAACGCGTTCCGGGGCCATGTTTTTCACCAGGTCGTATTCCGTCCCGCCCAGGGTGACCCGGTCAATCCCGCTGTAATCGGCGCGCGACAGCCCCGCCCGCCTTCGCCATTCGTGCTTGGTCATTCGTCATTCACGTTTCATGTTCCCATCCCTTGAGGTCCAGCTTCTCCCGCTTGCCGTCGCCACGGACGAGCGTCACGGCGCCGCGCTCGACGAAGGTGCCGATCCGGGTGACCCTCGTG